>SL_3KL_010_SEDDRAFT_10003545_pt1 | contig 14157 bp, 12 predicted proteins | sample SodLakKL_010_SED_2_FD_10381 | JGI IMG/M metagenome (IMG submission 10381)
GAGCCGATAGCATTGACTGCTGCGCGGCAAGACCTGTTTTCGGCGGAATTGCAGATCGGGCTTGACCGAATTGATCAGTGGGGAAATCATTATTTTTCAGCTGCATCAGCCCGGGGAAAGGAGCACCAGATACAGCGCCGGGAATTGCCGATAGCGGTCTACCGTGTGGGTACCGGGCTGCAGCCTGGATATCATCGCGTCTCGGTGAACGTTGGAGAGCGGCAGTATACCTTGTGGGGCCATGTGGACCCCGGGGACCCGGGATTCTTGACTGCGGGAAACATATCGGTTCCGGCCGGCCGGAGCACGCTGAGGATTTCCGCGGACGGATTGGAGCCCATAATCCTTGTCCTGAACAACCAGTTGCCGTCTTCTACCGGCGTGAATCTTCAGCAAAGAAGAGAGCGGATGATGGAGATGCGGATGCGTTACCAGAACGATTCCACAGGCCTCAACAGACGCGATTACGCCCTGGAAAAGATGTACCTGGCGAGAGATCTTTCCATTGTCAATCATCACCGGGAAGCGGCCTCAATTGCGCGGGAGGTGCTGAAACTGCTTCCGGAAGGCTACGATGCGTCTTTCTGGCAGACTTTGTACGATATCGGCTTTCACACGGGAGACAGGGAACTGATGCTGCATTGCGGCGTGCGCTTCGCAGAGGTCAGGCACGGTGAAAAAGCCAGGTCCCTGGCCAGCAGGAGAAACATGCAGGCCGCGGCGCGGGAGGCTGAACGGGCGATCTGGGATTATACACAACTTTTGCGTCGCTGGGTTAGCGTTGGGGGAGAGGCGGACAGGTCCGAGACCCTTTACAGGCGGATTCTGGAGTTGTGGGGCATAATGGGTTACCCCGAGCCTCCGCCTTTCATGAGCAATCAAACAAGGAGAATAGGTGTTACGTACTATGAAGACGGCCTGGATTACGTTCATTTCGGGCCGGGGGAAAGGAGTCGGCAATGAGGGGCTGTGTCCGTTATGCTTTCTATTGCATTCTCGTTCTCGCCTGTACCGGGATCAACGCCCATGCCCAGAACATCCGGGTGGTATTGCCGGTGGGTTTACATGGGAATGCGAAACTTCAATTCATATGCGGTGTGCAGGGGCTTAATAGCTTTCAGGAACAACACGGTGACCGCTATATCGCACGCCTGACGTTAGGTGGCCGCACGCATTACCACATGCTGCATGCGAGCGGGTATGAATCTATTCATGACGATTATTTTCTTTTAGAGCCGGGCAGGCATGTTTTGAAAATGGTCATCCATCCGGTCGAATCCCCGGAACTGGTCCTTTTTTCTACAACTTTTTCAATAACACGTGATGAAAGCCGCTACATGGAGGAGTCATGGGGGCTTCCTGATGGCAGATCAAGGAATGTGTTTTACAGAAATAAAGCGGAAACGCGGCGTCGTTTTGAAACGTTGCGCCAACTTGAAGGAGTTGATCACAAGACCCTGCAAGAACAGGCGGACCTTTTTTTCGCCGAAAAAACAGGTTCAATGTTACATAAATTGGTTCGTCTCAGAGATTTGGCCAGTTTTTATATGATACACGGCGAGTTCGAGAAGGCCCTTGGCATACTGGAGCTCGCGGCAGAAGTGCTTGCGGTAAAGGCGCCAAACCTGCGCCATCCCCTGAAGCCGGGAGAACGATGGGAATGGGTGCAACGCAATCCCCCCATATTCATGAACGAATTGTCCAATCTGTACTTGGGTTTTCAGCAGATTGACAAGGCGATCCAATGGCAGAAAGAGATCATTCGTTTCTGTGAGGATGCCATGGATCAGGCAGACAGGAATGTAACACTCCAGTATAACGGCCATGTGGTCCGAGCACTTGAACAGATTGCCAAGATCCACCTGCTGTTGACGGGAGATGTCAACGGCTGGGAAGCGTGGATTAAGAAAGCGGATGAGGCGAGAAATCGATACACCGGATGATACAAACGCTTCTTTTGTAAGCGGTCACAGGGCATCGTTATAGTATTGTCCGGGTATAGGTGTCACCCTGCAATCAATTGCTTTCTTTTTCATCTTGTTTCTTGTTTTTGCAACCAGGCTGCGACGTATCGTGCGCCTGTTTCTGATGCGATTTCGAGCGCGGTAAGCCCGTCCTGATTCTTTAGTTCCGGTTTGCCACCCAGCCGGACAAAAGCCATGGCCATCGGCAGACTGTCATTATATGCTGAAATATGCAGCAGGGTATTTCCGTATGGATCACGCTCATTAATATTCCACCCGGAAGCCACCAGGTGTTCAAGGATGACCTCCCCCTCCCTGGAGTTCCGCCTTTCAACAAACCAGACTGCAATCCCGGGCATAAGAGGGGGGCCGTCTTCGCGGGGCCGAACGGGCTCTTTAAGAAGCCTAGGCAGCGTTGCAGCCCCATTTTCGGACCATACATGATAATGCAGAACAGCATACCCATCCTCATCCTCGGCATTGGGGTCAGCGCCAAATTCCAGAAGTATTTCCAATGATTCTGGAAGCGTTGCAAGCATCAGGGCGGTTCGTCCAATGTCATCCCTGAGATCCACTGCGCCAGGATTGCGTTCGAGTATTCCCCTTAGTGTCTCGATGTCACCATGGGCAGAGGCTTCAGCAAGAGCGTCCGAAACAGGGGGTTCCGGAAATGCTTCCGGGTGGGCATAAAGCTCATTTTGCAGCATTGCAACCCATTGTCCGGCTTTTTGATCAACCCGGATATTGTCCTGTGCGAATGCACTTGAACACAGCATGACCAAAAGCAATATTGCTGAAACTAGAAGCATCGTCGTTTTCGCTTTTCTTTGGCACATTGGTTATCCCTTTTCAGACGTTGCTTTTATTGTCGATATTTAATGTGGTGATGGTATCGCTTAAGAGCCACCTCGTTATATGCAAGCAGCANTGTAGGNAATCAAATTACATGACACAAAAATAGCAGAAAATTTTCACAATCNATTGACAAGATAGCATGGATTNTCAGAATAATTGAGCNTCTTTGGGGGCTTTTTTTTGACATAAAAAAAAGGGCGGGGGTGTTGGCGCACCCTACCGCCCCAAAACATGAGCCTGCTAAGGCTCCAACACAAACATCCTGATGATAATCCATGTACCTGCAGATCTCAAGAAAATTTCGCGTCTCGGCCGAAAATATCCATGGAAACGTCCCGACAAATGCCGTTGTTGTGATTGTATGGTATGGGGGCATGGATATCAGGTGCAGCTTTGCCCCGGGGGATTATAGGTACATGAAGGTGGTAAACATGGTGCAGGTAACGACGCCCACAACACCCCCTGAGGCGCCCTCAGCGTCCACTGGTGAGGCTTTCGGCTGCCGGGGTATAGTGAGAGGGGTAGGCGTTTTCTGGCAGAAAGGGTATAATTTTTGTTGGAATGGCGATGCCGGGGGCGCATTGCATACGCATCCGCTGCAGTGTCTTTATCTGTTTATGGATGGAAGATCTGTAAGGAGGGGTTGCCGGTATGGGGGAAGGGTTACGGGCTGGGGCAGGGTTTATGGAGGGGTGGTTGTTGTGGAGTGCGCAATGTCGGGAGCATGGTGGGCCTTTTGGGTGAGAATGCAATACTGAAGGCAAAGGCAAGAATTCTGCACCCCCACATGTGTTTCAGGCAAAAGGCTTTACAAGATTCGAAGCCAATTTTTTTTTTTTGCATTAATCAAACTCGTCGAATATCAAAACCCAAATATCCGGTTTGTGATTGACACCCATATCCAACCTTGATACTTTTAGAAATAGATCCTCCCAAGTAGCTGACTACATAAGCAACAATTGCGTCACCGTGTCACAACCGTAAAAGGTGAAGTGTTCCGTTAAACACTGCTAAAAACGGCTTGGTCTTATGGCTATAAATTTCCGATATATTCTGATCGGAATCTTCCTCTTATCAATCGGGACATTAATATACATCATAGACCGCCCTCCAGATCAGACCTATTTAATCTTCTCATTGCCCTTTCAATTGAGTTTTTACGAGGCAACACCATCTTTATTTGGCCCCATCGGCAATTTCTTACCACATTTTCTGCACATTGTCGCCTTTATATTGTTAACCGCCGGAGTGATGGACTGTGGGAATAAGGGCCGTCTTGCAATTTGTCTGTTCTGGTTATTTATTTGTATTGGATTTGAGTTGGGCCAGAAATTCAGTGCCCAAGCTGCAGGTTTGGTTCCGGATTGGTTCGATGGGATATTTATTCTTGAAAATACCAGAAGCTATTTTCTGCATGGAACATACTGCCATCTTGATATAGCGGCTATTGTTACAGGCAGCATTTTGGCAGGTCTTTTTTTGATTCATGACAACACTAAAAGGAGGGCTGCATAAAATACATACAGAAAGTGAAATTCCACCCGCATAGCGGGTGGATTAAGGTTGCCCCCTGAAAGGGGACTGGAATTGGGGAAGCCTTTTGGACTTGCCTTATTGGCTACTCAAAGCCAAGTTCCATTTGCTGTTTTTCATGATTGCCCTGTCCGGCTCGAACCCCACGCTCACAGACGGATGCTTTATCTGTACTTTATGATTTTGACATGTTCATGTTGCACGAACCCCTGCTCCTGATACTTTTATGGGCATGGAACCTCTTCCTTAATATCATAGTTCCAACAAAAACTCGACCCAGTCGTTAACCGAGTATACCAAATTCCCGTTTGCTCACCGTGTGTCATCATCCCTTCCTGATGCTTGAATCCATCATGAGTCCAGCTGGTTAACAAGCCATGACGCTCGCCATGATAAAAAGTCTGTTGAATCCTCATTGCTCCGTTCTCATGAAAATTCACAGCGCGACCATGAACTTTCCCCTCATAGTAACAAAGTGCGCCACTAATAACATTTTGTTCAGGATCATAAAAAACAACCTCCAAACCATGCTTTAACCATCTTTGATTTTCATGAAAAAATCCCATACCATTTCCATACTCAATTTTTCGTAAGCTTGAATAGTCCGGGTCCCAACCGCAGTCAAATGGCAGATCAGGTTTGTCTTGGTGCTCGATATTTATGTAAACAAAATCAACATATCGATATTCCCTGTTTCGAGGGTCATTATTGGCATCACCGTAAATTGCTATGCCAATATGGTTCTCTCCCTCCTCGAGCTCGTATTCGAAGTTCTGATTGTATTCGATTGGCATGCCATCACGGTAAACATTAATGAAACCGATGGTCGTATCCGGACTCGTTACAAGTATTTTGATTCCCGGTTTATTAGAAACGTGACCATCCTTGAGCAGAATCGGTTTACCGTCATTGCCCAGGGTTCTGATTGTGTATTGGGGAAAACGATCATTGCCGATGGTCCCGGACTTCAATTCTCCCCACCGAGCAGCAATCACTTCCCAGTCATACAATGCTGTTTTCCCGAAAAAGCCGACTTTATTGAAGTTATCCGTATTTCCCTGTTCAATTTCCCCGGTGCTCGTAGCAGACACGTACGGCAGGAATGTATTGTTTTCATAGGCAAGAAGACGAAAACCATCCCCTGGATAATTTGGATCGGCCACATGAATGCCTTTTTCACTGACGCGGTATGCCACCAGAACATGACCATACAGCCATGAATCGATCCGGACATACTGGGGATGCCCGGAAAGGAAAATCGAGTAGGCAGTTGCCAGATAATTGTCACGATCACTGTTGACGTCCATTGCAAAATTCCGGAACCACCTTTCAAACTGTGTCGACCGATCGAGACCATCTCTGTGAACCGTGGAAACAAACCTGTATGCGTGTGAATCATCTTCCCATATATCCGGTGTGCCAGGGATTCTCCCGTTGTTGTCATAACGTCCCCAAAGTCTTGAACCCGGACCATCGGGATTTGTTACAAAATACCACATCGCAGATACAGCCTGTCCTGAGCAGTGCCCCCCTGGAGCTATGTAAGACCCGTAGTTGGGGAATTGCCAGTCATCAATGCCAGGTCGGAAACCGCTGTCTACGAGACCTTGCTCAATGAGCAAGTTAAGTCCGTCTTCGGCAATGGAGCTCATTACAAGCTTGGAGAAGCGGCGTGTGTAAACCGTGACGGTATCCTGTCTCAGGTCAACGAAAGGAATCCCCTCCAGCGTGCCAGTATTATCGTCGTAGTAGAATGGCATGGCAAAGTGACCGGGCGGCAAGTTAATCGGTATATCCACCGTTAATATTTCATCTGCATATTCACCCCCGTTTTCAATTTGAATTAGCGGCGTTAATGGGTTGAAATGTTCGCCAAATGTGTGGTCGGTAATGGGGAAAGAGGAAACAGTGAACTGGCGCGGCTCTTCATAAGCACCATCGGGAATGTGAAGTCTCAAACCATCCAGTGGATGATCCGGCGTGTCTATGGTTATCGTCTTACCCCAATGGTTCACAAGTTCCGATGCCAGAGTGTCCATGGAGCCGGTAGAGATTTTGCCAGTAGGCTGCTCAATCCGGGGCGTGTCTCGGTCGGGTTTACCGTCGGAGCCGGAACTGCTGCTCTCGTTGCAACCGGTAGCAAAGGCCACAAACAAAAAAAATACCAACCCGAAACATTGTAACGCCAAGCACCTGTACATAGTTTATTCTCCTTTTGATAGATGGAGGAATGTTATGATTTTAAGCGGAAGTTCATTTATAGATATTTATTAACAGGTGTTTGCAATTCATTTATGGGTCTGGAACCGGTTTGTTATTGTCGTAGTCCCAGTATTGGATCGAGCCATCCACTAATCGCACAAACCATATTCCCGTCCTTTGGCCGTGCGTAAAGGCCCCTTCCATGAGTTTATTCCCATCGGGATCATCAAAGGACAGGTAAGCGCCATGACCGATGCCATTATCAAAATCCCATCTCATAGTTTCCCTTCCTTCTGGATGCTCCACAGGTGCCCGCACAACGGCATGTCACTCGGGTTATGGAACGGCATCTTGCCATATGACAGCGGACTGTTCCGAAAGTATCAGCTTGCTTGCCCCCCAAAAAAAAAGCCGGGTCGCAGATATGCAACCCGGCTGTCTTGTCGAATTCGAATATACGGATAGGAATGTCAAGACCCGTAGCTTTCCGTCCCTGCCTCGCAACAGGTTTGGCATTAAATTCAGATTATACGCCTAACATAAGGTTGTCAATCAAAAAAAGCCGTTCGGATCAGAAAAAGGAACTTATAGATGACAACATAGTATAATATTTTAAATTTGAAGCATTTTCAGGCAGTAAAGTGCAATGTCTTGAGCGATATGCATGATTCGGACTGCACCATACGGCTATACCCCGGCAGTATTGCGAATTTCTACCGGGAGCACATTGTCGGATTCAAGGTGCATATTTGCGGATGGCGGGGAATACTGCATTCCCGGGATTTACGTCTACAGCCGCCAAAAAAAAACAATATCCTCAATATCCTTAACCGAATTGACACCCTGGAACAAAAAATTGCCATCCTATTAAAATTTTTGTCCGCTGAATAATCACGCCTGCCGATATCGGATCCTTGTTGACTGATTTTAAATTTACCAGCCTATTTGCTACATTGTCCGCGGGGTATTTTTTTCCTGAAGGGCAGGGTACGAAGGGCAATTTAACAGTATAGTGCTGTGCTAAACTGAATTGAAAACGATTAACTTCAGGGGTGGCCACTTAAATACGTTGATGTGGGTCTGTTCTTAACCGAAAGTAAGTCATCATACCCTGATGTATTGATTTCATATTGCCTGACAGTTAGACAAGTACAAAAAACCGCCTCCGTCAAGTTTTTTCTGCCTTTGATTCAATTTACGAAAACCCCATTGCAATTCGCCCCCAAAGCCTCTATGGAAATATTTTCAATGAGAGTCAGCTATAGTTTGCGGCAAAAAAGGAAAACGATTATTCGGAGTGATAACGCCGGTACCGGCAGTTATTTTTACCTGGACAGTATTCGCAGTTTTGCGATTTCGGCCAGACGGGCATGTTTTCGCCCACTCCCAGAACCATGCAAACCGATTTTTTCGGATAGAAACCCCCGGTTTTCGTTGGGCGCATTCCAATGGCCGGACAGGGCAGGCAGCTTTTCGGATCAAGGGGTAGACCGGGGGAACCGAAAAAAAAGGGACTGCTGATGGATAAACGGGTGTCTCGGATCCGGTGCGCCACGATAGCTGCAAGTCTGTCGGATACGGCTTCAAGAGCAGCGCTGCCGTAGGCATCCAGGACAATCGCCATGAAATACCTTTTTTCTTTCATAAGCGAATAAACGGCCTTTTCCAGGCCGCGGTGGATATGGCAGGCGGCCACGGCCACAAATATCGCCCCCGGGATATTGTCGGAAAATAGGGTTCCAGGGATGACATCGCCCGAAGCCAGCTGAACAAACGTTTTTGCTACATTTTGTATGCGGGCAAACCGAAAAGCGGCTGCGGGCCGGACAAGATCGTGTGCGGCGGCGTAATCCCGAACTGCCTTCTCATATTTTTCAATTGCCTCCTGGATGTTGTCGCTTCCCGAACATCCCATCCACCGCCGAAGATCGTCCTTGCGGATCTCCACCTCGTCGGTTTCCGCCAGAATGACGGTTTCAGGCAGTTGCAATGGATATTTATCGGTACCGACCATAATCCCGGGTGGTATTTATCATCGCATCGACATTTTCCGGTTTGGCCTCGTCGATAATGGCCGCGCTGCTCATGATAAAGCCGCCGCCCGCGCCGCATTCATCGATGAGTTTTTTGCAGTAATCGGCAACCTCCCCGGGACTCCCGGTTGCAAGCAGTGAATTCGGAACATTGCCCATCAGGCACACATTATCGCCCAAAATTTTTTTGGCCCTGAAAATATCCGTGCCTTCAAAATGATATATGCATTTTCCCCTGGGAACCTCCTTAATAATCTCGAGCCGGGTGTCGTAGATGCCCTCTATCAGCAGATACGGCGTTAAATCGTTGTCGCACAGATCCATGATCAGATGGTGTAAGGTGGGCCAGTAAAATTCCCTAAACTGCTTCAAGGACATAAAATTATCCGTGCCTTTGTGCAAGGGGATGAACACACGGGGATTACCCTTGGCCCGGGCGCCGTTTATGGCAGCATTTTTAATAAAGGGAGCGACCTGGTTCACCGCTTGCTTCAGCTTTTCCGGCCGCCGGTACATATCCGTCATCGCCCCCCTGGTACCGCGCAGGTTGTCTGCGATCAGATCATAGGCCGTGAAGACCGTTTGCTCCTTGATCGAGGGAAACCCCAGCGTCTTGAGCTCGCCTGCGAACTCTGTGAATGCCTTAGCCCAGACAAGCTGCCGCTTTGATGCCGTTACAAGGGTTTCCAGGGATTTTATGAAATCCGGATCGGCCATCGCGCTTAAAACGGTGGGCCAGACATACCCCAACGCGACGGTATAAAAAGGGGGCAGTTTTTGCAACCCTTCAAGGTTGCCGGCCAGACGGGGAAGCACGTTGCGGACCAGATACTCGCCGGGATTGGCAAAAAACATGTCATATTCTTCCGCCAGCATGTATTCGTCTTCCACGAACTGGAAGGACTGATTGTCTGGAACACCGTGCCCGGGCCACTTCATTGCCTTGAAATCCAGCCCGGAAAGCACCTCGTCCATGGCGTAAATGGTAAAATTGACGCTGTAGGTGGCGTCCGGTTCAAAATCGAGGATGGTTTTTCGCCACGCGGCAATGGCCTTCTCCGGATTCTCGTAGGCCTGACGCGGTGTTGTACCGGTGTAATAACAGTTGAAAAAGCCGAACAACGGCACCACCGGCACCCGGTCCGGCTCTTTAAGGGCGATGGCGTCGAGAATGCGTTTTTCGCGTTTCTGATAACTTTCAGCGACGTTGTTTTTCATGAGGCATCCTTTGGTTGTGGTCTTTGTTCCTTTACCCGGTATTCGGCGCTGCTATCCATTCATCGCAGAGTTTCACCGCCTCTAGGGCATCTTTGCCGAAAGCGTCGGCATTGACGTATCTGGAAACCTTTTCGTCCATCTGGCCGCCACCGATCATGTATTTCACGCCGGAGTTATCCTTTCGGAGCGCAGCGATGGTCTCCTTCATGGGCTCATAGGCCAGGGTCAAAAACCCGCTTAATCCGATGACCTGCGGCTTGAACTCCCTTGCGGCGGTGCAGAATTTTTCGACAGGGACATCGACGCCTAAATCCAGTACCTCGTAGCCGTTAATATCAAGCATGGTAACAACGATATCCTTTCCGATATCATGGATGTCTCCTTCCACCGTACCGATAATCACCCGTCCTTTACCTGGTCGGTCTTCCTTGTCGGATTCGAGATGCGGCTTTACGGCTTCGGCGATCTTGTTTAGCATCTCTCCTGCCAGCATAAGTTCAGGAACAAAATATTCCCGTTTTTCGAACAAGTCCCCTACTTTGACCATGGCCTCTCTGGATGCGTCCAGAAGCGCAAGTGGATCGCCGCCCGAGGAAAGATGCGTTTCGGAAAGGGTCATTGCTTCGTCTTCTTTCATATTGACCAGCGCATCGATGAACTGATCGATCACGGAGACGTATTCTGCCGGAGGCTTTGCTCGCCCCGGTTCAGAGAAGACGGCGGGTGCTTCCGGTCCGTGCTTCCGGAGGGCCTTATCCAGAATGCCCGCTGAAGCCATCGCCGAGACAAGCTGTTCCAAGACTTTTTCCAGCTCTCCCCCACCCTCCGCTGCCTGAAAACCGACATTGTCGTCATCGATAAGACCGGAGCGCAGGGCATTGTTATACCGAAGGCAGTTGGGATCCTTGCCCAAAAGCATTTCCGCCGCAAGAATGGTTCCGGCCAGCTGCCTGTCTCCGGGATCGATGATTGCAGCGTCCAGGCCTGAAAAAATAGCGAGCGAAGCAAAGGCTTGGTTGATAATGCTGCGTTTCGGCTGCCCGAAAGAGATATTGCTGAGTCCGCACACAAGATGCGCATCGGGAAACTCCGATCGGACCCGGCGCATGATGTCCAGGGTAATGATTGCGCTGCTCCGGTCGGTTGCAATGGTTGTAATCAAGGGGTCCACATACAGTTTGTCATCAGCAAGACCGCTTTCCCGCGCCCGGCCGATTAGACTGCGGATAATCTCCATGCGCCCGTCGGCGGTTTTGGGAATGCCGTCATCGTCTAAGGCAAGCAGTATCAGGGGCGTCCGGTACCGGGCGGCGATAGGAAGAACATTTTCCAAGCGCTTTTTCTCTCCGCTCAGGGAGTTGATCATGGGGGTATCGTCGAGTTCCTTCATGGCGGCCACCAACGCCTCCGGGTTCACGCTGTCCAGACAAAGACCGATGTCTGCTGTCACCTTCCGCACCGTCCGGATCAGCCAGACCATATCACCGGGTTCTTTGTCCGGATGGGTGCCGGCATTGATGTCCAGGTAGTCGGCACCGCTGCTTTCCTGGTGCAAGGCGAGACGCTGTATTGTTGTTTCATCCCTTTCTGCAATCGCCCGGGCGACCTCCTCACGCGTTCCGTTTATTTTTTCTCCGATTACAAGCATTTTTACCTCCACGTGAAGCCGGGTGGCCGGCTCGTTACTTTTTGTTTACATTCCCGAATAACGGTCCGGTTTGCCCGGAGGATTGCGATTTTCCATTTCCGCGCACCTGCTGTCCGGATTCCCGAAGCTCCGGAAAGTAAAAGGACCTGGCGAACCTTTGCTTAAACCCGGCTGTACCCGCCAGGTTGACGTGTGAAACCGATTTCCGGGTCATATCCATCTCATCTCCCAAGCTGCAGGATTGATGTTCAAGCAATATTTCCGCAGCGCCGTACGCCGCCGCATTTTCCAAAAACTCGAATGAATCCGGAGAAAATGCAGGGAAAAGACCGATGGTGAAAGCGGCACCGATGTCAAGTTTGCTTCCGAAAGCACCGCTCAATATGACCGTTTCAACATCCCGAGGGTCTGCCCGGTGTCGGTGAAGCAGCGTATCGATGCCGACTCTGACGGCCGCCTTGGCCATGAGTAGCGCATCGATATCCGACTGTGTCAATATAAGCGGGGGCATGCCTTCCGCATATCTGCCGGGCCAGAGGCTTACGGCGGGTTCCCTTCCGCAAGATTCGGCAAAAGGCGATGACGGGTCGATTTTGCCGCGCCGATCAATGATTCTTCCCCGGTAGGCTTCCGCAAGCACCTGGATCAGGGCTGATCCGCACAATCCCAAGGGCGCCCCTCCCTCTGCGGTAAAGAGGTCAAAGCCGTCATTTCCCAGCCGGACGGCATTCACCACTTTCTTGCCGGCATTCCGGCCGCAGGAAACATGTCCGCCTTCGAAAGCCGGACCCGATGGAACGGATAGACTGGACAGAGCATCGCCCTCGGGTCCTGAAAAAACCATTTCTGTATTCGTGCCGATATCGAGAGCCAAAAACGGTTTCGGGTATTTGCGGGACGAAAGGGCCCGGATAAAGGCGACATGGTCTGAACCCACAAAACCGCCTATGCCGGCAGGGATAAAAAGCTGCGCCTCCGGATGGCAGAAAAGGCCGGCTTCGGCGGCACGTAAACACTTTGCGGCGATTGAAAACGGCACATAGGGGGCCCGGGTCAGACCGGATACATCCATTTCAAGCAAAAGATGCGTCATTGCCGTATTTCCCACCAGGCAAACCGTCCGGATTCTCTCCGGAGTCGTTTGCTGTGATCGGCAGATACCGGTAATCATATGATTGATTCGCTGAATCACCGATTCCTTCAACCCTCTTGCATTTCCATCCAGGGCAGCCTTCAGGCGGGTCAGGGTATCGGCCCCGTAATACGCCTGCGGATTGGCCGCCGTGGACAAAGCGGTCTCCTTCCCGTCGGATAGGCGAACGGAAAGCATTGTTATGCGGGTTGTTCCCAGATCAATGGCCAGCCCGCAGGTATCCGGATCCGCGATTTTTCCACCGAAGGAAATGATATCGGTTTCAAAATCATCGATCAGGCTTGATTCGGGGATGCGCAGCCGGCAGGCACCCCGCGGATTCAGGCGACATGCCAAACGAAGGCCGGCGGCGGCCTCAACCGGGCCGAGATGCATCTTTTCATCCTCATCCGGCAAAAAACAGTCCCCTTCTTCCACGTAAACTTTGCATTTCAAGCATTTTCCCAGTCCGCCGCAGGGGGTTTGCAAAAAAATACCCTTCTCTGCAAGGGACTTGAGAGCGGGACCGGGCGGCAGGACAGCCTTAATGTCATTGTTTGCTCGTAGGGTCATTGCGAGTATGTGAACATTTATGAGTAAGTACTTTTCCGGGGCTTCAGTGGCCGCCTAAAAAGTCTTCCACGACGCCCGGGTCGCAAAGCAGTTTTTCCCCGCTTCCTTCCCGCACAATTCGGCCCGTTTCCAGAACATAGGCATAATCACTTATTGCAAGAGCTGCCCGGGCGTTTTGTTCGACCAGCAAAATGGTCCTTCCGGCACGATTCAAGGTAATAATGGTTTTAAAAATTTCTTTGATCACCAGGGGCGCCAATCCCATGGAAGGCTCATCCAGCATAAGCAGATCCGGCTTTGCCATAAGGGCACGCCCGATGGAAAGCATCTGTTGCTCCCCCCCGGAAAGGGTTCCAGCGATCTGATAGGCCCGCTCGCTAAGCCGCGGAAACAATTCATAAACCATTTCAAGCGTTTCGGCAATCGCCTCCGTTTTTTGTTTGCCATGGCGGGTATACGCTCCCAGTATCAGATTGTCCGCAACGCTCATGTTAACAAAGAGACGTCGGCCCTCGGGCACAAGCGAGATCCCTTTTTTGACCACCTTTCTGGCCGGAAGTCCGCCGATGGGATCCTGGTTTATCATTATATCCCCACCCCCGGGCTGCACCAGCCCCGCGACGGTATTCATCAACGTCGATTTTCCGGCACCATTAGCTCCTATTATTGAAACCAATTGGCCTTTTGCTACATCGAGGCTGATCCCCCTGATTGCACGGACGCCGCCGAAGGTGACTTCAAGATTTCTAATGGCAAGCACCTATCGCCTCCCCTCCCAAATACGCATCGATGACATTGGGATCCTTTTGTATATCCCGGGGAGACCCCTCGGCAAGCCATCGGCCGTAATTGATCACCAAAACCTCATCTGAGATCTGCATCACAACTTTCATGTCATGCTCAACCAGAATCACTGTGACCCCTTGCCCTCTGATGCTAAGTATCATTTCCATGGCCCTCTGGGACTCGGCTTCGTTTAAGCCGGCAACCGGCTCGTCC
>SL_3KL_010_SEDDRAFT_10003546_pt1 | contig 14152 bp, 16 predicted proteins | sample SodLakKL_010_SED_2_FD_10381 | JGI IMG/M metagenome (IMG submission 10381)
GTGTGGAACCCGAAGGTGACCTGCGTGGCGGCGAGATCGTTGTCGATGGTCTTGGGCACTCCCACCACCGGGAGTCCTTTTTCCGACAGTTCCGCCGCGATGCGAAGCGATCCGTCTCCTCCGATGGCGATCAGGGCATCGAAGCCATGGTCCCGGAACGCCTCGATCAGATCGCCGGAGCGATCCACCTCCTCCACCGTCCCGTCAGGGAGGGTGCGGGGCCAGCGAAGGGGGTTCCCCCGGTTCGTGGTCCCCAGGATCGTACCTCCCAGGTGGGCAATGCCCTCTACCGAGGATCGGTCCAGAGGGAGGAGCCCTCCTTCCTCCATGAGGCCCCGATACCCCTTCTGGATCCCGAAGACCTCCCACCCCATGTTCAGCGCCGAGATGACCACCGATCGGATGACGGCGTTGAGGCCGGGCGCGTCGCCTCCCCCGGTGTTCACCGCCAGTCGGAAGCGGCGTGCCGGATCGTCGGATCGGGAGGGTGAGGTGGAGGAGGAATCAGGGGTTGCTGACGTGGAGGGGACCTGCGAAGCCATGTCTGGGCCTTGTGGGCAATGAGGGAAAGCGGGGGAGAGCGGACGGAGGAGCAGGCCGGGCGCTGGACGCCGGGGGATCCGATCCCCAATGTATGAGGAGGAGCCTGGACCCGGAACGTCCGTCCGCTCAACGGTTACCACTGGCTCCGGTCCACAGCCCCGACCCAATGGATGGCCAGTCGGCCGTCCCGGTGTGGAGTTCCTGCGCCGAGCCTGCTCCTGGAAAAGGCCCGGACGTCACCCCTGGAAGAAGTGGATGCATACGATGGCCGTGACCGAGAAGGACATCCTGGATGCTCTGAAGACGGTGAAGGATCCGGAACTCAACCTCAACCTGGTCGTCCTGGGGCTCGTCTACGACGTGGAGGTGGAGGATACCCACGTCCACACCCGGATCTCCCTCACCTCTCCCATGTGTCCGGTGGCCGAGGAGATCGTCCACATGGCGGAGAAGGCGATCCTCGAAGTGGAGGGCGTGGAGTCCGCCAAGGTACAGCTCACCTTCGACCCCCCATGGACCCCGGAGCGTATCGCACCCCTCATCCGCTCCTCCCTGGGGCTGTAGAAGGCGTACGCCCCGGGAAGTCAGGTCCGTCGGACGCTCCAGCGTTTTGACACCCCGGTGGGAGGAGTGGTAGCTTAGGGTTCGAACGAGCGTTCGAACGAGTCGCCGGGGGAGGGGGATGAGGAAGCCCTCCTTCGCCGTCGCGCTCCTGCGGCCATAGAATACCCCAGGGACCCCCAGATCTTTCAGCATCGTTTCAACGCACAGGGAGAGTCGAGATGGCCTTCACCGAAGACGAGATCAAGGCGAAAGTCCAGGACGGATACATCATCGAGTCGGTGGAGGAGATGACCGTGGGGTACCGGAAGGCCCTCATCGTCCAGCTCACCGTCCAGGCGGACACCGAGCTCATCTCGGCGCCGGCCTACTGGATGGCGGCCCGTCATGCACCCTCCACCAACACCCAGGTCTCGGCCCACGCCATCATTCAGGACGAACTGGCCCACGCCAACATCGCCTACCGTCTCCTGGAGGACCTGGGGGTCTCCCGGGAGACGCTGGTCTACGATCGGGCGCCCCACGAGTTCAAGCACCCCTACGGCTTCGACCAGCCGCTGGACAACTGGGCGGAGCTGGTGGTGGCCAACGGCTTCTACGACCGGGCCGGGATCACCCTCCTCTCCGACGTCCACCGGAACACCTCCTACGGACCGCTGAAGCGGGCCCTGGTGAAGATCGACATGGAGGAGACCTTCCACCTCCGCCACGGCGAGGTTTGGATGCGCCGGCTCTCCAAGGCGGGAGGAGAGGCGAAGGAGATGCTCCAGCGGGCGGTGGATTGGATGTTCCCAATGACCATCGAGTGGTTCGGGCTACCCGACGAGCTGAAGCGGCACTCCGGGCAGCTGGACTATCGCCTTAAGGGGATGACCAACGACCAGCTCCGTCAGACATGGATGGCCTCCACGGTCCCACTGTGCGAGTCCATCGGGATCTCGGTGCCGGCCCACTTCGACGAGGCCAGCCAGCGATACGAGCTGGATTATCCCTTCCCCTGCCGCTACGACGCCGCAGCCAAGCACTGGCTCTTCGACGAGGGAGAGATCGCCTGGGAGGAGGTCTTCGAGCGCTGGAAGGGCAGGGGGCCCATGAACGAAGAGTTCGTGGAATCCATCCGCCGCTCCCGGAGCCAGGTGGCCACATGGCTGAACTGACGGCTTTCCGACGGCGGCTTCCGGTGGTTCAGCCGACGCGGGGGGGAGGCCCCGAAGACGCGACCGCTGCTCCCCGGGAGGCGACCCGCCTCCCCACGGCTCCCCGCCCTGAAGATGCCCTTCCTCGCCATGTGACCTCGCACGCCTCCGGGGGTCGGGATCAGTGGTCATCCCCGCTGGCACAGGCGCCGGAGGACCCGGAGGCCGTCACCTGGGAGCTCCTGACGGAGGTCCTGGACCCTGAGCTTCCCATCTCCCTGGTGGACCTGGGGCTCATCTATGGCGTCCGGGTGACAGAGGGTCGGGCCGAGGTGGACCTCACCTTCACCGCCACCGCCTGCCCGTGCATGGAGTTCATTCGAGAGGACATCGACGATCGGCTGATGCAGGAGAGCTGGATCCACGAGGTGAAGATCCTGGAGGTGTGGGATCCACCCTGGACCCGGAGCCGGATCAGTGAACGGGGCCGTCGCCAGTTACGAGCACTCGGGGTAGGAGCCTGATCATGGAAGAGAAGATCTACGATGTTTTCGCCCGGAAGAGCCGCGGGGAAGCGCTCTCCCACATCGGGTACCTGGAGGCCCCGGATGACGCCCTGGCCCGGGTCTATGCCTGGAAGACCTACGACGAGGAGAACTGGTTCGAGATGTGCGTCGTCCCCCGCTCCGCCATCCTTCCCGTGAATCGAGACGATGGACCCTTCAGCCTGGGCGGTCGGTCCAAGGCCCAGATGGGAGGTCGTCGATGAGCGGGTTCCAGGCGGGACTTCCCGGCGCCTCCGAAGAGCTGATCGCCGCCTTTCGCCGGCTCCTCGTGTCCCTGGCCGACTCCAAGCGCGTCCTGGGCATTCGTTACTCGGACTGGCTCCTGGGGGCGCCCTCCCTCGAGGCGGGGATCGCCGCTTCCTCCATGGCCCAGGATGAGTGGGGGCATGCCCGCCTCCTCTATGCCACCCTGAAGGACTTCGGCGTGGACCCGGCGACGTTGGAGCACGATCGCTCCGCCGCCGAGTACGCTTCGGTGGAGGCGCTGGATGCCCCCTTCGAGGACTGGGCCGCCTTCATCGCAGGCGTCGTGGTGGTGGATGGTGCCCTCACCGTGGCGCTGGAAGGCCTGCTGGAAGGTGGCTACGAGTCGGTGGATGGACGGATCGGAAAGATGCTGGGGGAAGAGGAGTTCCACCACTCCCTGGGAGATGCCTGGTTCCGCCGGCTGGCAGGGGGAAGCCCCGAGGCCCAGGAGCGACTCCGGACGGCGGTGAGGGCCATGGCCCCGCCGGCGATCCGAGCGGTGGCCCCGGGTGACGAGGCCCATCGAACGCTCTCCGATTCCGGACTCACCCTGCCGGCCGAGCAACTCCGGAAGCGCATCCGGGATCGACTGGAGCCCCTGTGCCGGCTCCTGGAGATGGAGGTTCCCGAGGCAACTGCGGCGACAGGGGATTGGGATAGCACCCGGGGACGGGGTGCGGGCGCGCCGGCGGAGGATGTGGTGGAGCGGGCGAGAGGGGATCGCAATCGCGCTCTCTTCGTGGAGTAGGACGACATGGGCGAGCCGTTCAAGCCATCCGACCCGTCCTCGATGCCCGGTGACCTTCCGGAGCAGCCCCGGTGTCCCTTCTGCGAGGGCGACGAGACGGAGCTTCACTCCCTGTTCGGGAGTCACGCCTCCGTCACGACCTACTGGTGCCGATCCTGCCGGAGTCCCTTCGAGCAGATGAAATGGGGCCGGGAGATCAGCTCTCCACGAACTCCACGTCCCTGAGAAAGTCCCGAAGGGGATTTGTCAGTTCGATGGCCTGCTCGGTGAGGGCCAGGGCCATGGTTCCCTGCTCCCTCGAGGTCTCGATGCGGGGGGCCAGGTGCGCCAGCACCGCGTGCCCCACCCGGGCGTCGGAGTCCTCGGCGGCGGCGTAGTACTCGGAGTACCTGGAGCTTACCCGCTGTTCGAAGACCGGCAGGTGCGCCTCCGGGGTCCCATTCTCCACCATGTCCTGGAAGAAGGCCTGGTGGAGTGCGTCCAGCGTCTCCCTGAGCCGTGCCTCGGCAGGGGTCCCCACGAAGGCCAACTGAACGGCCCGGGTGTGGGACCAGAGGTGGAAGATGAGAAGCTCCCCGGCCACTCGCTCGTCAGGGAGCCCCTCCTCCTGCGCCAAACCCATGTCGGCCATGAGTTTCCGGGGTTCCTCCTCTGTGAGGAAGTCGGAAAAACTCTCCCACACCAGGTGGGCCAGGTGTTCGCCCAGGGCCTTGGGAGTCATGGAGAGGGAGGGCGCGGGAATCCCGGAAGCGGCGGGGGGAGGAATGCGCACGTATCGATTCATCCGAGAACCTCAGCGGCTCACCCGGGGGTATCCTTGGGCGGCGAGACTCCCCATCGTGGGGAACCCTCCGAAGGGTTGAAGCACCTAATACTCCATGAGAGAGCCGTACGGGCAAGGGGATCGTGGCCTCGACCCGTGCGGCGGCGCGGCGAGTTCTCCACCACGGCCAGGAAGCGGACAGACCAATGATGAGAAGCGGTGTGGCGGCGGCCCGCGGGTCGGGATGGATTGCGGTGCTCGTTCTGGCCATCCTGATGGCGGGATGTGGGGGCGGAGCGGTGACCCTCCAGCCCCGGTCGGTGGTCAATTTCACCGGGGAACGGATCCAGGCGGACCCTGAAGCCATGGCGGAGGTGGAGGCCTGGTTGCGGCCCCAGCTCGAGGACATCGAGCGGAACCCCTCCTTCCTCATCCGGCTCCTCCGGGAGCCGGAGCCCATGTACCCCTGGTCTCGTCTCCGAATTGCCGGGGATACCGCCCAGCTGGCGCTCCAGGTGGCGGCCCAGGACGCGGAGACCCCCTTCCTGATCTACGGCCATCTCCGACTCATGGAGGTGAGGGAGGAACTGGAGCGCTGGCTTCCGGAGTCGGAGGAACTGGAGGGGCTCCAGCTGGAGGTGGCCATGCTGGAAAGGGTCTCGGATCTCTGGCTCCTGGGGCGCTCGGTCTTCGACACCCAGGCCCACGGGCCCCTGGACGAGATCATGTACGCCAAGGAGAGCGGCTTCCTGGAGGAGTTCGTGCTCCTGAGCCAGCCGCAACGATTCGCTGAGGAACGGGCGGCGCACTTCCAGGAGAAGCCGGAGCGAGAGGAGGCCTTCCGGGACTGGTTCCTGCGGGTCTTCGAGTCGGAGGGTCCCCGTTACGTCGATTCCGTAGACGAGGGGGACCCGACTCCGGAGGGCGGGGACGGTGGGGCCGTTGGGGAGGGTGGGGGAGGGACGGGCTGACGGTTCCCTCAGCCGCGGGAGAGGCCCACCGTCCAGCTCAGATCGACTGCGTCCAGATCCCCGTTGGACCCCTCGACCAGCACATCTACCCGGCCCGTGTCCCGGATCCGGGAGTCGGAGACCTTCCCCCCGGAGACTGGGAACCCTGCGACCCGCGCCGTCCTCTCTTCGCCCCGGGGACCTGTCAGCGTGAGGGATCGACCCCTCAGATCCCGGACACCCGGGGCGTCCCCCGCGTCAAGACGGAGCCGGAGGATGCGTCCCCCATGAGGATGATCAAAGGCGTCGATGACCTGGAACCGAGTCTGTCCCTTGCCTGCCATATTGGGTACCCTGATGCGTCCCTGGGGAAGTTGAGATCGGCCGGGGACCGGCCAAGCCTGATCACCTTAGAGAAAGCCGGAGACGCCGTCAACGGATGTCCGCCCCGTACCGCATGACGCCTCCTTTATGACGCCACCCTTCCCGCCGGAACCGAACACGTCCGAATCAGGCGACCTTCCCTCGCATCCGCCTGGCCTGGACCTGGACCCCGAAGCCATGCGCGCCCTTGGGTACCAGGCGGTGGACGCGCTGGTGGAAAGGTGGGCCGGGCTCCGGGATGATGTGCCCTGGCGCGGAGCCCCATATCAGGATCTCCGGGACCGGTTCGGAGGAGAGGGCCCAGCGCCCGAGGAGGGCGAGGGAGCCGCGGCCGTTCTGGAAGAGGCGATCCGGGACGTGCTCCCGCTGGCGGCCCGGGTGGACCATCCCCGGTTCCTGGCCTTCATCCCCTCCGCGCCGACATGGCCCTCTGTCCTTGGAGATTTCCTCGCTTCGGGGTTCAACGTCTTCCAGGGAACCTGGCTGGGTTCGGCGGGGCCCAGCCGGGTCGAGCTCATGGTGCTGGAATGGTTCCGGCAGTGGCTCGGGATGCCGTCGGGGGCCGGAGGCCTTCTCACCAGCGGAGGCTCCGCCGCCAACCTCGTGGCGGTGGCGGTGGCCCGGGAGGCGGCGGGAAATCCCTCCCGCCCCGTGGTCTACCTCTCCGACCAGGGCCATTCCTCCCTTCTTCGGGCCTGTCGCATCGCAGGTATCCCCCGGGAGGGGATCCGGATCCTACCCACGGGACCAGACCTCCGCCTGGATCCGAGCAGGGTGCGGACGGCCGTGGAGCGTGATCGGGCCGAGGGTGCCGTTCCGATCCTGGTCTGCGCCAATGGGGGGACCACCAACACCGGGTCGGTGGATCCTCTGGCCGCACTGGCCCCCCTGACTCGGCAATTGGGTCTCCGCCTGCATGTGGACGGCGCCTTCGGTGGATTCGGCGTCCTGTGCGAGAAGGGGGCCCGGGCCCTGGACGGGATCGGTCAGGCGGATTCGGTGACCCTGGATCCCCACAAGTGGCTCTTTCAGACCTTCGAATGCGGGTGCCTCCTGGTTCGTGACCCCGGAGAGCTGGATCGGGCCTTCCGGGTCACCCCGGAATACCTCCAGGACACACAGCTCGGAGCGGAGCAGGTGAATTTTGGTGATCGGGGTGTCCAGCTCTCCCGTAGTTTCCGTGCCCTCAAGATCTGGATGTCGGTCCGGTCCTTCGGGCTGAACGCCTTCCGGACCGCGGTGGCCCATGGGATCGACCGGGCCGAGGAGGTAGAGGCACGGGTACGGGCAAGCCGGGAGTTGGAGCTCCTTTCCCCTGCATCCCTGGGGATCGTCACCTATCGGTTCCGCCCCCGGGGGTGGAAGGACGAGGGTTCCCTGGAGGCCCTGAACCGGGGGATCCAGGGGAGGCTGAGGGAAGAGGGGACGGCCATGACCTCCTCCACCCGCCTCAACAACCGATTCGCCCTCCGGGTCTGCGTCCTGAACCCCCGCACCACCCGGAAGGATCTGGATGACCTCCTGGATCGGGTCGAGGGGCTGGGCCGGGAACTGGCCGGAGCCGACCGGACCGCTGGGGAGAGCCTACGGTGATGGAGGGCGATCCCGGTCCTCCTCGCCTCACTGCGGAAGAGGCGGCCACCATCGGTCGTCGCGTCCGATGGGGGGTGGGACTCACCTTGGCGGGCATCGTGGGGGTGGGTGTCGGGCTTGAACTGGGTCTTCTGGATACCCTGGCCCTTCCCACCTTCCTGATCCTCCTCCCTGCCCTGGCCCTGGCCCAGGTGCCGCTCCTCGGGAAGGAGGAGCTGGAGCGGATGGCGGTGTACCTGGGGTCGGGGATCACGATCCTCCTCCTGGGCGCCGTGGCCCTCCTCTTCGGGAACTGGGGGGTGGGGCTCTCGGCGTTGGGACTGGTGATGCCGGGGGTGGGCCCCTTCCTCTTCTGGACCGTGGGTTTGGTCGTCGGGGGACTCGCCCTTGCCTTGATCTTTCGGCCGCTGGAGCGTTGGATCTCGGGGGGGCCGCCTCCCTTCATGGCCCATCTCCTTCCCCGGACGTCTGAGGAGCGGGCGACCTTCGCCGGGCTTTCCCTGGCGGCGGGGTGGGGGGAGGAAATGGTTTACCGGGGATACGTGCCCGCCCTCCTGGTGGCGGTCGGAATGGATCTGTGGGTGGCATTGGGGGTCTCGTCGGTGAGCTTCGGGGTCCTCCACGCCTATCAGGGTCCGGCAGGGGTTTTCCGGACCGCGGCGATGGGTCTCCTTCTGGCTCTCCCCGTGGCTTTCACCGGAAGCTTGTATCCCGCCATGGCTGCCCATGCCCTCTATGACCTGGTGGCAGGGCTGGTCCTCGGGCCCGTCCTCCTTGGGCGTGAGGGAGGGGACCCGGGAGACCTCGACTCCGATCACGACGAATGAGAGGAAGTAAAATGGAATTGGACTTCGCATTCCTAGCCGATGCAGCCGTGGTGGACGCCACGGGAAAGCTCAGCGTGCTCGGTGTCTTCGACCGGATCCGGGCCCCGGAGTTCCCGGCCCGCCATGGGCGCATCGCGCTGGTGATGCGCCTGGCGGCCCGTTCCGAGGACGAAGGGGAACACAAGGTGGAGATTCGTCTCCGGAGCGTCGATGGACAGGACGTCCTGCGCCTGGACGGCGAGGTCCGTGTGGGGCCCGGTCCGAGCACCGGGGAGCACACCCGCATCGCCCAGGTTCTCAATCTGGATGGGGTGGTCTTTCCCCGCCCCGGGGCCTACCGCTTCGAGATCCGGATCAATGACGAGCTGGCCGCGCCGGTGCCCCTCCTCCTGGAGGGGGTGGAGGGCCGGAGCGCCAGGCGCGGGGGGCCCCTGGGGAGCACCGGCCCCGAAGGCGTTCCCATCGTCTTCGCGCCCGGGGGGCCGGCCGAGGCCTGAGGGTGCCGGACGAACGGAAGCCGGAGGAGGAGGAGTCGATGCACATCGCGGCCCTCCACCTCTATCCTCTCAAGGGAGCCGCCGGGATTTCGGTGCGGGAGTGGCGGATCGGCCCCCTGGGCCTGGAGGCCGACCGGCGGTGGATGCTGGTGGGACCCGAAGGGCGGTTTCTCTCCCAGCGGCGGTTCCCGGGGATGGCCCTCCTCCAGCCCCGGATCGAGGACGGGCTCCTGAAGGTGGAGGCGCCGGGACGGTCCCCGCTCCATCTCCCCCTGCATCCGGTGAGGGGAGATGCGGTGGAGGTGGAGATCTGGGCGGACCGGGTGGGAGCCCTCGCCCCGGACCCCTGGGCGGACCGCTGGTTCTCCGACGTCCTGGAGACCCCCTGTCGAGCGGTCTTCCTTCCCGACCAGGCCCGGCGCCCGGTGGATCCGGAGTACGCCGCCGGGCACCGGGTCTCCTTTGCCGATGGCTTCCCGGTCCTGGTGGCCACCACCGCCTCGCTGGAGGAGTTGAACCGAAGGCTGCCCCCGTCCCTGACCCCCCTCCCCATGACCCGTTTCCGCCCCAACCTGGTGGTGGGGGGTGTGTCCCGCGCCCATGCGGAAGATGGGTGGCGGAGCCTCGGGTCCGGAGACGTGGAGATCCGCCTGGTGAAGCCCTGTGCCCGGTGTGCAGTGACCACCGTGGATCCGGCCACCGGGCGTTTTGCCGGTCCCCAGCCGCTCCAGGCGCTGGCGGAGTACCGCCATCGGGAGGGCAAGGTGTTCTTCGGTGAGAACGGGGTGGTGGAACGGGGGGGCACCCTCTGCGTCGGCGCTCCCGTGAGGGCGAGGAGTTGGTGATGACCCCCGCTCCCCCAAAGGGAATCGGCCGACCTCCCGTCGGACCCCCCGGGGCATGGTTACGCCCCAGCCCTTGCAGAAACCTTTCCGGCGCGGAATAGGTACATATACATGGACGAACGAGAAGGGCCTCTGGCCCGGGACCGGCGGGATTCCCCCGTCGGGGTCGGCGGCACCCCTCGGGCAACGTCCACGGAGGGTCCCATGATCCTGGCCTGCAATTACGAAGAAGTCACCGCGCTCTCCCACGGGGCGCGAGCGCTTCTCGGCGAGAGTTTCACTGAATCCTATTCCGCGGTGGCCGCACCCACCGAGGCCAGGGAAGCAGTGGAGGCTTTCCTTCCCCTCCTCACCGGAGACCTCTCCTTCACCACGCTGGCGGAGCAACAGGTGGCCGAACTGGCGGTGGACTCCATCGTGGAGCACCTCCGTGAGACCATGGAGGTGAATGTGGCGGCCACCCACCCGGCAGCGGAGGAGGCGGTGGCGGCCTACTTTGAATTCGCCCACGCCCTCTGCGTCCTCTCTCGCCTCCAGGAACTTGGAGCCGAAATGCGGGCCTTGGTAGAAGTGATGACGGGGCGCCCGGTGGATGTAGAAAGCGCTGAGACCTTTCACTTTCCCGATTGATGGATCTGAGTCGATTGATGGATCTGAGCGGATGGATGGGCTGGGTCGGCGACCTGGACCGGGCCGGATGAGTGCCTCTCGGGTGGACGCCCTCCGGATCCTTCTGAAGAAGCGCCCCGGGGATACCCGACTCCTCTTCGGGCTGGCCGTCGAACAGTTGAATGCCGGCCAGTTGGAGGACGGGGTGGAGAGCCTCCGAAATTACCTGGACGCCACCGATGACGAGGGGAACGCCTGGGGCCGCCTGGCCGACGCCCTGCTGGAACTGGATCGGGAGGAGGAGGCCCGGGAGGCCCTCCAGACCGGGATCGCGGCCTCCCTTCGCCATGGGCACCCCACCATGGCCGAGGAATTCCAGGAAACCCTTGATGCCCTGGGATGAGGGCCGACCCCTCCTCCCAGCGCCCCCGTCTCCCCCGCCCCACCTTCTTCGCCCCACCTTCTTCGCCTCCCTGCCTTCCCCCGTTTCCCCGGCCGACCCATCTTCCTTCGGGCGCCGGTCCGGGTTCCTGTGCCCTTCGCCCTCCCCGGGTGAGAACCGACGCGCGGCCTCCCCCCGACGAGGGAGGGGTTACCCCCACCCACCACCGTCCATAACGAATCCCAGGAGTCCGGATGACCGTGGCGCAGAAACGGGAGCGGATCCTCCCCCGTCTCATCGAAGAGGAGATGCGGGAGGCGTTCCTGGACTACTCCATGAGCGTGATCGTCCAGCGGGCCCTTCCCGACGTCCGGGACGGATTGAAGCCCGTCCATCGACGAATCCTCCACGCCATGAACGAGCTGGGGCTGGCGCCGGATCGGGCCCACAAGAAGAGCGCCACGGTGGTGGGAGAGGTACTGGGTAAGTACCACCCCCACGGGGACTCGGCCGTCTACGACACCATGGTCCGCATGGTCCAGGACTTCTCCCTCCGCTATCCCCTGGTGGATGGGCAGGGAAACTTCGGGTCCATCGACGGGGACTCAGCGGCGGCCTACCGCTACACCGAAGCCCGCCTGGCGTCGGTGGCCACCGAGCTCCTGGCGGACCTGGGGAAGGAGACCGTGGACTGGTCGCCCAACTTCGACAACCGCCTCCTGGAGCCCTCGGTCCTCCCTTCCCGATTTCCGAACCTCCTGGTGAACGGCTCCTCGGGGATCGCCGTCGGGATGAGCACCAACATTCCCCCCCACAACCTTCGGGAGGTGGCCGCGGCCTTCCGGGTCCTGGCCGCCAACCCTGACTGTACCCTGGACGAGCTCATGGCGGAGCTCCCAGGTCCCGACTTCCCCACCGGGGCCTTCATCATCGGTGCCAATGGGATCCGGGACATGTACGAGACAGGTCGGGGCCGCGTCGTGATGCGGGCCCGGATCGTGAAGGAAGCGCTCCGTGGCGGGAAGGACCAGCTGGTGGTGACGGAGATCCCCTACGGAATCTCCAAGTCCAAGATCATCGAGCAGATCGTGGGGCTTTCCCGGAAGGGGCAGCTCGACGACGTCACCGATGTCCGGGACGAGACGGATCGGGATGGGATCCGACTGGTCATCGAGCTGAAGCGGGGGGCAAAGGCCGGGAGTACCCTCCAGACCCTCCATCGCCGGACCTATCTCCAATCCACCTTCGGGGCCATCCTCCTGGCCCTGGATGGTGGGGAGCCCAAGGAGTTCGGCCTCAAGGGCCTCCTGGAGCGCTACCGGGATCACCGGATGGAGGTGGTGGTGCGAAGGGTGCGCCACGACCTGGAGAAGGCGGAGGCGGAACGTCACATCCTGGAGGGCCTCCTCACGGCACTGGACCACATCGACGAGGTGATCCGGATCATACGGGAGTCCCGCGATCGTCCCCAGGCCTCCGGACGTCTCCAGACGCGATTCGGGCTCTCCGACATCCAGGCCGACGCCATCCTCAACATGCGCCTGGGCAAGCTCACCTCCCTGGAGGGCAAGGAGCTCCGTGACCGGTTGCAGGAGCTGGAGGTCATCATCGCCGATCTGCGGCGGATCCTGGACTCGGAAGAGGTCCAGCTCCAGGTGGTGCTGGAGGAACTGGAGGACGTGGTGGAGCGCTTCGGCGACGAACGGCGGACCCGCATCCTGGTCGATGCAGAGGAGCACGTGGCGCCCGTGGAGGACGCGGTGGCCGACGAGGCGGTGGTCATCACCGTATCCCACCTGGGATTCGTGAAGCGGATCCCCATGCACCTCTACCGCCGGCGGGTCTCTTCCGGAAAGCCCCTGGCCGGGATGGAGAACTACGAGGACGACTGGTTGGAGCGGGTCTTCACCGCCCGCACCAGGGGATGGCTCCTGGCCTTCACTGAAGGGGGGCACTGCCACTTCCTCTCGGTCCTGGACGTTCCCGAGTCGTCCCGGGCCTCGAGGGGTCAGTCGGTCTACGCCCTCACCGGTGGGGATCGGGAGGATCGGATCGTGGCCCTCCTTCCCGTGGAGGAGCTGGAGGAGGAGGGTCGAGCCCTACTCTTCCTCTCCCGCGGGGGAATCCTGAAGCGCACCGCCCTCTCGGAATTCTCCAATCCACGGGCCGGCGGTATCATCGCCGCCGGGGTCAAGGAGGGAGATCGGATCCTGGACGTGGTTCTCTCCGACGGTCGGGCCGAGATCATGCTCCTGACACGGGAGGGACGGGCCATTCGGTTCGAAGAGAAGGAGATCTCCACCTTCGGGCGCACGGCGCAGGGGGTGAAGGGGATCGACCTGAGGGGCGAGGACCAGGTGGTGGGGATGATTCTGGTACGGAGGGACGCCCAGGTTCTCACCGTGACGGAGAAGGGGTGGGGAAAGCGTACGCCCCTGACCGAATTCCCCCTCCAGAAACGAGGGGGGCTGGGAACCATCGCCACGGCGGGGGCGGGGGAAGTGGGGGTGGTGGTGGGTGCCCTGGAAGTCCTGGGAGGCGACGAGGTGACCCTCATCACCGGTGAGGGGAAGGTGAGTCACATCCCCTGCGCCGGAATCCCGGAGCAGGGCCGTCGCACCCGGGGCGCCCGGATCCTGAAGCTCACCCGGGGAGACCGGGTGGTGGAGGTGACCCGAAGCCTGGGGGTGGAGCCGGAGGAGGGCGGTCCCGTCCCATCCCGTGCGGGGCAGGATCCAGATGCTCCGGACGAGCCCAGCGAACCAAAGGATCCCAAGGAGCCCAACGAGCCGGAGGAGTCCGATACCCCGGGGGAAGGTGAGCAGCCGGACGATCTGCACGCTCCCGATGCTTCCCTCGACCCGGTGGTCCGGGAAGTGGAACTGGACGAGGATGGACGGCCTCAGGGAGACCTCTTCGGAGAATGAGGTCGCGGAGATGATCCAGGGCGGGGTCGATGAACCAACGAGGCGGGAGGTGGGCGGATGAGGCTACTGGTGCTGGGAGGTGGGGCGCAGGGATCGGCCGCGGCGTATGATCTCCTGCAGGATGATGGGGTGGAGACCGTTGTGGTGGGGGACCTGCAGACGGACCATGTGGCGCCCTTCCTTCGTCCCCATCTCGGAGGGCGACTAGAGGTGGTGGCGGTGGATGCCGGCGATGAGGAGAGCGCTCGAAACGTCATGCACGGGATGGACGCGGTGGTCTGCGCCCTTCCCTACTACTTCAACCACTCCATGTCCCGCCTGGCCATCGAGGCTGGCGCCCACTTCGCCGACCTGGGCGGAAACACCGAGATCGTAGAGGAGCAGCGCACCCTGGACGGGGCGGCCCGGGCCCGTGGGGTGAGCGTCATTCCGGATTGTGGACTCGCCCCCGGGATGGTGAACATCCTGGCTCAGGCCGGGATCGACGAGTTGGACGAGACGGTCTCCGTCCGGATGTGGGTCGGAGGCCTCCCCCAAGATCCCGAACCCCCCCTCAACTACCAGATCGTGTACTC
>SL_3KL_010_SEDDRAFT_10003547_pt1 | contig 14152 bp, 16 predicted proteins | sample SodLakKL_010_SED_2_FD_10381 | JGI IMG/M metagenome (IMG submission 10381)
CAGACCGACCGCTTCCGCGCCGCGGTGACCCAGCGCAGCGTCTCCAACTGGATTTCCGAGGCCGGCACCCAGGCCTATGTGCCGACCATGATGAACGCCGAGTTCGGTGGAACGATCTGGGAGAACTTCGACTACTACTGGGGCCGCTCGCCGCTGAAGTACGCCGATCGTGTGCGCACGCCAACGCTGATCATCCATTCCACCGACGACCAGATCACACCCGTCGGCCAGGGCCAGGAATGGTTCTACGCGCTGATCAACAACAACGTCGACACCGAACTGGCCGTGTTCGAGGGTGAAGGTCATGGTCTGTCCCGCGCCGGCACGCCGGTCAACCTAGTCAAACGGCTGGAGCTGATTCTCGAGTGGTTCGAGCGCCATGACGACTGAACCGGTGAAGCAGGACGCTTTCCTGCAAGCCGCCATTGCCGAAGCCCGACAGGGACTGGCCGAGGGCGGCATCCCCATCGGATCGGTGCTGGTCTGCGACGGGCGCATCATCGGCCGCGGCCACAACCGCCGGGTGCAATCCGGCAGCGTGGTGCTGCATGCCGAGATGGACGCTTTGGAGAACGCCGGCCGGCAGCCGGCGGCGGTCTACCGCCGCTGCACGCTCTACACCACGCTCTCGCCGTGCTCCATGTGCAGCGGGGCCATCCTGCTGTACGGCATTCCCAGCGTGGTCATCGGCGAGAACCAGAGCTTTCGCGGCGAGGAAGCATTGCTGCTCGAACGCGGCGTCAGCGTGACGGTGGTCGATGACGATGACTGCGTTTCACTGATGCGCGAGTTCACCGCCGGTTCGCCAGAGTTGTGGCATGAGGATATCGGATTCGAATGATGAAGCCGGATTCGAGACGCCCGACACACTCTGACGAATCCCGGTCACCCGATTTGCCAGCGCCGGCGCAGGGCTTTAGTATCTACCTGATATCGCTGAAATACCACTGAAGCCAAGGGGGTTGTCTAGGGAGAAGACAGATGGACAACTCGAACACGGCGCGGTGCCGCTATCACCGAACGCATTCCGGAAAGTGGCATTGCCCGGATTGTGACCTGACCCTCTGCGGTGACTGCAAGCCCCTGGCCAACCGCTTGCCCCACGATGTCCCGTGTCCGCTATGCCAAACGGCCATGATCGATCTCGAGGCCGGAACGCCCTTCTGGCATGACTGGCGCGAGATCCTGCACTACCCGATCGAACGAACGGCGCTTGTTATCGTTGGACTGGCGGGACTGGTACAACTGGTCACGCCGGCCGGCCTGTCCACGCTGCTGGCCGGCTTGCCCGTACTGGCGATCTTTCTCTACTACGTGGCGGTGATCATCGACCGCAGCGCCTGTGGCTCCAACGCCGCACCCGATACCGCAGACCTGGCCGACCGGTCGCGCATCGACGCCAGATTGGAATGGGTCAAGACCGGATTCGTCTACGCCGGGGCGCTACTTGCCGCGGGGATGAGCGGCTCGCCGCTGATACTGGCCGTGGCCATTCTGCTGGCGGCCATGGCACTGCCCGCCAGCCTGATGGCCGTTGCCATGGACGGGAAATTCAAGGCTGCTTTCGACTATCCTCGCCTGACAACGATCGCCAGGCGACTGGGCATGGACTACAACCTGCTGGCTGCCGCCGCGCTTGTCGTCGGGGCGACACCGGCAGTGGTGTTCCACCTGCCCGGGCTGCTGCTGCCGACCTTCGTCCACGCGACGCTACTCACCCTGGTTTATGGCTGGGCCTGCCTGTCGCTGGCTCACGCGGTCGGTCGAGAACTGTTCCGGTACCGGCGAGAACTGGAATTCGGCGCCGGCGAGGATCCGATCGACCGGCCACTGCCCCCCAAACCGGCAGTGCACGAACCCGTCCAGGCGCTGGCCGACGCCCGCGTACAGATGGCCGAGCAGCGATCTGACCAGGCCAGGGTCACCATCGGTGAGGCGCTGACACGCTACCCGCGCAACCGGGAGCTCAATCGACGCTTCGAGAAACTGCTTGCCGCCGAAGGGCGGATTACCGAACTGAAGAATCACGTCGAGCGCGTGCTGCACCGCAAGGTGGCCGACGGCGATGTCGCCGGTGCGGTCGACCACTGGCAGCAGCATCGTGACTCACTCGACGGCTGGGAGCCGCGGATCAGCGCCACCCGCCACCGCATGGCGCTGGAACTCGAGGCCCGCGGTGATCATCGTACGGCCGTGCGCCTGCTCCTGAGCCTGCCCAAGACGGATCCGCGATACGGTCGCTTGCCGGAAGCCTGTCTCGATGCCGCCCGAATGCTCGAGGAACACTTCGCTGACCAGGCCGCCGCGGAACCGCTGCGACAATTTGTGCAGCAGCGTTTTCCAGCGCGCGCGGCCACCTGGTTCGAGAAGCACGAGTTCTCCACCCCGGAACTCCAGAAGCAGCCGGGCTAGTGGGCCACTAGTGGGCCACTAGGCAGCGAATGCCTGGCGGGTGAAGTTGACTGGATCGCCCTCGCTGACCAGCACGTTGTCCTCGATACGGATCCCGCCGAATGGCCGCAGTGCATCGATCTGCGTCCAGTCAACCCGGTCAGCATATTCACTGGCACGCAGGTCCTCGAGCAGCGATGGTATGAAATACAGCCCCGGCTCGATGGTCACTATATTGCCCGGCTCCAGTTCACGAGTCAGACGCAGTGCCGGATGCTGCCCGGGCGCTGGTACCGGCTGGCCTTCGGCATCGACCAGGCCGGCGACATCGTGAACCTGTGCGCCGATGAAATGCCCCAGGCCATGCGGGAAGAAGCGGCTGGATACGCCGGCTTCGAGCTGTTCCTCGGGCGACATCCTGACGATGCCGACTTGCTCGAGAATGCCGGCAATGGCCAGGTGGCTGCGCAGGTGCAGATCGACGAAGGACACACCCGCACGGACCTCCTCGCATAGCTGGCGCTGAGCGCGATCGACCGCCTCGATCAGGGCTGCGAACTCTGCGTTTTCCTCGCCGGTCCAGGTGCGCGTGATATCGGCGGCGTAGCCGAGCGAGTCGGCGCCGGCATCCAGCAGAAAGCTCCGTGACTCCACGGGGCGGCCGGGATTGCGGTGCTGGTAGTGGAGCACGGCGGCATGTTCGTTGACCGCGCAAATGGCGTTGTAGGGCAATTGGTCCTGGTCCTGGCCCACCGCGGCAACGTAGGCCAGATGGATTTCCAGTTCGCTGCAACCTTCGCGAAATGCACGGGCGGCAGCCATGTGGCCGGCCACGGCACGCTGGTTGGCACGCGCCAGGCATTCGCGCTCCCATGCCGTCTTGCGAGTGCGCGCCTCGTCAAGACGCCACATCAGTTCCGGTGCGTTGAGATCAGCGCCATCGAGCAGATGACCCACGGCGCGTTCGTCGCCAATGACCGCCAGCGCACGTTGCTCGGCAAAGCGCTCGTGCCAACCTTCGGGGGCGGTCACGATCTCGATATCCAGGCTGTCGGCCCACCAGGAGGCCGGACCTTCGGGCGACAGGTGCCAGAAATCGTCCGGCTGGCAATACCACAGCTTCGGCTTGCGACCGGGCCGCAGCTCCAGCAGACAATCGGGCGTGAACGGCTCCGGAACCCAGGATACGAACGGGGCATGGGCACGAAACGGTGGATGCTGGTCGTCGAACAACCGGTTCTCGGGCCGGCCGGAATGGATCAGCAGGCCGTCGTAGCCCAGTTCGGTAAGCGTTTCGTCGATTTCCTCGCGGCGATGCTCGATGTGACGGGCATACAGCAGGGCATCGGGATTGGGCATGGTGATTTCCTGATCGGTTAAACTCGTGGGTTGTCCCTTGATTGTAGCGCGCAGGCCCAAACTTTTCCCTGATGACGATTCGCATCCACAACACACTGACCCGCCGCAAGGAAGACTTCGTGCCGCTCGATCCGGAGCGCGTGACGGTCTATGCCTGCGGCCCGACAGTCTACAACTACGCTCATATCGGCAATGCCCGGCCAGCGGTCATTTTCGACCTGCTCCACCGGGTTCTGTCGCGACGCTACCGAAAGGTGATCTACGCCCGCAACATCACCGACGTTGACGACAAGATCAATGCCGCGGCCGCCGAGCAGGGCGTGGACATCGACGTGATCACGCAGCGCTTCGCCGCCATCTACCACGAGGACATGGCCGCGCTCGGCGTGTCTCGGCCGACGGTGGAGCCGCGCGCCACCGATCACATTGGCGACATCATCGCCATGATCGAGAAGTTGATCGGGCGTGGCTGCGCCTATGCCGCCGAGGGTCACGTGCTGTTCAATGTCGAGAGCTTCGACGACTACGGAAAGTTGTCGAAGCGCGATATGCGCGAACTCATTGCCGGGGCTCGCGTCGATGTCGCACCGTACAAGAAACACCCCGGCGACTTCGTCCTCTGGAAGCCCTCCAGCGACGACCAGCCGGGCTGGGAAAGCCCCTGGGGCCGTGGCCGCCCCGGCTGGCACATCGAATGCTCTGCGATGAGTGCCAGGCATCTCGGCGAGGTCATCGACATCCATGCCGGCGGGCAGGATCTGGTCTTTCCCCACCACGAGAACGAGATTGCCCAGAGCCGCTGTGCCCACGGCACGGACACCTTCGCCCGCTACTGGATGCACAACGGTTTCGTCACGGTCGAGAAACGCAAGATGTCGAAATCGCTCGGCAATACCCTGATCGTCCACGAACTTCTCAAGCACTGGCCCGGCGAGGTATTGCGCTACGTACTGCTTTCGGCCCACTACCGCCAGCCGCTGGACTGGTCGGAGAAAGCACTGGAGCAGGCACAGGCCACGCTGGACCGTCTCTACGGCCTGCTGCGCGACCACCCGCCGGCAGGCGACGACGGCACCGATGCCGACGCATCGGTGATCGCGGCACTGGAAGACGATCTCAACACACCAACGGCGCTTGCGGAGATCAACCGGCTGGCCCGCGAACTGGCCTCGGCCAATGGTGACGAGACATCTCGACTGGCCAAGCGCCTGCGCGCCTCGGCCGGACTGTTGGGACTGCTGCAGGAAGCACCCGAGACCTGGTTTGCCCGCCGCCAGGCGGATGTCGACATCGACGAAAACGAGATCGAGGCAATGATCCGGCAACGCAACCAGGCGCGGTCCAATCGGGATTTCGCCACCGCCGATCGCATTCGCGATGAGTTGTCCGAACGCGGTATCGTGCTCAAGGACGGACCGGAAGGCACCAGCTGGGAGGTGGCCACGCAATGAGCATCGAACGGGCCCAGCGCGAGATCGTCGACGAGTTCAGCCTGTTCGACGACTGGATGGATCGCTACCAGTACCTGATCGACCTGGGTCGCAAGCTGCCCGATCTGCCCGAAGAGGAAAAGACCGACGACCGCCTGCTCGACGGTTGCCAATCGCAGGTCTGGCTGATTGCAGAGGGCGATGCCGAGCACCTGGAGTTCCGGGCCAATTCCGATGCCGCCATCGTTTCAGGCCTGATTGCGCTGATTCTGCGCGTCTACTCCGGTCGCAGCGCCGCGGAAATCCTGGACTCGGAACCAGAGTTCGTGCGCGAGATCGGCCTGAGCCAGCACCTGTCTCCGACCCGGGCCAATGGGCTCAATGCCATGCTCGGCGAGATTCGACGGCAGGCCGAACTGGCACAGGCGATGGCAGACGGCTGAAGACGACATCGCCCCGCGCGCATGCCGGGGCGATGTCTGGTCGTTTCATTGAATGCAGCCGCAACGCCCTCAGCGGTTGTCGCGCATCTGCTTCTGTCTCAACTCCCAGCGCTCCTGGGCATCGAGACACAACGTGGCAATGGGACGCGCCTCGAGCCGGGCCAGGCCAATCTCCTCGCCGGTTTCCTCGCAGTAGCCATAGGTGCCGTCGTCGACGCGAGCCAACGCCTGGTCGATCTTGCCCAGCAGCTTGCGGTAGCGATCCCGCGTCCTCAGCTCCAGGCTGTTTTCCGTTTCCCGACTGGCGCGCTCGGCTTCGTCGCCGACATCACGCACCTCGCCGCGGAGATTGTTGATCGTCTCCTGCGACTCCTCGATCAGGTCTTCGCGCCACTTGAGCAGCATCTGGCGAAAGTATTCCATATGCTCCTGGCACATGTATTCCTCGTCTTCCGAGGGCTTGTAGCCTTTCGGCAATTCCACGATCTTGCTGGGCATGAACTCGCAGCCTCTACGCAGGTTGTTGCAAAACCGCCGATTATATATCCTAGTGGTGACTCAAGGGCAACCCCCCATGCAAACCGTACTCATTTTTCTCATCCGGGCCTACCGATACGTGCTCTCGCCCTGGATCGGTGGTCAGTGCCGATTCGATCCGACCTGCTCGGTCTACGCCATGCAGGCCATCGAGATGTACGGTGCCATGCGCGGCAGCTGGATGGCCTTCAAGCGCCTGATGCGCTGCCATCCCCTCTGCGACGGCGGCAAGGACCCGGTCCCCGGCAACGAGGATCAGCAGGCTTCATGAACCGCTGGCTGATCGCCAACGCACGCCTGGTCAATGAGGGCCGGGTGGTGGAGACCGACATTCGCATACGGCACGGGCGCATCGAACGCATCGATTCCGAGCTGACGACCCGGGCCGGCGAGACAATGATCGATGCCGGGGGGCGGTACGTCATGCCGGGAATGATCGACAGCCAGGTGCATTTCCGTGAGCCCGGCCTGACGCGCAAGGGAAACATCGCGTCCGAATCGCGGGCAGCCGTAGCCGGCGGCATCACCAGCTACATGGAAATGCCCGACACCTCGCCCCCGACCACGACCCGGCAGGGACTGGCTGACAAGTTCAGCCGCGCCGCCGGACGCTCGACAGCCAACTACAGTTTCTACCTGGGAGCGAGCAAGGACAACCTCGAAGAGGTTCGTGCCACGAACGCACGCGAGGCCTGCGCGCTCAAGGTCTTCATGGGTTCATCGGCTGGCGACCTGCTGATCGACAAACCCGAAACCCTCGCCGGCATTTTCGAGCACTCACCGCTGATGGTGGTGACTCACTGCGAGGATACCCCGACCATCGAACGCAACCTGGCAGCCGCGATCGCCAGGTACGGCAAGGACATTCCCGCCCTTGCCCATGCCGAGATCCGCTCGCACGACGCCTGCCTGAAATCGACCACGCTGGCCCTGGAGCTGGCGAGGAGGCACGGCACCCGACTGCACGTGCTGCACCTGACCACGGCAGAGGAAATGGCGCTTTTCGATTCGGGGCCGGTTGCCGGAAAGCAGATCACCGGCGAGGTCTGTATCCACCACCTCTATTTCATCGACGAGGATTACGAGGCGCTGGGCAACCTGATCAAGTGCAACCCTTCGATCAAGACCGCCGCCGATCGCAGGGCCCTGCGGCGGGCGCTGCGCGACGATCGCATGGACCTCATTGCCACCGACCATGCCCCTCACCTTCTCAACGAGAAGACCGGCAGCTACGAAGCCGCGGCAGCCGGACTGCCGCTGGTGCAATATGCCCTGCCGGCGGCCTGGTCGCTGGTGGCGTCGCGCGTCCTCACCCCCGAACGCCTGGTCGAAAAAACGGCCCACAACCCGGCCATTCGTTTTCAGCTGGCCGAGCGCGGTTTCGTCCGGGAGGGATACTGGGCCGACCTGGTCATGATCGACGAGCACAGGCGCACGATCGTCGACAACCAACCCATGCTCTCGCAATGCGGATGGACACCGTTTGCCGGTCGCAAGCTGCCGGCCACCGTCGCCGCCACCTGGGTCAACGGCCACCTGGTCTGGCGTGACGGCCTCCTGACCGGTGTGGTGCCGGGGCAGAAGCTGGGGTTTTCGCGGGATTGCTAGTTCGCTATTTCGTTTTTTGGTGTTTTGGTGTTTTGGTGTTTTGGGTGGCGAAGGCGCCTGCGCCTCCTATGGCTTGCAAAGCAGCTTCACGTAATTCGAGCAACGAAAAAACCAAAAAACCAAAAAACGAAGCCTATCTCGTCAACCGCCGGATATCGGCACCAAGCTGGCGCAACTTTTCCTCGATATTCTCGTAGCCACGATCGATGTGGTAGACCCGGTCGACGATCGTCATGCCCTCCGCCACCAGGCCGGCCAGCACCAGGCAGGCCGAGGCGCGCAGGTCGGTAGCCATCAGCGGAGCACCAGTCAGCTTTTCCACGCCGCGGATGATCACGGCATTGCCCTGCAGTCGAATGTCGGCACCCAGTCGCTGTAACTCCTGCACGTGCATGAACCGGTTCTCGAACACCGTCTCACGCACCACCCCGGTCCCTTCGGCAATGGCGTTGAGCGCCGTGAACTGGGCCTGCATGTCGGTGGGAAAACCCGGGTACGGCGCTGTCGTGACATCGACCGCTTTCGGTCGCCGCCCTCCCATGTCCAGCTCGATCCAGTCCTCGCCGATGGAGATCTCGGCCCCGGCCTCTTCAAGCTTGCCCAGCACGGCGTCAAGCGTATCGGGACGCGCGTTGGTCGTTCGGACCCGGCCACCGGTCATGGCCGCGGCCACCAGGAACGTGCCCGCCTCGATGCGATCGGGCAGCACTTTGTAGTCGTAACCATCGAGACGCTGGCGGCCGGTAATGGTGATGGTGTTCGTGCCATGACCGGAGATGTCTGCCCCCATGGTGATCAGGCACTCGGCCAGATCGACCACTTCGGGTTCCTGGGCGGCGTTGTCGATCACCGTTGTGCCATCGGCGAGGGTCGCCGCCATCATGATGTTCTCGGTACCCGTGACCGTGGCGGTGTCGAGCACCACGCGCGCACCTTTCAGGCGCTCGGCACGGGCAACGATATAACCCGCATCGACGTGGATGTCGGCACCCATTGCCTTGAGACCCTTGAGATGCAGGTCGACCGGCCGCGCGCCGATCGCGCAACCGCCGGGCAGCGACACTTTTGCCACGCCCTGCCGCGCCAGCAAGGGGCCGAGCACGAGAATGGACGCACGCATGGTCTTGACCAGCTCGTAGGGTGCCGTATCCCCGGCCAGTTCGCGAGCACACATCTCGACGCGGAAACAATCACCCAGCGAGATCTCGACGCCCATCTGGCCGAGCAGCTCCATGGTCGTGGTCACGTCCTTGAGGTGGGGCACGCCGCTGAGCCCGCAGGGCTGGTCGGTCAGCAAGGAAGCCATGAGAATGGGCAACACGGCATTCTTGGCGCCGGAGACCTCGACCGTACCGTCGAGGGGGCGGCCGCCGGCAATCTGGATTCTGGCCATCGGGAAAGTTTCCGGAAGTGGGAGTGGTGGTCAGTCCGTGACCTCGTCGGGTGTCTTGAGATCCAGGCTAAGCGCGTGAATTTCGCGACCCAGAGAGGATCCCAGCGCCTCGTGGACCCGGCGATGCCGCTGTATGCGACTCAAGCCGGCAAACTCGTCGCTGACGACCCGGGCCACGTAATGAACGTTGTCGTCGGAGTCGACACGCACATCGGCGCCCGGCATTGCCTGTAAAATAACCTGTTTGATTGCAGATGGATCCATTATCAGAAGCTGTCCGGCATCGGGTGAGGACAGTGTATTGGGTTTGTGCGAGCCCTTTTCCAGTTTACTGCATCACTGACCTTCTCTTCACCAGCGAGCACGTAAAAAGAACCGACCGATGACCCTGACCATTGCCCTGCTCGAACTCGCAGCCGGCTTCGTGCTGCTGATATGGGCCGCCGACCGCCTGGTCAGCGGTGCATCGGCGCTGGCACGCAACTTCGGCGTGTCCACGCTCATCGTCGGGCTGACCATCGTCGGTTTTGGCACCTCGGCGCCCGAAATGCTGGTCTCGGCCATGGCCTCGCTGCGCGGCAACCCGTCGCTGGCCATCGGCAATGCCGTCGGCTCGAACATTGCCAACGTCGGGCTGATTCTGGGCCTGACGGCCCTGATCTATCCACTGAAAGTCGAACGCATCACCCTCAAGCGAGAGTTTCCCGTACTCGGCGTGATCATGCTGATCACCCTGGCCCTGATGTGGAATCTCAATTTCAGCCGCATCGATGGACTGATCCTGATCGCTGGCTTGGCGTTGCTGGTCGGCGCCATGGTGTTGCTGGGCATGACCCAGGGCAATTCCGATCCCGTCACGGCCACCCTGGTCGACGAAGTGCCGCAGGACATGTCCACCCGAACCGCGGTGATGTGGACCGGTCTCGGCCTCATCCTGCTGCCCTTGAGCGCACACATACTCGTCAACGGTGCGGTGGGACTGGCCCTGATCGTGGGCGTCTCGGAAGCCGTCGTCGGCCTGACCATCGTGGCGCTGGGTACCAGCCTGCCGGAACTGGCCGCGGCCGCGGCCTGTGCATTTCGCAAGGAAGATGACCTGGCCATCGGCAATATCCTCGGTTCGAACATGTTCAATCTGCTCGGTGTGCTGGGGATCGCCGCCCTCATCCACCCGATGCAGATCGAGGCCGTCCTGCTCAATCGGGACGTGCTGGTCATGTTCGTCCTCACCATCCTGCTTTTCGTCCTGGTCTGGCGACGCAGCGGACCCGGCCTGATCGGCCGGCCGGCCGCCTTCCTGCTGTTCGCCGGCTACATCGCATACCAGTCGACGGTCATCAGTCAGGCAATCGCCGGGTAACGGGGTAAACTATTCCACCATGGTTGATCCGCAACGCATTCACCGGGCCGCCACCGAAGTCCTCGAGACGGAAGCCCGCGCGATATCGGCGCTGGCAAGACGAATCGATGACCACTTCATAGCGGCCTGCCGACACGTACTCGCCTGCCCCGGCCACCTCATCGTCACCGGCATGGGCAAGTCGGGCCACATCGGTCACAAGCTGGCCGCCACCCTGGCCTCGACCGGCACACCGGCCTTTTTCGTACATCCGGCGGAAGCCAGCCACGGCGATTTGGGGATGATTCGCAGCGACGACCTGGTGCTGGCGCTGTCGAACTCCGGAGAGACCGAAGAGTTGCTGCGCCTGTTGCCCGGGCTCAAGCGCCTGGGTGTAAAACTGGTGGCGATGACGGGCAACCCCGATTCGACCCTGGCGCGCTACGCCGATGTCCATCTCGACACCAGCGTCGACCGCGAAGCCTGCCCGCTGGGACTGGCACCGACGGCATCGACCTCGGCCCAGCTCGCGCTGGGTGATGCGCTCGCCATCGCCCTGCTCGATGCCCGTGGCTTTACCGCCGAGGATTTCGCCCGTTCGCACCCGGCCGGAGCACTGGGCCGGCGGCTGCTGCTCAAGATCAGCGACATCATGCACAGTGGCGACGAACTGCCGACCATCGGCAGCGGCGCGACCATCGCCGATGCCATCGTACAGATGACCCGCAGCCGGCTGGGCATGTGCGCCGTCGTCGACGGCGAAGAACTGGTCGGTATCGTCACCGACGGCGATCTCAGACGCCACCTCGACGACATGGGCGACATCCGCAGCAGCACTGTCGCCTCGATCATGTCATCCAACCCGCGCACCATCCCGGCCGACGAACTCGCCGCCGCCGCTGTCGAACTGATGCAGAGCCACCGAATCCAGGGCGTGCTGGTCACCGATCGCGACGGGCAGCTGGTCGGCGCACTCAACTTCCAGGACCTGCTCCAGGCCGGCGTCGTATGAGCGCGCAGATCCCGGTCGAGCTGGCCCGGAATGTCGAACTGGCAGTGTTCGATATCGATGGCGTAATGACCGACGGACGCCTGTACTTCACTGACTCGGGCGAACAGATCAAGGCCTTTCACGTCCGCGACGGCCTCGGTCTCAAGGCACTGATGAAATGCGGTATCCGCGTGGCCGTGATCACGGCACGCAGCTCCGGTGCACTCAAGCGGCGCATGACCGAACTCGGGATCGATCGGGTCATGCAGGGGCACCAGGACAAGGCCACCGCACTGGATCGGCTGCTCGCCGCCGAGGCGCTGTCGCCGGCTTCAGTCTGCTACACCGGTGACGACCTCGTCGACTGGCCAGCCATGGGACGCTGCGGCCTCAAGTGCGCGCCTGCCGATGCCGACGAATGGATCCGCGAACAGGCTGATTTCGTCACCGGCAAGCCCGGAGGTCGGGGCGCGGTACGCGAGGTATGCGAGTTCATCCTGGCCGCGCAGGGTCGGCTAGAGACCTGGCGCGACAGCTTCCGGTGAGCTGGCGCATCATCATTGCCGCCTGCCTGGCCCTTATCGTGGCAACCGTCCTGCGTACCTGTATCCCGGTCGACAGCGTTGCCCCGCCCGAGATCACCGCGCCCGACACCCGCTTCAACTATTCGCTGACCGATTTTTCCGCCAGCTTCCGTGACCGCAACGACCAGGTCGAACTGGAAATCTCCGGTCCGCGACTGGAACACGAGGCCGAAGCGCGCGTGGGTCGTCTGAGCGAGCCCCGTTTCCATATCGAGCCCCACGGCGCCGACTGGCGCGGCCGCGCCCGCACCGGGCTGATCCTGCGCGAAAACGAGGAACTGGTGCTGGAGAACGACGTGGAACTGGTCCATGCCCACCCCGATGGTGAAATCCGGATACTCGCCGAGACTCTGCACCATCATCGCACCGAGCGTACAATCACCTCCGACACGCCGGTGGAGATTCACCAGGCAGGATCCTGGCTACGCGCCGGTGGCCTCATCATCCGGCTGGACGACAACACCATCGAGCTGACCAACCATGTACAGGGCACTCTCAAGCCTGCTGTTCACCACGGCATTGATGACATCTCTGCCGATCGCGGCTGAATCTCCCGGCGAAGAGCCGATCGAAATCCGGGCCGACAGTGGCCGATTCGACGGCAGCCAGGGTGCCACTCGACTGAGCGGAAATATCCGCATCGCGCGTGGCGAGATGGAGGTCCGCGCCGACGAGGGCTACGCTTTCCAGGGCAGCGACCGCAGTTACGAACGCTTTGAACTCGAAGGTGACCCGGCGACCTGGCGGGCCATCGACGAGGAAGGCGAGGAGGTTCGTGGTCGGGCCGGGCGCATTGTGTTCGAGGTGGCGAGCAATCGAGTCGTGTTGTCCGATGGCGTGCGTATCGAGCGCGACGAACTCGTCGTGGAAGCCGACACCGGACAGGCCCTGCAGGCCGACGGACGATACGAGCGCATCGAACTCGACGGCAGCCCGGCGCGCTGGCACACAGTGACCGATGAAGGGCGACGGGTCGAAGGCCAATCCGATCGCGTCAGCCACGACCTGCTCAATGAACGGGTCACCATGGATGGCAACGCGCACGTGCGCGAACCGCGCGGCTCTTTCTCCGGCCAACGCCTGGTCTACGACCTGCGCACCCAGTCCACAGAAGGCGAAGGCGGCATTCACATGATCATCGATCCGGAAGCCATCGACGAGCCGGACAACGGCCAGGGCGGAGACTGATTGCCGTGCTGATTGCAGAGCAACTCTCCAAGTCCTACCGGGGACGAGCCGTGGTCGACGGCGTCACCCTCAACGTCGACACCGGTGAAGTGGTCGGCCTGCTCGGTCCCAACGGGGCCGGCAAGACCACCTGCTTCTACATGGTCGTGGGACTGATCGCGCCGGATGCGGGCAGCATTCGTATCGACAAGCGTGATCTTACCCGCGCCAGCATGCATCAGCGTGCGCAGCGTGGACTCGGCTACCTGCCGCAGGAGGCATCGATTTTCCGACGCCTGAGCGTGGCCGACAACATCATGGCCATACTCGAACTGCGCCGTGACCTCGATCGCGACGGACGACGCACCGAGCTGGCGCAACTGATGGAGGAGTTCCACGTCTCCCACCTGGCCGACCAGTCCGGCATCAGTCTGTCGGGCGGCGAACGCAGGCGCGTGGAAATTGCCCGCGCCCTGGCCGCAAGTCCGTCTTTTATCCTGCTCGACGAACCCTTCGCCGGCGTCGACCCGATATCGGTCGGCGAAATCCAGCGCATCGTCCAGCAACTGGCCGCCCGCGACATCGGGATACTGATCACCGACCACAACGTTCGGGAAACGCTGGGTATCTGCGACCGCGCCTACATCATCAGCCAGGGCAAGGTCCTCACCGCCGGCGCCCCGGCCGACGTCATGGCCGACGAAAATGTGCGCAATGTGTACTTGGGGAAGGAGTTTCGGCTTTGACGGGTGGTGTTTAGGGGCACGCGATTTCCGATTTCCGGTTTCCGGTTTCCGGTTTCCGCAACATCCTTTCACCTTTCACCTTTCACCTTTCACCTTTCACCTTTCACCTTTCACCTTTCACCTTTCACCTTTCACCTTTCACCTTTCACCTTTCACCTTTCACC
>SL_3KL_010_SEDDRAFT_10003548_pt1 | contig 14151 bp, 9 predicted proteins | sample SodLakKL_010_SED_2_FD_10381 | JGI IMG/M metagenome (IMG submission 10381)
TCACTGTAATACGGTTGAGGTTTTTTGCGTCTATTTTTCATCGGTTGACTCCAATATTTGTGTCAACCTATTTCAGTTTAAGACCTGCATTAACCTTTGGAACTTTTACTTACCCTGTATGGTCCAGGCGGACGCTTGAACCAGATTTTACCGTCTGACATTGCATAAAAACGATCGGCCATGTTTAGTCTGCTCTTGTCGTGGGTGATGTGGAGCACGGTTTTATCTTTTGTCAGTTCAGAGACAGACTCCGAGATCTCATCGGCCATGGCGCGGCCCAGGTTCGAGAGAGGTTCATCCAGTATCCAGATGGGTGTGTCTTTCAGCAGTGCCCGGGCGATGGCTACCCTCTGACGCTCCCCGCCGCTTAGCCGCAGACCCAGCTCTCCAACCTGTGTATCCAGCCCGTTTGGAAGTTTGGCAAATGCATCATCAAACCGGACGGCAGTCAGTGCTTCAATCAAGTCGCGGTCGGTGGCATCGGGATTGGCAATCAGCAGATTGTTTCGGAGCGAGGTGTTGAAAAGGCGCGTGTGCTGTCCAACCACGGAGATAAACTTCCTGACACTTGCCCCATCAGCCATGCGAATGGACTGGTCTCCAATCAGTATATCTCCGTCATCGGGTTCAAACCATTTTACCAGTAAATGGGCGATGGTGCTTTTGCCGCTGCCCGATGGCCCGGTTAAAAGTACGTGTTCTCCTGCACCGATTACCAGGTCGATGTGTCTGAGGACCCGGTCTTTGTTGTAGCTGAACGAAACGTTCATCATTGAAATGGAGGCGTCCTGAGGTTTAAAAACAGTGGTCAGTTTTTTGGGTTTTTCATCTGCTTTCACAGACGTTATGTCATCCAGCCGTTCGGCCGATTCCCTTGTTTCGTAAGCGTGCTGAACCGCATTTCCAATCTGCTCGAACGCCTCAAACGCCGTAAATACCCCGAGTACAACCGCCACCATTAGCAGGCCGCTCAATTCTCCGGATAAAACGAGTGGAAGCAATATCAGGAATGATGCCGGCAGGGATGCGTGGCTGACAGCGGTATAAAACCCCGATTCAAGGCTGAATGCTTTGGTGCGCCGTTTTTGTATATCCGATATATTTTCAATGGCTTTTTCCCCTTCGGCCATCCAGTTTTTGTGGCTGCCGGAATGAAGCAGGTCGGACGCACCCTGAACATGATCGTTCATAAACTGGCTTAAACCGGCAAAGTCATCGGCCAGATGATCGGTGATATCCCCGGCTTTTTTTCGGATGAGAAACGGAATAGCAAACACATTGATTACCATCAGCAGCAGGATGGCCGCAGATAGCGTGAGCGAAAACCAGGCAGTGACGACTGTAGTCAAAAGGATAAAAAAGAGTGCAGAAAAAGCAGGAGAAATTACTCTCAGGTAGAACTCCTGAAGCTGATCCACATCGTCTGAAAACCGGCTGAGCAGATCTCCCGACCGGTAACGGATGGCTTTTGCCGGCAGAACGGGTTCGACTGCATTGTAGAAACCGACCCGCAATTTCTGAAGAATTCTGAACGTAAGATCATGTGAAAAGAGCCGTTCGGTATAGCGGAACACTGCCCTTGAAATACCGAAAAAGCGCACAGCAACAAGAATCAGGATCATGTCTAAAATGGGTGGCTGCAGGGCTGCCCAGGTAATCAGGTAACCGGAAGCCGCAATCAGCCCCACTCCGGCAAGAATGGTGAGCAGTACAAAAAACAGGCTGAGGGAAACCCGCCCTTTAAAACGGTGAAGCTCTGATATGATTTTTTTCAGTATATTCATTGGAGCCTCTCAGGGTCGAATATCAGTTCATCCTTGAGGCCGGGAAGCAGCCGGTCAGGCTCTCCGGATTCCACAATCACACCATTTTTTATGACCGACAGACGGTCTGATGCCAGTACAGAGTGGGTGCGGTGACTCACCATCATTATAATACGGCCACGGCTGAATTCTTTTAACGACTCCATAATTTTCTCTTCGAGCTCGGTATTTAGCGATGCAGCCGGTTCATCCAGAAGAAGAATCGGAGACTGTTTTAAAAATGACCGGGCCAGAGCAATTCGTTGCCGTTCTCCGCCGCTCAGGTTCATTCCGTTTTCACCCAGCATAGTGTTGAAGCCGTCGGGCATATTCTGAATAAAATCAAACGCGTGGGCGGCACGAGCAGCTTCGGCAACTTCAAAGAGCGGCGCATCGGGGTCGCCGATTTTTATGTTTTCGGCCACACTTTTAGAAAAGAGGTGCGGAAACTGCGGCACATAGGTGATTTGATTTCTCCAAAGATCAGGAGGGAAGTTTTCCAGCAGCCTGCCGTTGACTAAAACCGAGCCGGAGTCCGGTTCAATAAATTTACTAAGCAGATGGAGCAGAGTGGTTTTTCCTTCACCGCTTGCCCCGGTCAGTGTGTGAATTTCACCGGGATTGAGCTGAAGGTTTACGCCATTTAATACAATTTCTTCCGTGAGGGGGTAAGAGTATTCAACCTTTTTCAGTTCGATCGTGAAGGGTGGAGAAGGTAATTTTTTTGATGCATTTGCTTGAACCGAATGTTCTTTCCGGTCTAAAAGATCAAAAAGCTGCGCTCCGGATTCAGCCCCTTCCATCCCGGCGTGATGGGCAGCCCCGAAGGTTCTGAAGGGCAGGTAAAATTCTGGCGCCAGCAGCAGTACAAACATTCCGGTCTGGAAGATCATCATTCCTTCAATCAGCCTCACCCCGACTTCTACCGCAACTACGGCAGTACTGACCGATGCGGCAAGCTCCAGCACCATCCCGGACAGAAACGCGATTTTGAGTACACGCATGGTTGTGACCCTGAAAAGACGGCTGACATTGTTGATACTGCGACCGGCATATTTTTCGCGCCCGAAAAGCTTCAGCGTGTCCATTCCCTGGATGGTGTCGAGAAAATGGGCATTCATCCGGCGCAGGGAATTCCACTGTTCATGGATTTTGTCACCCGCTTTTGTGCCGATCAGGTACATGAAAATGGGAATCAGCGGACCTGTAATCAGAAAGACGAGGCCGGTGGGCCAGTCAACCCACATCACAAAACCGAAAATGACCACCGGTATGGTGGCCACCTGAATGGCGGCCGGAACGTATTGGGCGAAGAAATCATCAAGCCGTTCCACACCATTTAACTGGAGAGAGATGAGGTCACCGGTTTTTTCCTGCCTGAGCCGTACAGGGCCGAGCCTGTGCAGCTTTCGGAGTATTTTTTTTCTGTATTCAGTTTTAAGCACAACAGCCAGNCTCATGCCCAGCCAGGTTCTNATCCAAACCAGCAGTGCTCTGACCAGTATGGCTGCAACGAGAATCAGAATCCAGGGCTGCATGGCATTGGGAATCCACTCCTGAAGAAATGCAGCATCGATCAGAATACTCAGGCTATACATCTGTGCAAGGATAACCAGGCCGCTCAAAACCGAAACGAAAAAGATTGCCAGGATAAATCCGCGCTGATGCAGAGCATCCCTGAAAAGCCTCGATTGGGCTTCGGCCACTTTATGGGGATGCACGGATTTCATGAATATGGATTAACTTGTTGGGATCGAATCTCGGGTCACTCGTTGGCGGAATACATAGTAACTGTAGGCCTGATAGCCAAGGACGATTGGCAGAAAAATAAGTGCCACCACACTCATGATGGTCAGGGTCAGCTCACTGGAAGATGCATTGTATACCGTCAGAGACCAGTCGATGTTTAACGTTGACGGCATTAATTTCGGAAACAGTCCTTCGAATGCCACAATGGTTCCGAAGATGATAGTACCGCCCGTTGCGGCAAACGACCAGCCAAACCGGTTTGCCCGCAGCAGAAAATATCCGGCTATAAAGCTGATGATAGCCAGCAGCGGAAGGGTTCCGGGAATCAATCCAAATTCATCAAACAAAACGGTGTAAAGATAGCCGAGAAGGGCAAAAACCAGCAGCAAAACGCCGGAGGGAATCCAGATCATTTTGGCAACTTTTTCGGCACGTTCCATCAGCGGCCCCTCAGTTCGAAGTGTGAGGAAGATAGCCCCGTGCAGGGTAAACATGGCAGTGGAGGCAAGGCCGCCCAAAATGGCGTACGGAGACAGCAGGCCAAACAGTCCTCCATGAAAGTTCATGTCTTCCCCGATCGGCAGCCCCATTACGATGTTGGTAAGTGCCACGCCCCAGATAAAAGCTGGAATCAGGCTTCCCCAGAAGATGAAATGGTCGGCCGTTTTTTTCCAGAACGGTTTATCCACTTTTGAGCGGAATTCAAACCCGACAGCCCTGACAATCAACGCGAGGAGAATGAGCAGAAGCGGCAGGTAAAATCCGCTGAACAGAGTGGCATACCAGTGTGGAAAGGCGGCAAACATGGCACCGCCTGCTGTAATCAGCCACACTTCGTTGGCATCCCAGAACGGGCCGATGGTATTGATGCAGACCCGGCGGTCTACATCATCCCGGCTGATAAACGGCATCAGAATGCCCACGCCAAAATCAAAACCTTCAAGAAAGAAATAGCCGATAAAGAGAACGGCAATCAGAATAAACCAGATCAGTTGAAAATCCATAACATTATTTAAATCATTAATTTAATTCTATTTCAATGTGCTACTCTAAGTCGCTTTGTTCAGTACCGGCTTTAATACACGAATGCATCGGAGTCTTTGGAGTCATCATCCTCAGAAGCCTCTTTTTTCTTCTTGTTCTCTTTCGGAATTCCGGGCTTGGAAAATCTGATGATAAGAAAGACGGCAACGGCAGCCAGAAAACCGTAAACAAGTGTGAATGATGCCATGCTGATCCAGATGGATGTGCCGGTTACCGCCGGAGAAACCCCGTCGGCCGTTAACAGCAGCCCGTACACTACCCACGGCTGACGCCCCATTTCAGTAACAATCCACCCGGCCGTGTTGGCGATGTAGGGGAGGAAAATGAAGGCGATAGCTATTTTATGAAACCAGGTGGCGGTCTGAAGTTTATCCTTCCACCACAGAACGAGCCCGGTGATTGCCAGGAAAATAAACAGCATGCCAAGGCCCACCATAATGCGGAATCCCCAGTAAACTACAGCCACCGGTGGTATGTAACTTCCTTCACCGTGTATTTCTTCCATTTCGGCCTGAAGATCATTCATTCCCCTTACTTCCGATGTAAGATTATTGTGAGCCAGTACACTGAGCATGTAGGGCAGGCGTACTTCACGCATGGAGGTTCGGTTTTCCTGATCGATAATCGCAAATAGTGAAAAACTGGCCGGTTCTTCAGTTTCCCAAAGGCCTTCCATGGCGGCCATTTTCATCGGCTGGCTCTGTACGGTATCCTGTGCCTGGCTGTGGCCGGTGGTTGCTGTGAGCAGAGAAGCAACCGCGGTAAATACCAGTGCAATGCGTGCAGATTTTTGAAAAATCTCTTTTTGATTACCCCGCAACATCATCCAGGCGCTGATACCGAGCACAAACAATCCGCCCGTGACGAATCCAGCAATAATGGTATGCGGCATCTGAACCAGCAGTCGTTCATTCAGCAGAATGGCAACAAAATCGGTCAGTTCTGCCCGGCCGCCTACAATATGATACCCGACCGGTACCTGCATCCAGGAATTGGCCATCAAAATCCAGATGGCCGACAGGTTGGAGGCAATGGCCACAAGCCAGATACAGAGCAGGTGCACTCCTTTTTTCAGTCGGTTCCAGCCAAAAATCCAGAGCCCCAGAAAGGTTGATTCCAGGAAGAAGGCCATCAGGGCTTCAATGGCCAGAGGAATCCCGAAAATATCACCCACAAACCGGGAATATTCACTCCAGTTCATGCCAAACTGAAATTCCTGTACTATTCCTGTAACCACTCCCAGAGTAAAAACAATGATAAAGAGCTTGCCAAAATACTTGGTTAGTTTTTTATATGCCGTATCTCCGGTGCGGTACCAAAAGGTTTGCATGATGGCGACAAGAACCGAAAGGCCGAGTGTTAAGGGAACAAAAATGAAGTGATAAATCGTGGTAATGCCGAATTGCCAGCGGGCTAAATCTAATTCTTCCATGTGGTCCGTTAAAGTTCAATTTCGTTGACAAAAGAATCTTACTGAATGTTACAGCGGGTTTATGAACTTCGTGTTAAATCACGGAAATTATTCGTTTTTTGAATATGCAGACCGAGTATCTGTAACACTTCCAATGAGTAACTTCGGTTTATTATGGCGAGATGCCTCTGCGATTTGGATCATCATCTTTTCCCAAAGTTTGTTATAATGGCCATTTTGCAAACATGCCCAGCTCGAATGAATAGAAAATTATCACTCCTTATCGTTCTTCTTGTCACCGCAAGTATTTTGTTTCTCTTCTCTCGGCCGATAGGCCCATTGCCACCGTTAGGCACATTTTTTCATCCCGTTCAGGGTTTTTGGGCCAATGCAGAAATCAGAGAACGTTCCGGAACAATTCAAATCCCGTCAGAAAATATTTCCGAACCGGTAGAAGTTTACTTTGATGAACGGGGAGTTCCTCACATTTTCGCTCAGAATGATGACGATCTCTATTTTGCCCAGGGTTATATAACGGCACGAGACAGGCTCTTTCAAATGGAACTCCAGATCCGTGCTGCCGGAGGGAAACTTTCGGAGTGGCTTGGGCCGGATATGATAGAATATGACCGGAATCAGCGGCGTCTCGGGTTGCTGTACGGAGCTGAACGGGCAATAGAAGCCATTGAGCAGGATGAAGTGATAAAAAATGCGCTGAAGTCTTATGCCGATGGGATAAATGCTTTTGCAGAAACCCTGACATACGAAACCTTGCCGTTGGAATACAAAATTCTGGATATGGAGCCCGGCCGCTGGGAACCGCTCAATACCGCACTGCTGCTGAAATATATGACTCAAATGCTTGCAGGCCATAATCAGGATGTGCGGACAAGCAATGCACTTGCCCATTTTGGCGAAGAGTTTGTGAACCGGTTTTTGAGTACACGCTCATCGCTGATGGATCCCGTAATTCCTCCCGGCTCCCCCTGGGAATTTGAACCGATCCCGGCCGAAAAACCGGAAGAACTTTTTTTACCCGGATTTACCGACAACATTGAATTGTGGCAGCCCAATCCGCTGAACGGCAGCAATAACTGGGTGGTGGATGGTTCTAAAACGAATGCCGGATATCCGATACTTTCAAACGATATGCACCTGGGAATGACAATGCCCGCCATCTGGTACGAAGTTCAGCTCCACACTCCCGATCATAATGTGTATGGCGTGAGCCTGCAGGGCACCCCCGCGGTGATTGTCGGTTTTAATGAACATATTGCCTGGGGCTCAACAAATACCGGCTGGGATGTGATGGACTGGTACGAAATTACGTTTCGGGACGAAAACCGGCAGGAATATCTGCATGACGGTGAATGGCTGCCTGTCTCTGAGCGGGTTGAAATCATCAATGTAAAAGGGGCTGAAGCTGTACGGGATACCATTCTGTTTACCCATCACGGTCCGGTTTACGAAACAGGGCAGGAAACACCGGTTTCGCAAACCATACAGCGCGATCATGCACTGAGATGGATTGCACACGACCCCTCCAACGATCTCAGAACGTTTTATGAACTGAACCGGGCCCGAAATTATGACGATTTTCGTGAGGCTTTTCGTCACTATCAGGCGCCTGCCCAGAATATGAATTATGCCGGAACCGATGGCAATATTGCCATGCAAACGGGAGGAAAGTTTCCGGTAAAATGGGAGTACCAGGGGCGAAGTGTCGGCGACGGCTCTGATTCTCGATACGACTGGCAGGAATTTATTCCATTTGAACAAAACCCCTATTCACTGAATCCCGGACGTGGATTTTTAAGCGCAGCAAACCAGTATCCGGCCGATGTGGATTATCCGTACTACCTGGGAGATTTTTTTGCGCCATACGAACGGGGAAGGAGAATCAACGATCTTTTGCATGAGATGGAGAACATCACAATAGAAGATTTTAAAACCATGCTGATGGATAATTTCAGCTACCATGCATATAATTTGCTGCCGGTTTTGCTTCAGCGAACCGACACATCGGAGCTGAATGAATCAGAACGTGAGTTGTTCGGGATGCTTGGCGACTGGAATTATTGGAATGACGGTGAAAAAATTGAACCGTCCGTTTTCAGAGCCTGGTGGAGTGAAATATACAGTGCCATCTGGGACAATAAATACGATACAGAATATCCCATGCGCCGGCCAACCAGAGATATTACACTGGATCTGATTATGGAAGATCCCGATTCTCATTGGTTCAACAATATCCAGACCGACACAACGGAAACACTGGATGACCTGGTATTGATGTCGTTCAAAAGCGCCGTTGAAGAGTTGACCGGACGATATGGTGACCCCGGAGAAACCTGGCAGTGGGGATATGTGAACAACACCAATCTGAATCATATTGCCCAGATCCCCGGATTGGGTGTAATGAATGTATTTACCGGCGGCGGGCCCGAATCGATTAATGCAATATTTGGAAGCCATGGCCCGTCGTGGCGAATGCTCGTGGAGCTCGATCCTGATGGCGTACGGGGTTACGGGGTTTATCCCGGTGGACAGAGCGGCAATCCGGGCTCAAAAACCTTCGATGAGTTTGTCGAAACCTGGCGTGCCGGTGAATTGTATGAGCTGAAATTTCTGAGTGAAGTTCCGGAATTCGGCGAAGATTTCTTGTTGGTAATTCGGTTTGATTAATCCCACAATAGTGATTGGTCCAAAGATAATTTTTGGATTAAATTATTTAGAAAGAATTAGCTTTTAAAGCCTGAAAAGAATGAGAATTGAACGATTCAAATCCCCGCCTGTTAAAATAAATTCTGCGGGAGAGCAACGCAGTGTAGGGTACGAATTTGAATTTACCGGTGTAGATATGGAAGAAGTGGCCTTGATAATCACAGATCTGTATGGCGGATCGGTTGTGAAAAAAACCGCTTATCTGTTTGAGATTCAGAATACGGCTTGTGGCACCTTCAAACTGGAGCTCGATGCACAGCTTTTGCGGGATAAGAAATACGAAAAAATGCTCAAATCTGTAGGTATTGATCTCAATAAATTCAGGAAAAAAGATACCATGGAAGACTCCATCCGCGATATGGCGTCTGCCATTGTGCCATTCGAGATTATTACGCCACCGGTCAGGCTTTCAGCCATGAAGGTTCTGAACAAACTGGTTGATGCGCTCCGTGAACACAAGGCAAAAGGTACGGGGAGTTCGGTGCTCTATGCATTTGGCCTTCATTTGAATCCCGAAATTCCGGATAAAAGTATCGAAAGTTTGCTGAACCATCTGCGGGCCTATGTGATGCTCGACCCGTGGATTCGCCGGGACGCTGACATCAACATCAGCCGGCGATTAACACCGTTCATTAACGAGTATGAAGAGGAGTACATTCAGCACATACTCAATCCGGATTACCGGCCGAACCTGGAAAAATTGATACGCGATTACTTCAAATATGATAACTCCCGAAATCGTCCACTCGACATGCTGCCTGTATTTATGCATCTCAATGAAGAGCTGACAACAAGCCTGATTAAAGATACCATCACCTCATCCCGGCCAACCTATCATTACAGGCTGCCAAATTGTTCACTCGAAGATGAAAACTGGACCCTGGCCGCTGAATGGAACCGTTGGGTGTTGGTAGAGAAAATGGCGGCCGATGAAAAGGTTTTGAATCAATATTCAAGAGCCTGGCTGAAAATGCGAAAAGACACCCTGATCGGGTTTGAAAACAAATGGGTTGAACTGATGAACCGGTGGGTGAAAAATGCCGTTTAAACAAAGGCCGGTTATAGGAGTTACAGGACCTGATGAAGGCGGCACCGGCGCATGGCTGTTTACGGCATTATCTGTACGATTGGCAGGAGGAAAGCCGGTCAGGGTAACGGTAGAATCACCCCGTAATATTGATGAACTTGACGGTTTGATACTCGGCGGCGGGGCTGATGTGGAACCTTTAAAATACGGTCAGGAACGTTTTTTTTTTTTTTGTCCATTCTCTTTTTTCCGGTTTACTGGCTAGCCCGATACTTCCAGCACACCAAATCGGCTCCGATAGATACCGAAAGAGATAAACTGGAACTGAATCTGCTGGAACAGGCGCTGAACCATGGCAAGCCGATTCTCGGAATTTGCCGGGGAATGCAGTTGATGAATGTTCATTTTAAGGGGACCCTGCATCAGGACATTAGCGGATTTTATGAAGAAGTGCCGCAGGTATCATCCATCTTTCCCAAAAAGCGAATTACGGTCAATAAGGGCTCAACACTGGAAGCTATTCTCCAAACCGATATCTGCAATGTAAACGCGCTGCACAATCAGGCCATAGACCGCCCGGGCGAGGGGGTGATACCGGTTGCCAAAGAACAGAATAACAGTGTGATACAAGGTGTTGAGCACCAGGATTACCCGTTTGTGATTGGTGTGCAGTGGCATCCGGAATATTTGATTCAGATTCGAAGGCAGCGCCAACTTTTTAAAACGTTGGTTAAAGAAGCGAAAAGAAGTTTTTTATCGTTACATTGAGTGGAAGTTTGGTATTGTAAATAATGGATAAATCCGTGTTAAAATAAATTTCTAGCATATAAAATAGCACGGTATGTTATTACTGCTTTTTTTCAAAAAAACATTTTCAGCACCATCTGATCGCAACATCATAGGCCGAGCGGACAGTATTACAAATTGCTCTGATTTAATAGATTATCTTATCTAAAGATCATTTCGAAAATAAACTATAGATAAGGATGTAACTAATTGCCGGATAATGATTTCTTATTGCAAGGAATATGACTGGCAGAGGGTTTCTGATGAGGGGGGCACATGACTCTCAAGATTTTGATTGGAACAGAACCTGGTATAGACATTTTTTGGAAAAGGTAAACTATGTCAAGCTATATATCATATAATCAATTACCGTGATTTCCCAAATTATGTAGCTGCATCCGGTACTGTTCAATTTGGTTGTACAGAGGATGTTGAGGCGTGCCAACAGATTCAAGCCGTTTATCTGCCTGGTCCAGGATTTCAGCAGCTTTTTTAAATTTGTCCAAAGCCGCATAACCATTAGCAAGCCATATTTTTCTGTTTACCGATGAGTAAATTTGTCCAGGCAAATCATGAGCTTCAAGAGATGCGGTCATTTCATCTACACTTAATTGATAATTTCCCGATTGGAAATGGCAGATGGATCGGGTTTCAAGCAGATTTGCTTTATCGTTTGGATACTCAAGGAATTTTTCTCCATCGTTATCTGTCATTTCATCGAGTAAAACAAGCCCCCGATCCGGATCTCCTTTTGAGCAGTAAGCCCATGCCAGCCAAACTTTTGATGCCGCACCGATATATTGGTTTTGTCGTCCCGTTTGTTCTGTGATTTCGGCAACTCGTGAAAAGTTTTCAAGGGCATTGTCAAAATCATTGAGCCACATGAAGTACCGGCCGCGTACAATGTAGTGTGAAATCCAGTTTTCAAATTCCTGGCGGTGAAATTCAGCCCATTCGCGATTAGCCTTTTCCGATTCTTCGAAAGCTTTCTTTGAGTGCCCCATCAAAAAAAGTGTTTCTGCCATGGCGTTTCTTACTGAAGCCCTGTAATCTCGAGGTTCTTCATAAATTTGATCATAGAGCGCAATCGCTTTTCGGGCATCGGCAATTGCCTGATCAAAGTTCCCAAGATTGCGTTCCAGGCTCACACTGTTGGCAAGGCTCACGGCATACGGCCTGCTTTCATCACCGTGATTTTGTCTGAAACGCTCCGTTGCCATACTTCTGTGTTTCGATGCTTCCTCCAAATTACCCATGTTTTGATACATACTTGCCAGCCTGTCGAAAAGCAGTGCTTCGGTATCCGGATCTTCGCTGAGATGATTACTGTAATTGGCGTAAACATCCTCCAAAAGTTCTAAAGCGTTATGTGGATTGCCGCGGTACTGTTCCAGCCAGCTGCGGGAAATGCGTATTTTTGCAAAATCGGATACGTACTGATCCGGTTCTGATATCAAAGATTCGGCTTCCAGCAGTTTATCTTCAACTTCATCCAAATTGTTGCCAGCAAAAATGAGATTTTGGGATTTCTGTTGGAGTGCACGGGCAAGATCTTCCGGGCGCAGGGAGTCTTCGTTGCGGGCAAGCTCAACGGCGGTATCCAGTAAAAGGTTTGTTTTTTGCTGGCTTGGCTGCGAATAGTAGGAGTAGACACCTGCAATGGCCAGTAATATTTCAAAACGCTCTTCAGGAGATGCCCCATCGGGATCCAGGGCACGTTCAGCGCCAATTTCAAGAAGTTCATCAGTTGTTGGAAGCTGATCGCGGGGCTGATCCGGTTCTGCTGCACGAAACAGATCAAGCAGAAAAACCTGCAACGCTTCTGCTCTGCTGAGGGCCTGTTCTGCCCGTTCGGTTTCCTGTTGTGCCTGTAAAAGTGCTGCTTGTGTTTTCTGCGAATGCCAGGTGATGGTAGCCGCGTAACCAATAAGCAGCAGTACAATGGCAGCCGCCGAAATTACGCCGACAGTGTGCCGTTCAAAAAATTTTTTCCCGCGATAAATTACAGAATTGGGATGGGCAGAAACCGGATTTCCGGTGAGATAATTCTCAATATCCGATGCCAGTTTTTCGGCCGATTCATACCGGCGTTCCGGTTCTTTGCGCAGAGCTTTCAGTACAATCGTGTCCAGATCTCCCTTCAGGTGCTTTTTCAGCTGATCCGGTTTCGTTCGGCCGGCCGCACTGACCTGTATTCCTGTGGCATCATTTTTCTTTTGGTTCGACGGAGTTTTTGTGATGGCCGTGCTCGGGCGGGTGGGTTCTTCCTGGCAGATAATCTGCTCAATTTCGCTGGGAGAACGTCCGCTTACTTCATAAGGCCGGCAGCCGCTCAGCAGTTCGTAAAGCACCACGCCGAGCTGGTAGATATCCGATGCGGTGGTGATGGCGTCGCCGCGCACCTGTTCGGGACTGGCATAGGCCGGTGTGAGCGGCAGCAAGCCTGTTTGGGTAACCGGCAGATCTGTGGTATCAGTAATTTCCGGGTTCAGGATTTTTGCAATGCCGAAGTCGAGTAGTTTAACCTGTCCGTTATTTGTTACCAGAATATTCGATGGTTTCAGGTCGCGGTGCACCACCAGTTTTTGATGAGCGTATTGCACAGCACCACAAACTTTTCGGAAAAGGTCAAGCCGTTCGGCAATGGTTAGCTGCTTCTCATTGCAATAGCGATCAATCGGTTTGCCGTCGACATATTCCATGGCAAACCAGGGCTGACCGTGTTCGGTGATGCCGCCGTCGAGTAGTTTGGCGATATGGCGGTGGCTGAGGCTGGCCAGGATCTGGCGTTCGGTCAGAAACCGTTGGGTTTGGTTTTGGGAGGTGATGCCGCCGGGAATCAGCTTGAGTGCCACCTGCTGGCGGAACTGTTCATCATCGCGTTCGGCCAGGAACACCGTACCCATCCCGCCGCTCCCGATAGATTTTATGATGCGGTAAGGGCCGATCATTTTTCCCTGAAGCTGCCCGGAAGGCGGATGGAATGAAAGCGTTGTTTTGATGTTGGTCAGCGGCCGGTCCAAAGAGCTTTGGGTCTCATGAGCCCTCAGCAAAGACATGATTTCTTCATACAGGCCGGGCTGGCCCTCGCACTGGCTCCGCACAAACTCCTCACGCTCCTCGCCCTCAAGCTCCAGGGCTTCTGAGAAAATCTGTTTAGCTTTTTGCCAGTGCTTATTTGGAAGGCTCTTATCCATACACTCAATCCTGTTGATCTGTTTGCCTTTCGTCAAGGAGGCCAACAATCAGTTTTAAAAGCAGTGAGTATAATGTTTAAATAAAAACGGGGAAAACCAATAGTTTGTTTAGGTNTCCTGTATTATNGGTAATAACTGAATCAGTAATCTGAAAGTGATAGCTCANGTAAATATTGAAACCTTACTTTGTAACATCAATTTTTGGACTAATATGTTAATTATCTGTCGATTATCCATTTTATAGTTTACTGTGTATGGCAGTTTAACGAGAATTTTCATGTCTATCTATCCGGCTCCAACAGTTCCTGAAACAGCGGATAATCCTGCAGCGGCTCAAATGCGAGGTCGCGGTGAATACCGATCCGAAATCGTCTTCCCTGGTTGAGTGACTCCTCGATCAGCGATACGGCT
>SL_3KL_010_SEDDRAFT_10003549_pt1 | contig 14149 bp, 10 predicted proteins | sample SodLakKL_010_SED_2_FD_10381 | JGI IMG/M metagenome (IMG submission 10381)
CGTGTCCGCCATCGCGGACTTCGACGGCAAGGCCGGCGGCGAAGGCGAACCCACCTGCCGCGACGACGAGGACGACACCCTTGCCAACTTCTCGAACCACGGCGAGAAGGTCCGCATCGCCGCACCCGGCGTGTGCATCCTGTCGACCTGGAACGACGGTGGCTACAACACGATCAGCGGCACCTCCATGGCCGCCCCCCACGTGACCGGCGCGGTGGCGCTCTACCTCCACGCCAACGGGCTGGATACGGCCGGGGACGCGGACGAGGTCCGTGAGATCGAGGATGCGATCACCGACGCGGCGCACCCGCAAGGCACCAGCGACGCCAACCCATGCAGCTACGACGACGACCACCTCGGTGGCCCGCTGCTGTTCGTCAACGCCGAGACCTTCGGTGGCAGCGGCTCCTGCGGTGTCGCCAGCGAGGATGACGCCGCGCCCGACCCGGAGCCTGAGGGTCCCACGGCCAGCTTCACCTCCTCGTGCGAGGACCTGGCGTGCACCTTCGACGCCACCGACTCCGAGGGTGAGGACCTCACCTACGCCTGGGACTTCGGCGACGACGCCTCGGGTGAGGGTGAAGAGGTGTCTCACACCTACGAGGAGGCTGGCACCTACACGGTCACGCTGGCGGTCACCGACGGCGACGAAGAGACCGATACCACCACCGAGGAGATCACGGTCACCGAACCGGACGACGAGAACGGTGACAACGGCGACGACGAGGCTGACATCGACCTGGAGGCCACCAGCTACAAGGTCCGGGGCGTCAACCACGTCGACCTGTCGTGGACCGGGACCAACGGGGCCGAGGTGCACATCTTCCGTGACGGCGAGAGGATCGCTTCCGTCGAGGAGACGAACGAGTACACCGACAACACGGACACGAGGGGTGGCCGCAGCTTCACCTACCAGGTGTGCGAAGCGGGGGCCGACACGTGCTCGAACGAGGTGACGGTCAGCTTCTGACCTGTTCTGCGGCGCCCTCCCTGAGCACGGCACCCTCCCCGAGCGCGATGGTCCTCACCCCACGCCACCCCGGCACCCTCCCCGAGCGCGATGGTGCTCACCCCACGCCACCCCGGTGCACGGCCGGCTCGCTCGGCGCCACCGTCCCGGCGTGCGTCGAGGTCGTGCCGTGTCGGCCCCTGGCCCACGGCAGTACCGTCTACACCGCGGGTCGGCGGCGTGGGCCGCTGCCCGGTGGGTGCGGCTGCTGCTGCGGGTCGGGGCCGGCTGGTCGGTGAGCGGGGTCACGGACCAGCCTGGGTTCGTCGTGGGGGTGGGCGCATCACCGGCCGGCCGTCTTCCCAGGTCTCCTGCCAGCCGTGGTGGTCGTAGGCGCGGTGGTGACGTCGGCATCCCAGGGCCGCGTTGGTGGGTCCGAGCCGCCCCTGCCCGCGGTACGGCTTCGTGAGGTGCATGACGTCGCACCAGGCGGCCGGGGCGTCACACCCGTCGGCGATGCAGCCGCCGTCGCGGACGAGCAGGAAGCGGTACAGCCCTACCGGGACGGTCCGCACCTCCTCGGAGGCCTCGAGGGGGAGCCCACGGGCGTCCACCAGGATGCGTGCGATGCCCGCGTCGGCCAACAGGTGGCGGACCTCGCCGTAGGGCAGCGGACCGGTCCACGCCCCTTCGGCGCTCCCCTCACCGGCCGCGAGCGTCTCCGCAGACACGGTGATCATCAGGTGGGGTCGGATGCCGTGCTGCTCGGGGGCCTCCCCGGCCCGGAGGGCCACCCGGAACGCCTCGATGAGGGCGTCGGCGGTCCGTTGCTCGGCGCTGCGGTGGATCCCCGGCGCATCGGGGGTGCGGAAGGCGTGGATCACCGTGTGGAGCAGCTCACCCTCCACACCCGACCACTGACCGCTGAGGACGGTCATCCCGTCGGGACGCTGGGTCACCGCGGCGCGGCGGGACGCGTGTCGATGGTGTTCGTCGCGCATGGCGGTGTCGTGGTCGAGCTCTGCGAGCACCCGTCGGCAGGTCCGCCCGAAGCTGACCGCGTCGGTCGAGCGGGCGGCGCCGAGGAGCCGGTCGACGACCTCCTCGTGGCAGGAGCCGGGCAGCTTGTCCAGGAGTTCGGTGAGGAGTTGGGCGTTGCGCGGAGGAAGCGCGCCGGCATCGAAGGCGGCCGCGAGCGCCGCCGGTCGCTCGTCGAGGCGGCGCCCCAGTCGACCCGCCGCCTTGGCGGTCGACGGGGTCCACTGGTGCTGGTCGGTCAGCTCCTGCTGGACCTGCCGTGCCGCACGCTCGTGCTCGCGACGCTCATCGGTGCCGTTGGCTGAAGCTCTGGTCCGGGCCCGACGGGAGGTCATCGCCGACACGATGCGGGTCTGGCGCGCCGACAGCCGCCGAACCTCGGTCTCCACCGCGGCGAGCTCGGCCGCCAACGACGGCTCGTCGAGGGTGTCCAGCGGCCGTGCGAGCAGATGGTCGACCGCCGTGGACAGCATCCCCAGCGGGTCGGTGTCGCCGGCCACGCCGGCGGCACCCGACAGGTCCGTCGCCGGGCCATCCGGTGACGATGTCTCGACGCGCACGTCCATCTCCCCCGTGTCCGTGGCAGGCACTCCCGTGCCGCCCGTGACCCTCGATCCCGAGGGGCCGAACAGGTGTTCGGCCGTTGGGGCAAGTGTGCCTGGGCGGTGTAGCATCCGCAAGCACCCCGCTGGCCCGTTGGGGAAAACCGGGATCCGGCGTCGCCCCTGCCTCCTCCAACGGGAACATGGCGTGCGGCGCGCGAGCGCGTAGTGTTCCGCCACCACACACCGCACCACGTTCGACGGTCCCGCGCGGGCCGGTCGTGTGGACACCGCCGGGGGAGGTCACCACGTGGAGACACCGCTGCTCAGCTGCACCGGCCTCGAGCGTTCGTTCGGGGACCTGAAGGCCGTGGCCGGGGTCAGTTTCGAGATCGGCGAGGGTGAGACCTACGGCCTGCTCGGTCCGAACGGCGCCGGCAAGACGACCTCGATCTCCATCGTCGCGGGGCTGCTCGCCGCCGACGCGGGCGAGGTGACGGTCGCGGGGGAGCGGATGCACCCCCGTGCGACGGCGACCAAGCGCCACGTCGGTCTGGTCCCGCAGGAGCTGGCGATCTACCCGGACCTGACCGCACGGGAGAACCTCGACTTCTTCGCCCGCCTGTACGGCCTGGACAAGGCGCGGCGTGCCACGCGCGTCGACGAGATCCTCGAGGTGATCGGGCTCACGGACCGGGCGACGGATCGCGCGAGCGAGTACTCCGGCGGGATGAAGCGGCGGCTCAACATCGGTATCGGGATGCTGCACCAGCCGCGACTGCTGATCCTCGACGAGCCGACCGTCGGCGTCGACCCCCAGTCCCGCAACGCGATCCTGGAGTCCGTCGAGAACCTGACCACCGATGGGATCTCGGTCCTCTATACGACCCACTACATGGAGGAGGCCGAGCGCCTCTGCGACCGCATCGGCATCATCGACGAGGGGCTCCTCGCCGCCGAGGGGACCCGTCGGGAGCTGGTCGCCACGATCGGCGAGCAGGATCTGGTCCGCTTGCACGTCGAGGGCGACGCATCTGCGGCCGCCGAGGCTTGCGCGAAGGTCGATGGCGTCAGCTCCGCAGACGCCGAAGACGACACCATCATCTGCCTCATGGAGCATGCGGGTGGACGCCTCCCAGCCCTCCTCCAGGCCGTGAACGACGTCGATGCGTCCGTCAGCGGGGTCGAGGTCCGTGAGCCCGACCTCGAGGACGTCTTCCTCCACCTCACTGGCAAGGCCCTGAGGGACTGACGCCATGATCCGATCGGCCCTCGTCATCCTTCGCAAGGACCTGCTCCTGCGCCTGAGGGACCGCAGCGTGTGGCTGTTCGCGTTCGTCGTGCCGCTCGCGTTGGCCTTCGGGTTCTCCCTCGTCCTCCCAGATCCGGAGGACTTCGAGCTTCGCGCCGGTGTCGTCGACCTCGACGGTGGGGAGGTCGCACTGGGATTCACTGACGAACTCTTGCCTTCCCTCGTCGAAGACGGGTTCATCACCGTCAGGTCGTACCGCGACGAGGAGACCGCTCGCGTCGCGATCGAGGCCGACGAGGTCGCCGTCGCCTGGGTCCTGCCTGCGGGCTTGACCGACGGGATCGTCGCTGGAGCGGGAGGTCGCATCCAACTGCTCGCGAACCCTGACCATCAGCTCTCGTCTGCGGTCGCGCGGGGGATCGCGGAGAGGTTCGCCGCGCAGATCGACCGTGCCGCGTTGGCGATCGGTACCGGCCAGACCCACACCCAGGGGGCGCTCGAACCGGAGCAGGTGGAGCGCATCACCGCGACCGCGCTCGATGCGACGGGGCTCGTCGGGATCGATGAACTCGTCGCCGAACACCAGCAGCTCTCCGAGCCCAGCTACTTGGCGGCGGGGATGGCGATCTTCTTCCTGTTCTTCACGGTGAGCTTCGGGGTCAACGGGTTCCTCGCAGAACGCCAGGAAGGGACCCTGCCTCGCCTCCTCGTGGCACCTTTGCGACCGGTTGCGGTGCACATCGCGAAGGCGATGGGCGCGTTCGTGATGGGAGTGGTCTCCATGGCGGTACTCGCGATCGCGAGCGATCTGCTCCTGGACGCTGCCTGGGGGCCTGCTGGAGGAGTCGCCGTCCTCATCGTGAGTGCGGTCGTCGCTGCGCTTGGCGTCATGGTCCTCGTAGCGTCGTTCGCCCGCACCGCGGAACAGTCCGGCAACCTCCTGGCGATCACGGCGATGATCCTCGGCCTCTCGGGTGGCGTGTTCTTCCCCGTCGGCACGGGCGTGTTGGGCACGCTCGCCCTCGCATCGCCTCATGGGTGGTTCTTGCGTGGCCTCGGAGACCTGGCCGGGAGCGGTAGCTTCACGGCGACGCTGCCCGCGGCCGGGGTGCTGGTGGCCTTCGGGGTGATCGCTGCCATCCCGGGCGCGATCCGGATCGAGCGATGGGCGCACGCATGAACCGGGTCGTGGCCATCACCCGTGTCGAGCTCGTCCGGTTCCTGCGCGAGCGGGGCAACGTCTTCTTCGTGTTCGTCCTGCCCCTCGGGCTGGTGCTGTTCATCGGCCTGCAGTTCGGGGTAGGTGGCGGCGGCCCTCAGCTCGGGGTCGTGTCCTCTGGCGACTCCGGCGCGGTCGCGCTCATCGAGCGCCTCGACGCGGGCGGGGCCGAGGTCGTCGAGGTGGAAGACGTGGCCGAACTCGAGTCGATCGTGTCACGAGGCAACCTCTCCGCTGGCATCGTGATCCCCCCGGGCTACAGCACTGCGCTCGAGCAAGCGGAGCCCATCGACGTCAGCTTCGTAGGGCGTCCGGACACTCGTGCAACGTCGCTGCGAACCGTCGTGGAAGCCGCCATCGCGGAGCAAGCTGCCGCTCCCCAAGCTGCCCGAACCGTGGCGTCGGTGACGGGGGACGAGCCCGCAGCGTTGCTGGACGTCGCGGAGGAGGTCCAGACGTCGCTGCCACGGTTGCAGGTGGAGACGGTCGCCGTTGGCCGGGACGAGTTGGCGGTCGAGTTCGCCGGACTGGGCCGTTTCGACCTGGGGGCTACCAGCCAGTTGTTCCTCTTCGTGTTCCTCACCTCGCTCGCGGGCAGCGGCGCGTTGATCCAGAGCCGTCAGTACGGCGTGGCATCGCGCATGCTCTCCACCCCGACGCACCTGCCGTTGGTCGTCACCGGACTCGTCGGTGGACGGCTGGCGATAGCGGGTTTCCAGGCGTTGTACATCATCGTCGTGACCGCGGTGGCCTTCGGCGTCGATTGGGGCGACCCGGTCGCGACCGGTGTCGTCGTGGCGCTGTTCTGCATGGTGGCAGCAGCTGCAGCGATGGTCCTCGGATCCCTCTTCCGCAACGACAGCCAGGCGTCCTCCGCCGGTGTAGGGCTCGGCCTCGTCCTCGCGATACTCGGTGGGTCGATGGTGCCGTTGGAGGTGTTCCCCGGTGGGATGCAGCGGGTCGCGATGCTGACACCGCACGGGTGGGCCAACACCGCCATGGCCGAGGTGGTCCGGCGTGACGGGGGTATCGCCGACATCACGACCGAGCTCGGGGTGCTGGCCGGGATGGCCGTCGGCCTGCTGGCCCTGGCGACGTGGTCGTTGCGTCGCGCGATCACCAGGTGACGTGTCCGGTGTACCGGTGGCGTTAGGCTGGCAGCTCGCAGCCCCATCGCCGCATCTTCGAGGACCCGTCGTGCTGGAGACCCTGCAAACGGTCCATGAGTGGACCGGCTACCTCGTCGCGCTGGTCATCCTGGTCGCCGCGTTCATCGCCTTCGGGCGTGCCAAGGATGCGCGTGAGTTCGAGCCGGGACTCTTCCGCGCCGCCTTCGGGTTGCTGGCCCTCCAGGTGGTCCTCGGGCTGGTCCTCTACGGCGTCGCGGGTGCCTGGGACCCCCGATGATCGCCTACGTGCACCCGACGTTGGCGATCCTGGCGATCGGCGTCGGGCAGATGCTGCTCGGCAAGGCACGCAAGACCCAGATGGCCGTCGACGCCCACCGGCTCGCGGGACGGGGTCTGGTGATCAGCTTCGTCCTCGTGGTCGCCGCGGTGGGCGTGACCTTCGTGCCCGACTGAGCGACCGGGCGACGTCGGGTCGGGGCGGATCGCGCGGGTAGCTGGCCGCGCGCCCCCGGGCATCACCAGCCGCGTTCGCGCCACTCCGCCAGGCTCGGGCGCTCGGTGCCGAGCGTCGTGTCGTCGCCGTGTCCCGGGTAGACCCAGGTCTCGTCGGGGAGACGGTCGAAGATCCTCGTCTCGAGGCCGTCCATGATGCGACGGTGGTTCTCGGTGTTGCCGAAGGTGTTGCCGGGACCGCCCGGGAACAGCGTGTCGCCACTGATCAGGTGCGGCCGCTCCTCGCCGTGGACGAGGTAGAGCAGGGACCCCTCGGTGTGCCCGGGCAGGTGGATCACCTCCACCTCGATGTCGCCGACCTGGAGCACCTCCCCGTCGGACAGCTCGCGGTCGAGGGGACGAGGGAAGAGCTCGTCGTCGCCGGGGTGGCCCCAGACCGGGAGCCCGAGATCGTCGCGGACCCCGTCCCAGGCGCGGATGTGGTCCCAGTGGCCGTGGGTCTGGGCCGCCGCGATCGGCTCCCGGTCGGCGAGCGCCTCCGCGAGGCGTTCGGGCCGGGCGGCGACGTCGATCAGCAACGCCTGCCTCGTCCGCGCACACGCGAGCACGTACACGTTGTTGTCGAGGTCCTCGACCGACAGCTTGCGGAGCAACAGCGGTCCGTCGCTGCGGTCCTGCCAGTCACCGTCGGGCTCGACGTGGCCGGTGTAGGTCATGATGTCCTCCCAGGTCGGCTTCGGTCGGTTCAACTCGGGTGGTCTCGTTGCGGCCCTCGACGGGGTCGCCTGGGTACGTACGTGGCTCAGGCGGGGTTGCCGTGGACCTGCTCGTAGCGCAGTTCGTTGCCGGATCGCTCCCCTGCGGCGAAAGCGGTGACGTTGCCGAGGGTGGTCTCGGCGATGTTGCGCAGCGCCTCCTCCGTGAAGAAGGCCTGGTGGGCGGTGATGAACACGTTCGGGAAGGTCAGCAACCGCGAGAACACGTCGTCCTGGATCACCCGGTCGGAGAGGTCCTCGAAGAACAGGTCGCCCTCCTCCTCGTAGACGTCCAGCGCGAGGTTGCCGATGCGGCCGTCCTTGAGGCCCTCGATCACGGCGCGCGTGTCGATCAGCGCGCCACGGGAGGTGTTGATGATCATCACGCCTGGCTTCATCCGGGCGATCGCGTCGGCGTCGATCAGGTGGTAGGTATCCGGGGTCAGGGGACAGTGCAGGGTGATGACGTCGCATTCAGCGAACAGGGTGTCGAGGTCGACGTAGCGGACGCCGTAGTCACGCACCGTGTCGTTGTGCACGACGTCGTAGGCACGCAGCGAGCACCCGAACCCGCGCAGGATGCGTGCCACGATCTCGCCGATGTTGCCGGTGCCGACGATCCCGACCCGCTTGTTGCGCAGATCGAACCCCAGGAGCCCGTCGAGGGCGAAGTTGCCCTCGCGGACGCGGTTGTAGGCGCGGTGGAGCCTCCGCTGGACGGCCAGCATGAGGGCCACCGTGTGTTCGGCGACGGCGTAGGGGGAGTAGGCCGGGACGCGGGTGACGGTGATCCCGTGCGCCTCGGCGGCCGCGAGGTCGACGTGGTTGAACCCCGCCGATCGGAGGGTGAGCAACCGTGTGCCGCCCGCGGCGAGCGCGGCGATGATCTCGGCATCGGCGGTGTCGTTGACGAAGATGCACACCGCCTCGAAGCCCTCCGCGAGGGCGACGGTGTGGCGATCGAGCCGTGGCTCGAGGAACGTCAACTCGTGGCCGACGTGCTCAGCGACCTCGGACAGGAACCTTCGGTCGTAGCTGCGTGCGCTGAAGACGGCGATCCGCACGGGACTCCTCGGCTCGACGGGACATGGTCGTGCTGCTCGGTGGTCTCTGGGCGATCGAGGTGTTCGGTGGTCGTGGATCCGGTGATCGTGGACGTGGCTGGCCAAGCGGCGATCGAGGCACAGCGCATCGAGCATAGGAGACGGGCTGACCGGCGAGCAGCACGAGGGCCGCGGACGACGCACGGCCCGGTGCAGCCCTGGACAGCGCGGCGACCGGTGCCGAGCGCGCGACCCGCGCGGCCGCACCCACGCGACGAACGCCTGTTCGATACCGCGCGTGGGAGGCGGTAGGGTGCGCCTCGCTACCCTCGCCGTTCGTTGGCGTGCCGCGGCCCGGCGCCGCCAGACCCTCCGTCCTTCCGAGGTCCTTCCGTGGCCCGTTCCACCTCCCATCGCGACTACATCACGGTCCGTGGCGCCCGCGAGCACAACCTGAAGGACGTCGACCTCGAGCTCCCGCGCGACAGCTTGATCGTCTTCACCGGGCTGTCCGGGTCCGGCAAGTCCAGCCTCGCGTTCGACACGATCTACGCGGAGGGGCAACGGCGCTACGTCGAGTCGCTCTCNGCGTACGCCCGCCAGTTCCTCGGGCAGATGGACAAGCCCGACGTCGACTTCATCGACGGGCTGTCGCCGGCGATCTCGATCGATCAGAAGTCGACCTCGCGCAACCCCCGCTCGACGGTCGGCACGATCACGGAGATCTACGACTACCTGCGGCTGCTCTACGCCCGCATCGGCCAGCCCCACTGCCCCAACTGTGGCCGCGAGATCGCGCGGCAGACCGCCGAGCAGATCGTCGACCAGGTGCACGAGCTCCCGGCCGACACCCGGTTCCAGGTCCTCGCGCCGGTCGTGCGGGGCCGCAAGGGCGAGTACGGCGCGCTGTTCCAGCAGCTCTCGACCGACGGGTACTCGCGGGTCCGCGTCGATGGCGAGGTCCACCCCATCGACGAGGTCCCCAAGCTCGAGAAGAACCTCAAGCACGACATCGAGGTGGTGGTCGACCGGCTGGTCAAGAAGGAGGACATGCGTCGGCGTCTCGCGGACTCGATCGAGACCGCGCTGCAGCTCGCCGAGGGTGTGGCGATGATCGAGGTGCTCCCGAGCCGTGCGGCGATCGAGGAGGCCGAGGCCGCGGGCGAGCCGGTGCCGCGACCGGAGGAGCTGACCTTCTCCGAGCACCTCGCCTGCACCTACTGCGGGGTGAGCTTCGATCAGCTCGCCCCCCGCAACTTCTCGTTCAACTCGCCGTACGGGGCGTGCCCTACCTGCTCGGGCCTGGGGACGCGGCTGACCGTCGACCCCGACCTGGTGATCGGCGATCCCGACCTGTCGGTGGACGAGGGCGTGGTGCTGCCCTGGGGGACCGGCGTGCAGTCGAACTACTACCGGCAGCTGCTGCGAGCCACCGTCACCCACGTCGGAGGCGATCCGACCACACCGTGGCGCGAGCTGGGGGAAGAGATCCAGGACGCGGTCCTCCACGGCCTCGATGAGCGCGTCCACGTCTCCTACACCAACCGGTACGGACGCAAGCGCTCCTACAAGGCCAGGATCGAGGGCGTGCTGCCCTCGCTGCTCCGCCGGCACGCGGAGACCGAGTCGGACCACGTGCGCCAGCAGGTCGAGCAGTACATGCGCGAGGTGCCCTGTCCCGACTGCGACGGCAAGCGGCTCAAGCCGGTCGTGCTCGGGGTCACGGTCGGTGGACGCAGCATCGCCGAGCTCACCGCTCTGTCGGTCGCCGATGCGGAAGGGTTCGTCGCGCGGCTCGACCTCACGGAGCGCGAGGCCCTGATCGGTGCGCGCGTCCTCAAGGAGATCCGGGCGCGACTGCGGTTCCTGTTGGACGTGGGGCTCGACTACCTCACCCTGGACCGCTCGGCCGGTTCGCTCTCCGGGGGTGAGGCCCAGCGCATCCGCCTCGCCACGCAGATCGGTGCCGGGCTCGTCGGCGTGCTCTACGTGCTCGACGAACCCTCCATCGGCCTGCACCAACGGGACAACGCCCGCCTGATCGAGACCCTGCTGCGCCTACGCAACCTGGGCAACACCCTGATCGTCGTCGAGCACGACCAAGCGACGATCGATGCGGCAGACCACGTGGTCGACATCGGGCCGGGGGCAGGTGAGCACGGCGGCACCATCGTGCACTCGGGCTCCGTCGAGCAGCTCAAGCGCATGACCCGCCGGTCGCTGACGGGCGCCTACCTCGCCGGCGAGCGCCGGATCCCGGTCCCTGAACGACGCCGTCCCGGCAACGGCAACGCCGTCACCGTCGTCGGCGCGACGGCCAACAACCTCCAGGACCTCGAGGTCGACTTCCCCCTGGCCACCTTCACGTGCATCACCGGGGTGTCGGGATCGGGCAAGTCCACCCTCGTCAACGAGGTCCTGTCCAAGGTGCTGATGCGCCACGTGTACGCCTCGCGCGAGGCTCCGGGACGCCACCACCGTGTCACCGGGCTCGAACACGTCGACAAGGCGGTCGTCGTCGACCAGTCACCCATCGGGCGCACGCCGCGATCCAACCCTGCCACCTACACGGGCGTGTTCGACCACATCCGCAAGCTGTTCGCCGCCACGCCCGAGGCCAAGGTGCGCGGGTACCTGCCCGGACGCTTCTCCTTCAACGTCAAGGGAGGGCGCTGCGAGTCATGCCGCGGTGACGGCACGTTGCGGATCGAGATGCACTTCCTGCCGGATGTCTTCGTCCCCTGCGAGGTGTGCAAGGGCCGCCGCTACAACCGCGAGACCCTGGAGGTGCACTACAGGGGCAAGACCATCTCCGAGGTGCTCGACATGCCCGTGGAGGAGGCGCTGGACTTCTTCGGCAACCACCGGTCGATCGCGGCGCACCTGCAGACCCTGTTCGATGTCGGACTCGGCTACGTGCGGCTCGGGCAGCCGGCCACGACGTTGTCCGGTGGCGAGGCGCAGCGCGTCAAGCTCGCCAGTGAGCTGCGCAAGCGTGCGACGGGTCAGACCGTCTACATCCTCGACGAGCCGACCACCGGCCTGCACTTCGAGGACATCGGCCGCCTGCTGCAGGTGCTCCACCGGCTGGTCGACAAGGGCAACACCGTGATGGTGATCGAGCACAACCTCGACGTCATCAAGACGGCCGACCACCTCATCGATCTCGGTCCCGAGGGCGGCGTTGGTGGCGGGCGGCTGGTCGCCGCCGGGACACCGGAGGAGGTCGCCGCCGCACCGACGAGCTACACGGGCAAGTTCCTGCGCGAGGTGTTGCCGATGACCTAGTCGGGGCGCGCCTCGGGGCCCCGCTCGGCGCGGAGCTCGGTGGTCATGTCCGGCTCCGGCGGCTCGAGATCCTGCTCCGTCGTCTCCTCGGTGTCTCCCTCCGGGGTGTGGGGCGGTTGGTCGAGGGGCCCGACGGACGGGGGCACGATGCCCCGGCGGCGGTGCGGACGCTCCCCCTCCTCCGCGGCGAGGTGCTGGTTGACGACCGGGTACCCGCGGGCCATGCCGCCGAGCTCGACGAGCTGTCCCTGCATCCGGATGTGGGCACGTTCGAACGCGTGCTGCAGCCGTTCGCGCAACTGGCGGTTGATATCCCAGTTGGTCATCGGCTTGGTCGGCATCGACACGCGGATCGCCAGCCCGTCCGGGCCGAACTCCTGGACGCCCCAGACCTCGGGCGGACCGATGACGTCGTCACCCCAGACGGGATCCTCGTACAGGTCCGTGGCGACCTTCAGGATGATCGCCTTCGCGGTGGGGACGTCGGAGTCCAACGCGATCGGGACGTCCAGGATCGCGCGGCTCCACTCCTGCGAGAGGTTGCCGACACGTTGGACGTGGCCGTTGAGCACGTGGTGGAGTACCCCGTCGAGGTCGCGGAAGGAGGTCGCGCGGAGGCCGACCTTCTCGACCTGGCCGATGACGCCGTCGACCTCGATCCAGTCGCCGACGCCGTACTGGTCCTCGATCAGCATGGCGATGCCGGCGAGCACGTCACGCACCAGCTGCTGGGCACCGAAGCCGAGCACCACGCTGGCCAACCCCGCGCCGGCCAGCACCGGCTGCATCGAGACACCCAGCGCGTCGACGACCAGCAGCACGGCGATGAACCAGATCACCACGGCGGCCACCCCGCGGAGGACCCCGATCGTCGCGTGCAGGCGTTGGAACCGACGCGAGCGGTACTTGGCTGCGTTGAGGCCCGTGCGTCGCGCGTCACGCACGAGCCGGGACTCGATGCTCCTCTCCATCCTCGTGCCGAACCGCTGGAGGACCACACGCGCGAGGCGGGTGGCGAGGTAGGCGATGATCACCGTCAGCACGATGCGGATGCCGGTGCCGACGCCGCGGGCCAGCCCGAGGGCCATCGCGTCGTCGGTGTACCGCTGGAGCAGCAGGCAGATCAGGCTGGCGTCCAGACCGGTGCCGCAGGGATCGACGCTCTCCGCCTGTGCGAGCAACATCACGCCTCCACGGTCCGTGTCGGTCCGTCGTGCCCCCGAGCGGGGCACCGCTGCCGTGCGACAGCCTAGGGACGGGCACGGTGCTGCGGTGGTGGCCGCACCGCCGACAGTACGCTCGGAGGCCATGCGCAACCCGGCCGCGAGCTTCCGTCCCGATCCCGGCAGCGTCCCCGACGCGCCGGGGTGCTACCAGTTCAAGGACGAGCACGACCGGGTCATCTACGTCGGCAAGGCGAAGTCGCTGCGGAGCCGGCTCGCCAGCTACTTCCAGGCGTGGAGCGGGATCGCCGCCCGCACACGCGCGATGCTCGAGGCCGCACGCGGTGTCGAGTGGATCGTGGTCGACTCCGAGGTCGAGGCGCTCCACCTCGAGTACACGCTGATCCAACGCCACCGCCCCCGGTACAACGTGCGGTACCGGGACGACAAGTCCTATCCCTACCTGGTGCTGTCCACCTCCCAGGAGATCCCGCGGGCGCGGGTGCAACGCGGGACGGTCGCCAAGGGTGACCGTCGGTTCGGGCCGTACGCGCACGCCTACGCGATCCGTGAGACCCTCGACCTGTTGCTGCGGGTCTTCCCGGTGCGCAGCTGCTCACAGGGCGTCTTCGATCGCGCGAAGCGGTCGGGGAGTCCGTGCCTGCTGCACCACATCGACCGGTGCGCGGCGCCCTGCACCGGCGAGGTGTCCCCTGAGGAGCACCGGGAGCTCGTCGAACGGCTGGCGAGCTTCCTCGACGGCGAGACCGGCCCCGTGCTCCGCCAGCTCGAGTCGGAGATGACCGAGGCCGCGGAGGAGCTCAACTTCGAGGTGGCGGCACGACGACGTGATCAGCTGGCTGCCGCGAGGCGGGCCATGGAGAAGCAGCAGGTGGTGTCCGAACGGCCCGAGGACCTGGATGCCGTCGCGGTCCACGAGGACGAGCTCGAGGCATCGGTGCAGGCGTTCTTCGTGCGCCGCGGCCGGCTCGTCGGTCGCAAGGGATGGAGCGTCGACAAGGTCGAGGAGCTGACCACCTCGCAGCTGTTGACCTCCTTCCTGCTCCAGCTCTACGCCGAGCGTGATGACGACGTCCCGCCGACGATCCTGGTGCCGGTCGAACCCGACGATGCCGAAGCCCTGGCCACGCTGCTCGCTGACCAGCGCCGCGCCACGCGGGCCGGGCAGCGAGGTCGCCACATCCAGAAGGTGCGATTCCAGGTGCCGCAACGCGGAGACAAGCTGGCCTTCCTGCGGACCGTGGAGGAGAACGCACGCGAGGCCTTCCAGCGCACGCGCCTGCAGCGGGCCAGCGA
>SL_3KL_010_SEDDRAFT_10003550_pt1 | contig 14147 bp, 3 predicted proteins | sample SodLakKL_010_SED_2_FD_10381 | JGI IMG/M metagenome (IMG submission 10381)
TCATAATGCCCGTGAGCCATAATATGCAGCAGGGCTTTGAGCGGTGGTATGGCTGATTCCACACTTGCGTCTTCAAAATACCGCAGGGCAACTCTTTGCTGTGCTTCACAGATGTTTTTGATGCCATCCACGTAGTCTTCCATCGACTGGGTTTCTGGCCGCAGTACCTCCTTATTGAAAACGCTCATAGGTTCTTCAAAAATGCGTCCGAGGTATTTAAATGCAAAAGCTTCATTGATGCGGTAACCCAACCGGCTGGCAAGAATCTTCTCACCTTTGTACTCAAAATCATTGATCTTATCCAGCACTCCTTCCTTAAGCATATTTTCCGGATTGCGTTCCTCGGTATCAAAGCGGCACCATATCTCTGGTATAAGGATGCTGAGGTCGTGGTCAAAGCGATGTTTCGGACCGATGTGTCCGGCAGCACTGGAAAAAGCATTGTATCCGGTAAGGATATAAGATACCAGTGCATTATTAAGATCGGTTGTGGGAACCAGCATATTGAAAGGACCCTTGGTAAGTGCGCCTTCCGATCCTGCACCGGTAGTAGATGGTGATTTACCGGTAAGGCTGCACACAAAGTCCATAAATAACTCAGGCAACTCCTGGTAATGAATGGGAGCATACACGCTTAACGGACGAATACCCTTTTCCCTATTGGATGGGTTATTTCTCCTGCCCGGAATAATATCATTGATGGGGAATAGTGTAGGCTTATCCATGGGCACTTTTCGTGCAAATCGAATACCCACATGGGCAAGATAACCGTCAGCAGGATTATTGAACTCAGGACGGGACTGCAGGTATCGTGGGTTCTCCGATATGGAACCATCCTCAAGCCTGCGCGGATGGGATGGTGAAATAAAATATAAACCACTCACATCCTCCGCACCCTGTCTGATTAGCTCTTTTATAGGATACGTGTATTTGTCAAATTCAATAGCACCGTCAATGATCTCGCTTCCGTCTATTGATGTGAGGGGCTGATAATTGGTGGTGAAATTGTTCATTTGCGAAAGGTCCGATTCAGCCTGTTTGTCATAACCCCTGTTGATGGCTTCATCAGGCCGCTGGAAGAAAAGGTATTCGCAGTTTTCCACAAATTTTACACTCTTTCTTGTGGTTCCGGGACGCAGGTATTCAAGCTGATTCGTTGGAACAGTAAGGGTAGCAGAAATATCATCCTCCATCTGAACTTTGGCTGCTGCAATAAAATCGGGACGTAATGAATAAACATTCCACGAGTCATTTTCGCCAAATCCCACACGCAGGTAAGATGTACTTATCTTACGGTTATCAAACATCAGTGCGTGGCCTTTTCGTCCGTTAACTTTATCCACTGAAAAATACTCGCGCCAGTGTTTTTTGCCGTTTCCGGAGGTCAGGCTGATTCGTTTGATAAGGAAGATGAGCGCTTTCAAATGATCTGGGATATTTTCCAGATACTTGTTGTATTCATCTGAATAACCGTGGTAATAAGGGGTAAGAAGTTTAATTACCGAACCTAAAGTCCTTCTGGGGTCGAGAATCGGGCGTTTATCTTCAGGTTGTGCTTTGGGATTGCGCCAGCGCTTGCTGTAATCATAATCGATGATCTCCTGTGCCCTGACAAAATCTTTCTCATAATCATCAATATAGAAGGTTCCATAAATGATGGCATTGAGAAGCGATTTTGAAATTTCAGATTTACCACCACCTGAAACCGTACTGGGCTTATGCAGGAAACTTCCTTCTGCCTGTGTAACCACAAGGCGCCATTCAGGCGCAAAGGGATGCTTTTCCATATGGATCTTAAACCCGCAGGGTACCACATAATGATGGTTGCGCAGCAGCTTTATTTCTCTTTCTTTGCCCTTGTATTTCCAGCTGATGCGGCTTTTGTAAAGCTCAATCTTTGCATCTTCAGGGATATAAAAAACAGTTGGGTGGAGTTTATCAACGCCATAGTTGTCTTTATGAATTTCCATCATGGATGCATAGTGCTTTTTGATGTCTTCAAAAGTTAATGCGTCAGGGAAACGTTTTTTCAGGTCAGAAGCATCAAAGAAGCTTCCCATGTTTCTGCGTGAGAATGCCAGTGTGCCTCCGGCATGCTCCTCTTCGCAATTGCCTGAAAGGTTAGCCGCATAGGTAAGCTGGGTTTTAACTTCCTTTTTGCTGTAGCCAAAGTAGTTGTCGGCAATAATGGTTACAACTACACCGCTTTCATCACGACAAGTGAGTTTGAAGGGTACACCATTGTTGTAAAATTCATCTTTGTCTTTCCAGCACATACCATCGTTGCGCATGCGTTCGGTGGCATCTTCGTAGTGGGGAAGACCGATATCCTTTTTCTTTAATTGTGTGAGATGGGGTGCAAGAATTACACAGCCGGTGTGTCCGGTCCAATGCTCCGGGTCAAGGCCTGCGTCGTTCTTGTAAAGATACGGGTCGCCGGCATTACCGAAAATGCTTTCCACAAAATCCAGGTTGCTCACAAAAGCTCCCGGAGCAAAAAAGCGCACTTCCATGGTTTTGCGCGGAGATAACCCTTTCACTTCGGGGCTTACCGCAGGGCGCAGCAATAATGAAACAAATAGCTTTGCCTTTTTTTCCTGTGATGCGGTAAAAGGAAGAATTTTAAAATCTTCAGGCGGGTTGAGTGCTGCATGAAGCATATGTGCGAATGTAATTTTCGGAACAGCTCTTTTATCAACCGGTATGGGAAGCCCTCCTTTAACAATGTGGAAAGAACCTTTTGTGGTACGGCGGTCATTTACAGGGTTATGCAGTATGCCCTGGCGAATACGGTACGATTCATAATAGGGTGTACTGTAGCTGTTTTTATCGGGTGGCAGACTCACTTCGCGACCCAGACCAGGTTTGTCAAGTACAAAAGAATCAAAGGGGATCCGCAGGCTTTTTTCAAACTCAAGATCTTCAAGGTAATTGCTAATAAAGGTTTGGATACGTTTATCTGTTGGGTTAATAACTTCTTTGGACAGGATGCGCATTTTCTCACGGTAATTATTGAGAAGGCTTTCAGCCAGGCTAACAAATTCCTGTTCGGTCATACCGTCTTTCTGATAATGAAGCTGATCCTCAAATATGGGTTGACCCATAGATGCTAATTTCATGTTGATGTAGCGTATAACATCGCGGCGGCGCCTTGCTGTCAAAGGCTCGGTGGTGTGATAGTTCAAAGTAGTTTCCATAACCATAGGTATAATTGATTCGTGCTTATTTACATTGCTTGTCCGTAGCACACCGGCCTTCAAAAGGCATATGTTACTGAGCAAAGGGGGGTATAATGAAGAATAAAGGTAATCAAATTAAGGCAAAGAGAAAAGTGAGAATGTTCTGCTTTTCCACCAAAAAAAGAGAGACTGTCTTAATAGCCGGATTTTTCAGGACGCTGAGCTTGTTGAAGCGGGTATCTGACTGGTAATCAGATGTCGTTTCGACAGGTGTTACATTGAGTTTATCGAACTGCTCAGCGACCAACTCGCACTATTGAGACAGTCTCTGTATGGATCTCTTATGATCTGTTAAATCACACCCTGATCAATCATGGCGTCGGCAACCTTGATAAATCCGGCAACGTTTGAACCTTTCACGTAGTTCACGTATCCGTCTTCGTCCTTGCCATACTTAACGCAAGCATCATGGATGTTGATCATGATCTGGTGCAGTTTGGCCTCAACCTCTTCTGCTGTCCAGTTCAGTTTCATGGCGTTCTGGGTTTGTTCCAACCCTGAAGTGGCTACACCACCGGCGTTGGAAGCTTTTCCGGGGCCATAGAGTATTTTCGATTTAAGGAAAATTTCCATAGCCTCAGGAGTACAGGGCATATTGGCACCTTCAGAAACGCACATTACACCATTATTTACCAGATTTTGAGCATCTTCAGCATTGAGCTCATTCTGGATAGCACACGGCAGTGCTACATCGCATTTTACTTCCCATGGTCGCTTGCCTTCGAAAAACTGTGCATTGGGGAATTCGTAAGTGTAAGGCTTAACGATATCCTGGTTTGAAGCGCGAAGTTCAAGCAGGTAGTCAATCTTTTCGCCACTGATTCCATCGGGGTCGTAAACGTAACCATCAGGTCCGCTGATCGTAACAACTCTTGCACCCAACTGGGTTGCCTTAATAATGGATCCCCAGGAAACGTTACCAAATCCTGAAACGGATACGATCTTTCCTTTCATCGATTCACCGCGGGTTTTGAGCATTTCTTCTGCAAAATAAACGTTGCCGAAACCAGTAGCTTCCGGACGGATCAAAGAACCACCCCAGCCACGACCCTTGCCGGTAAATACACCATTGTGTTCACCAACCAGTTTTTTGTACATACCAAACATGTAACCAATTTCGCGGCCACCAACGCCAATATCTCCTGCAGGAATATCAGTATCCGGACCAATATACTTGTAAAGCTCAGACATAAATGATTGGCAGAAGCGCATGATCTCTGCATTGGATTTTCCTTTGGGGTCGAAATCGCTACCTCCCTTTGCTCCACCCATAGGAAGGGTTGTAAGGCTGTTTTTGAAGATCTGCTCAAAGCCAAGAAACTTCAGTCCGCCTTCGGTTACACTTGGGTGGAAGCGGCAACCGCCTTTGTAAGGGCCGATTGCATTGTTGAATTGCACGCGGATACCTCTGTTTACCTGCACGTTGCCTTTGTCGTCCATCCACAGAACCTTGAATTTGATAACCCGGTCGGGTTCGACAATTCTTTCAATAATGTTTGCAGCTTCATACCTGGGGTTTTCGTTTACTACATCTTCAATAGTTTCCAAAACCTCTTTAACTGCCTGAAGGAACTCAGGTTGACCAGGATTTTTCTTTTCCAGGTCGGCCATAATTTTTTCCAAGTTCATATCTAAGAAAATTTTAAAAGTTTGTAATAAGGGTGATATTGTTAATTGTTTATCAATTAACAAGGCGAAATTAGCCTTATTTTACAGATTGGCAAAGGAAAACACAAAATAATTATTGCCGGAAATATTTAGTATAAAAGGCTGATATTAAAATGTTAACATCTCTCGAAATTAAGCTTCGTATTCAATTTGAGTAAGCCTGATTATTTTGTTAGGGTGAGCCCTGTTTAAAAGTGTAGCCCTGCCTGAAAATTCAAATAATTATGGTTGTTAAAAGGTTGTTAACATTTAATCAACTTAAGGGTTTTTCTACAATACCCTTTTTCTTACGTCCATCAATAAGAATTTTCATGGGTTTTTTAAAACGGATATGTCGCACGTGCTTATCTTCAAAAACTGCTTTTTGTTCTGACAGAAAATCCACATCATAATGCCCGTCGTTCAAAAACGGATTGATGGTAAAATATCCCACATTAAATGAAGTAAGGTTTTGGAAAAAGTGGGTTCCCTGGCTGGCGTCGATCTGGAAATTTTTTAGTCCGGATTCAACGATAAGACGTGCTGCTGAGATCTGCGACCATTTTACGGGTACCCCCAGCCATGGGTCGGCAGACCCCCATCTGCCCGGGCCTACGAGTATATAATTCTTTTTTTCCCCGATAAATTCTGCATTCAGTTTGTTGATGGTTTCGGCAATGAGTTTGGTGTCTGCAGGATTGAAAGTGTCGGGTTTTATATAAATGATATCATGGATATTAGAGATTTCACCGTTACCCAAGGCATTATGGCAGTAAATCAGTGATTTTTTCGGGTCAAGACATTTAAGGCTGACCTGGTTCTTCTCCTGGGTTTCCACTATGGGTCTTATCTGAAGAAAGTGGAAAATCTGTGGTTGGGTTTCAGGAGTATCAAGGTTTACTGAGAACTCAATTTCTACCTGGTTATTCATTTCTTCCTTGCCGATCCTGAGAATTTCCTGAAGTATTTCAGCAAGCGGGAATGAATTATACTTCAGAATATTGGAAAATGTGATGATTTTTTTCCCGCCTTCATACGAACCATCTCTGATGATCTGATCCTGGTAATCAAAGGTGGATGCCACAAATTTAAGGGCTTTATCATTTTCTGCATGTTTGATTCTTAGCTTATGCAGGTTTATAGTTTCATCAACAGATGAGTGAAATTTTTCGGGGTCCAGGTCAAGAGCATAAAACTCTTTCTGGCTATTGGTAAGGGCCAGCTCAGGAACAGAAAGTTGCAGTACTTTTTGAGGATATTTAGGGCAAAACCTCAAGGAGATACCACCCTCAACAATGGTTTTTCCGAGTCCGAATGCAATGTTGGCAATGCCATCTTCATATTTTTCAGGTTCTATTGGATAAAAGTTTACAGAGCGGGCTACCCCTGAAACTGCAGGGTAGAAACGGTTGCCGTAACTTCTTCCCGATACTTCCTGTATCACCACAGCCATTTTCTCCTCGTCAATAACGTTTGATGTTGCCTGAATGTAAGCTTTACTTTCCTTAAAAAAAACCGAAGCATAAACACTTTTTATGGCTTGTTCCAGCTGGTATCGCTTTATTCGCTCATCATGGTGATTGTTGGGTATCATAAAGGTGGAATAAACCCCGGCAAAGGGCTGGTAGTGGCTGTCTTCGAGTAAGCTTGACGAGCGCGCAGCCAGAGGCGATCTTATAGCTGTAGTGATCTCTTCCACGTATTTGCGCATTCGCGAAGGTGTTTGTGCGGCGCTGAACCTATCAATGACTTCCTGATCTGTGGCATCTGAGAGAGCAAACTCATATAGGTTGTTTTCTTCCATGAATTCGTCGAACAGATCAGTGGTAAGTACCACGGTTCTTGGAATGGTAATCATTGCATCATCCCACTTAAACATGATCTTGTATTTGTTTATAAACGAATCAATGAAAGCGAGCCCTCGAGCTTTACCCCCCAGCTGTCCGTCGCCCAAACGGGTAAAGATGGCATACTCATCAATATGGCTGGCAATGATGCCTCTGCCTTTGGTTTTTCGGTAGTTGGCAATGGTGTCAATAAGGTAGCTGCGTATCTCTTCGATGTTGTTAAAGTCAGATGTGCTCTTATGGGCAAACACTTCGGCAATGGAAAACAAAGCCCTCGCTTTGAGCCAGCGCGAAAAGTGGTTGTTTGATACGTGATATTCCAATGATTTAGGATTCAATCGTGATATTTTTACCTGCAGGGAGTGCAGATTGTTGGCACGATCAATCTCAATGTCATGATCGGGATCGCGGAATACGAAATCGCCAAATCCATAGTTTTCCTTAATATAATGCTTGAGTTCAACAAGTAGGGTTTTGGAATATTTGTTGATAAAGTTTACTTCCAGCTCATCCATGATCTTATAATCCCAATCGTCAGATGATTGAAGCAGAATGGGAATCTTCGAGCCTTCATTTCTAATCATTCGAGCCAGTTTTATGCCGGCTTTTTTATCCTTTTTCCCTTTGCGGTAAAAAGATATATCTGATATTACCCCCAGCAGGTTGTTTTTGTATTTGTGGTAAATCTTCTCGGCATCATCGTAAGTCTTTGCCAGTAATATTTTGGGCCTTGCCCGCATGCGAAGGGTTTTGCGGTGCTCGTTCAGGCCTTCTGTCATTAATTCGTTGGTTTGTTCGAAAATAGCCTTGTATATGGTGGGCAGATAGGATGAATAATATCGTATGGAATCTTCAACCAGCAAGATGGCCTGAACACCTTTCTGTTGTACATCAAAATCGGCGTTCATTTTGTCTTCAAGAAGTTTAATGATGGCCAGCAGAAGTCCTGCATTTCCAAGCCAGCAAAATACATAATCAATAGAGCTAAGGTCTTCATTGGCCAGCTTCATGGTTACCTCGCGCGAAAAATGAGTTAAAACTACAATGGGAATTTTAGTATACCTTTTCTTAACTTTTTTGGCCATTTCAAAGGCATCGATTTTACCCACATTAAGCATGGTAATTACCAGGTCGAACTTTTTCTTCTCTAGCAATTCAAAAGCTTTTTCAGAAGAGCTGGCCTGGGTAAACTGGGGTGGGTACCGCAGGTTTTTGGATGTGTATTCCAGGAAAATCTTTTCGTTTATCCGACCGTCTTCCTCCAGCATAAATGCATCATAGTTGGAGCAGATCAGCAAAACATTGATGATTCTCTCCTGCATAAGGTCCTGGTAGGATATCTCATTAAACTCATGCCGGTCGGTGGCAAATAATTCGTTGTATTTGTATTTGGATTGCGATTCCTGAATATGCAGGGTATTGTCTTCCATATAAAAGCCGGTTTTTGAAAATTAAAGTAAAATAAAAGAAAAAAGTTTAGCCTTGGTTTTTTTTTCTTTTGCTTTTTTTGGGCATGTAAACAAGCGAAGCCCGCTTTTTACCATCCATAATTACTTCAAGGGGTTTTGTAAATCTAACATGTTTGAAATAGCGGGTTTCATTTATGAGTTCAGTATTGCTAAGGACTTCCCAATTTATATAATCGATCAGGTGGTTGTGTTTTACGGAAAAGTATCCTACGTTCATGGATATAACGTTGTGGAAAAAGTGAGAACCAAGCGAGGCATCTAATGGAAAGTCTTCCATACTTACTTCAACAATGATTTTTGCATTTGATATTTGCGACCAAACTACCGGTATGCCGATAAACCGGTCTCGTGTACCCCAGCGTCCCGGGCCAATCAGTATATATTTCCTGTTTTCATCAACCAGTTTGCGATTGAGCATATCAATCTCATCGCGCATTTTCTCAGTTTTTAATTTGTCAAACTTCTTCATATCTACATAAATGACATCTTGGATGTCATCAATTCTTCCGTTACCCATTCCATTCTCTGAATATAAGAGAAGTCGCTCATTGTCCACTTCATCCAGACTGATTTCGTTGTCGATAATGTTTTTAATAAGAGGTTTGATCTGAAGCAGGTGGAAGGAAGATCTGCCCTCTTTGTCTTTATTGAGATCGACGGCAAATTCAATTTCTATGGGCGAACCCAATGCTTCAGATACAATGTCGAGAATAACTTCCAGTGTTTTAGCNAAAGGCACGTAGTCGTACTTGAGGATATTGGCAAANTTGATTACCCTTGGGCCAGGTTGGGTAATGCCTGGTATNNTTTGCTCATTAGAAAAATCATATACCGAAGCACAATGGGTAATTGTTTTGTGTTTNTCGGCCTGATCTATTTCAAGTTTTATCAACCCCGCATNTTCCCCTTCCATAATATTAACTTCCTTGNGGGCCATATTGATGGCATAAAAATGTAGCTGCGAATTTTTAAACAGGTCTTTGGGAGTATAAATCTCCAGTTTGGGATGTACCGGCGAAAAGCGATAAGTTTTTCCACCATCTACCACATACTTGCCCAATCCAATGGCAGCCACCGTAAATCCTTCATCGGGTTTCATGTATGAGAAAGGATAAAAATTGTAGGATTGCGCCACTCCACTTATATGCGGATAGAAATATTCTTCGTACTGATTACCAACTACTTCCTGTAGTATCACTGCCATTTTTTCTTCTTCTGCCTTATAATTTACCGCTTTGAAGTAAGTTTGGGCAGTGGGGGAAAAAATAGAAGCAAAAACCAGTTTTATGGCATCAGTAGTTTGTTTCAATCGCACATTGATGTCAGGATGATTGTTTGGCAACAAAAAGGTATCGAATATTCCGGCAAAAGGTTGCATCAGAGAATCTTCAAAAAGGCTGGATGAGCGAACAGCCAGTGGCTTGTTGATAAGCTGGAGATAGGTACGGAGTCTCTTAACCAAAGTAAGGGATAACTCCCCTTCAACAAATAGTTGCTGTACTTTTTTAAAATCCGTTTCCTGCNCAATTTTTTCGTATAGATTATTACGTTGCATAAATTGTTCAAACTCTTCGGTNCCAATNACCGAAGTNCNTGGAGCGCGGATATTGATGTCTGGCAGTATCTCGTCAAAAGAAAAATTATTGATCAGCATACAAATAAATGCCAATCCTCTGCCTTTGCCGCCCAATGATCCTTGTGCAAGACTCACAATGTTGGTCTCATTGAGAATTGCTGATTCTTCAAATTTTATCACTTTGCCTTGCTTACTTTCTCTGATGCAGGTTTCTATAATGGCGAGCATATTTTGGCGCAGCGATTCGGTAGATTCGAAATTTTCTGCTTTAAGATGTTTNATCTTTTTTGCAATATGAATTTCACCCCTGGCCATNAGCCAATGCGAAAAGTGATTTTTNCGNGTATGGTATAAAATTGATTTTTCGGGGATATGTTTGAGATGGGTTTGAAATTCTTTCAACGACCGGGCCACGGCAATTTCTTTNCGCCCTTCCTCATCNCGATAAGTAAAATTTCCAAANCCCAGATAATAGTCAATAAAACTNCGTAAGTCCTGCTCCAGGGTTTCGGAATTCTTATTGATGAAANTNGTTTTTAGCAGGAAAGCCTTTTGGGCATTTTGTGTATCAGATGATTGCAACAAAACAGGCAGATCGGGAAGTTGTTCACGGGCATATGCGGCCAGGGTTAATCCGGCAGTTTCGTCAAGTTTTCCGTTTTTTTCAAATTTCACGTCCGAAATCAGGCATAATAAATTATCCCTGTATTTATCAAACAATGCCAATGCCTCATTGTAATTGGTGGCCAGTAAGATTTTGGGTCTCACCCGCATTTTCAACAACATGTTTAGGGCATCTGTATTAACTTCTTCTACAAGCTTTTGGGTCTGACCCACAATGATGGAGTACAATATGGGCAGGTATCTTGAATAGTATTGGGCTGAATCTTCCACAAGCAAAATTACCCTAACCATGCCAATGTTTATATCGTTTTCCACATTCATCAGATCTTCAATGTGTTTGACCATTGCCACAAATACATTGGAATCACCGTTCCACACAAACACCTTGTCGATGGGTCCAAGGTTTTTACTTCCGTCTTCAAACATACCTATATCGCTGTTGTTGTTGAGAAGCAAAAACATGGGGATATTGTGGTATATTTTCTTTATAACCTTGCTAAGCTGCATGGGGGTGTGTTTGTCAACTCCCATCATAAGAATCACCAGATCAAAATGCTTGGTCTGAAGTTTTTCAAGGGCTTCTTCGGGTGTTGATACACCTGTTATCCGGGGTGCTGATGATAGTGCAAGTCTGTAGTATTCACCAGTAATCTGTTCAAAGAACCTGCCTTCCAGTTCAATATTATAGGCATCATAAAGGTTGGCCACGAGTAGAATCTCCCGAACCCGCCAATGCATCATATCGTGGTAAATGTCTTTATCTGAATTGTGTTTTACCAAAAATTTCTGCAGCAGCTGACGGTTGGTTTGGGCATAGGTTTGTTGTTTTTTAATTTCAGCCAAATCTTCATCCAATGTGGTTTGGTGAAAGATGCCATTATCTTCTAATGAAGATAATGAGTCGGTCTGATTTTCAAAGTTTGTAAGGGGGCTATGATATTGCTTGGTTTTGTATGGCAAAAGATTGTTGTTTAACCCAGCTCGTTTTAGTATATCCTTCCCGATATAGGTATTGAGATAGCCTGTAATGATGGAACCAAGATTGTTTATCAAATCTCTTTCTTCCGAAAGGAAAGGACCTTCGTCTGATTTGTTGTGTTTGGTTAAATAGTAAATCTCAATTAATCCTTCGGTGCCATCTATGGTTTCGAAATATTTTTTCTGAAACCAGGGTGTTTCTTTAAAGTTTTTACCACTGTTAAATGAGTTTTGACCATATTTAATACGTGCAACTGTATCTTCAGGGTATTGCCATGCCGGGGGCAGAAAGCCTACAATCTGGTTCAACATTTCATGAATGGGCATTTCCTGTTTTAAAATACGGGTTGCCTGATTGATTGCACCCAGCTCTTTTAATCTTTCTCTTCTCTCAGAAATAAGTTTTTTTATCTCTTCCTGGCTAATGTTTATTTCATCAGCCATATGATCGCGATTGTTGGATGGCTTTTTCTTAGGGTTATTTCCCAATGAATCTCGCATGTCTTTAGATTGCCTTTTGTGATGGTAACAACTAAACTTTTTAAAAATAATAATTAAATTGCTTTAGGGGTTTTCCCGGCTAAAAAATTACACTACTGTTGACTGTAATAATAATAATTGAATGGAAGCACAAAGTTAATTTAAATCCACAGAATGGTTTATTACAAAAAATACAGATCAATACCAAGAAATTGATAATATACAGTTGTTTTGCAAGAAAAGGAATCATTGTGGTAAAAAGATGAAATAAGCATGTTTACTTTACTCACACACAGGATGATGTTCATACATGCGATTCCATGTGACCTATTTAAAACAAATTATGAACACATGAAAAATTGCCATAAATCCGGCTGAAGCAGAATTTCATCAGGAAGCTGACCGTCGTTTAGCCTTCATCCTTGTTTCTTTTGCTTTTTTTGGGCATGTAAATAAGCGCTGCACGCTTTTTACCGTCCATAATCACCTCAAGGGGTTTCGGAAATCTAACGTGTTTGAAATAGCGGGTTTCATTTATGAGTTCAGTATTACTAAGATCTTCCCAATTTATATAATCGATCAGGTGGTTGTGTTTTACGGAAAAGTATCCTACGTTCATTGAAATTACATTATGGAAAAAGTGGGAGCCCAGTGAGGCATCCAGCGGAAATTCTTCCATACTAACTTCCACAATGATCTTCGCATTAGAAATCTGCGACCATACTACCGGAATGCCGATAAACCGGTCTCTTGTACCCCAGCGTCCCGGACCAATCAGTATATATTTCCGGTTTTCATCCACCATTTTGCGGTTTAGCATATCTATCTCATCACGCATTTTCTCGGTTCTGAGTTTGTCAAACTTCTTCATATCTACAAAAATTACATCATCAATATCATCAATTCTTCCGTTACCCATGCCGTTCTCAGAATATAAGAGGAGACGTTCGTTATCTATTTCATCCAGACTGATTTCGTTATCGATAATGTTTTTAATAAGAGGTTTGATCTGAAGCAGGTGGAAGGAAGATCTGCCCTTTTTGTCTTTATTCAGGTCTATGGCAAATTCAATTTCTATGGGCGAACCCAGGGATTCAGAAACAATATCCAGGATCACTTCTATTGTTTTAGCCATGGGGATGTAATCGTATTTGAGAATATTGGCAAAGTTGATAACCCTGGGTCCGGGGTCCGTTAGCCCGGGTATGGTACGCTCATTGGATATGTCATAAACCGATGCCGAATGTTTTATGGTTCCATGTTCTTCGGCTTTGGAAATTTCCAGTTTGCTCAATGAAGCATCGTCGCCCTCGAGCAGGTTTATTTCCTCGCGGGCCATATCAATGGCGTAAAAGTGCAGCTGCGAATTCTTGAACAGATCTTTTGGGGTGTAAATTTCCAGTTGCGGATGTATGGGAGAAAAACGATAGGTTTTTTCGCCCTCTACTACATATTTTCCCAATCCAACGGCAGAAACGGCAAATCCTTCATCGGGTTTCATGTAAGAAAACGGATAGAAATTGTACGACTGAGCTACACCGCTTATATGGGGATAAAAATAGGTTTCAAACTGATTACCTGCTACTTCCTGGATGATAACTGCCATTTTCTCTTCTTCAATTTTATAGTTTACAGCTCTGAAGTATGACTGGGCAGTGGGTGAGAATATGGATGCAAACACCAGCTTTATGGCATCCATCAATTGTTTAAGCCTTACCCTAATGTCAGGATGGTTGTTGGGTAAAAGAAATGTATCAAAGATACCGGCAAAAGGTTGCATAAGTGAATCTTCAAAAAGGCTCGATGATCTTATGGCCAGGGGTTTGTTTATGATATCAAGATAGGATCTGAGTCTTTTTATCAGTGTACCGGTAAGTTCACCGGATACAAACATTTTCTGAATTTTTCGGTAATCATTTTCGGAATATATCTTATCATACAGATTGTTTCTCTGAATAAACATTTCAAACTCTTCGGTTCCTATGATGGATGTTTTGGGTGTGCAGATATTAATATCGGGAACAAGTTCGTTGAATGAGAAATTATTGATTATCATATTGATAAATGCAAGTCCACGACCTTTACCACCCAACGAGCCGGAGGCTAAACGCACAACATTAGTTTCGTCGGTAAGGGCCGATTCCTCATAATTAACAACCTTTCCTTTTAATCTTTCCTGGATACATTTATCAATCACATCGATCATGTAATCCCTTACACGCCCCGGGCAATCAAAATCTTCCACTTTGAGAGGTTTGATCTTTTTAGCAATCTGGATTTCACCCCG
>SL_3KL_010_SEDDRAFT_10003551_pt1 | contig 14146 bp, 7 predicted proteins | sample SodLakKL_010_SED_2_FD_10381 | JGI IMG/M metagenome (IMG submission 10381)
TTATGTGCCTGCTATAACAGGAATGTAGTAAAACATACAGAAACATACGTGAGCCAGAATTCAGCAAATTTTTTTGATTTAATACTCACCCTTCTCAGGCACAAGATAACCATTCTGTTAATAGTTGTTCCGCTGACAATTTTGTCACTGATCATCAGCCTGGTTTGGCCGCAAACGTTCAGGTCAAGCTCAGAGATTATTCAGCTTCAACAGCCGGCACCTTCCGTTGGCGGATTAATTCAGACTCTTGCTCCTATTAACCTGGCGCGTGACAGGGTGGGCGGTGAAACCATTCTTGTGGTTTTGAATAGTCAGACTCTCAGATCGAATATAATTGATGAGTTTAATCTTAGTGAAGTTTACAGGTCAGATATCCAGGAAGAGCTACTGAAAAAACTGAATGAGAATATCGATATTGAACCTGTACGTGAAGGAGGATTTGGGTTTAACCCGATTGTATCTGTTAAACTTTCTGTAATAGACAGGGAGCCGGAACGTGCACAAGAGATGAATAAGTTTATTTTAGATGAACTGAACAAAGAGATGGAAAAGTATAACCGCATTTCGTCTCATGAGTTATTAATTATACTCGAAGAACGGTACGAGCAGAACCTCGAAGATCTTGAAGCTGCCGAAAATAGGTTGAATCAATTTCAAAATGAATATGGCATTCTTCAGGTGAGTACACAAATTTCTGCGTTAATCGAGGGCCTTGCAGATTTAAAATCAGAAATTACTCTTAAAGAGATTGAATTGGCTGTTTTGGATGATGTGCTGGATCGCAGTACCCCTCAGTACAGAACCAAACAACTTGAATTGCGCGAATTGCGAAATGCATATCGCAGTTATATCGATCGAAGCGAAGATCTTGAAGAGATGGATGATACTTTTTATCCGCTGCTCGATTTTCCGGACCTGCTTTTGCAATTTGTAAGATTACAGCGTGATGTAGAAATACAGCAGGCTATTAAGGAAACTCTTTTTCCCCAGCTTGAACAGCAGCGCATTACATATCGCAACAGCACCAGCGGAATTGAATTAGTGGATGAACCAAACTTCCCAACCTACAAAGACGGCCCGAAGCGTGCTATTATTGTATTGGCCGGAATGCTCTTTTCTATATTTATAGCGTTTATTGTAATTGCGATTAAAGAGATAATGAGAGATCCGGAGTCGGATGCTGCTCAAAAGCTAATACAAATCAGGGAAGAACTGTCATTTAAAAAGTAATGCTCAGCTACAAGCTACAGGATGAAACTCTGTTGATCAGCCTGGTTGCCGGCCTGTTAACCCTGCTCCTTGCGGGTTTACTTTTATTATTTAGCTACCAGCTGGCGTTTGTGCTTTTTTTTCTGACTATTGTGGCAGGGGTGTTTGCTTATTTCTGTTTTCAGCACCCATGGCTGATGTTATTTCCCATTACAATCGGTTCATTTTTAGGTGCCCTGTATTACTTTTTTGAGAGTTCTCCGCTGCCTGTTACCCTGTTCCAATTTTTTCTGGTAGCAGGTTTATTGATATTGGTACTGCACGCTTTTTACTACAAAAAATTTGAGATTCGATTAACAGGCCTCGAATTACCTGTATTAATATTATTGTCGCTTATTTTTATATCTCTTGTTTACAGTCCCGGCCGGGATGCCGGATTCTTTAACGCTCTTCGGTTTGTTATCCTGCTCATATTTATTCTGTATATCATGAATGTGGTTCAGAAACACAGGCATGCGTTATATATACTTGCCGGCCTTGTAGTGGTTGGGGTAGTTTTATCTGCTTATTCTGTTGCCGAATACATGATGAATCCACAAATTGCCATAGAAAATATACTTGGCGCAGGAGCATCACTAACAAGAGTATCAGCAGGAGGTTTGTATCACGATCCTAACAGGTTTGCAGCAATTCTCTTCATCCCTGCTGCGGCTACGGCAGCTGTCACATTTTCAAATCTTAATTGGAAATACAGGATTATATCTTCCATCTTGTTTGTTGTTTTACTTGGCGGAATAGTTGCGTCATTTTCGCGAAGCGGATTGATCTCACTTGTTATCATCGTGCTTTTAACAATATCACTGACTAAGCAATGGAAGTTCTCTTTTGTACTTGGAACACTTGCATTTGCAACTGTTTTGGTGATTCCGGAATTCAGGTCAGCTCTTCTTACCACAGTCGACCGGATTTATGAAGTTGCATTTGGAACAAGTGCGGATGATTCAGCCGGTATACGTATGATGCTGGCTATAGCCGGGATGAATATGTTTTTTGAAAGTTATATGTTGGGTGTCGGGTTTGGCGGCTTTCCCGAGCGGTTCACCGATTATTTTACTCTACAGCAGTCGGTTGGTGTAAATATGCCGCATAATGTAACCTATAAAGTAATGGCAGAACTCGGCCTGGCAGGCTTACTGCTTTTTTTATTTCTCTTCTATTGTGTTGTAAAGACTGGGTATGCCGCATTCAAACAATCGGTTAATGAATACCAAAAGATACTTTACATATCGCTGCTCACTGCTTTAATTGGTTATGTTACTTTCTACCAGTTTTATGGCGGTGCATTAACTGACAGTAACCTGATGCTACTCGTAGGGTTGATTTTTGCAGGAAACTGCCTGTTTACTGAAGGAGTGAAAAGTTAATCAGTCGCAGTTTCTTTTAGAAGTTCTGATAGGCGGCCGGCAAGAATCTCTCTGGAAAACTCTTTTCTTATGAATACCGGACCGGATTTGGATAATTTTTCTCTTTCAGCACGGTTATTTTTTATCATCCGGATATTTTTTGCAAGTAATTCCGGGTTTTTCGGCTCAATAGTAACTGCAGCTCCGCTTTTGTTACCTATCTCTTCCATCATTCCGCGGCCGCAGGTAATAACCGGAACACCGCATGCCAGATACTCATAAAATTTAACAGTTACTATCGATTCGAATGCTTTAGAAGGATTGATGGGGTTTACTGCAATATCGAAGCTTGAGATGTAATAAGGTATCTGCTTATGTTTTTTTAAACCAACCCAATCAAGATTGTTTGGTTTAAACTCTTCGATTATATCCTGCAGCTGGTTGTTGCGCCCTCCATCACCTACAATAACAAACTGAATTTCCGGGTCTTTTTCGCACAGCTTGGCGGCTTCTACAAATGTCCTCAAGTCGTGAATAACACCCAATGACCCCACATAACCTACCCTGAATTTCGATTTGTCATACTCTTCATCAATTCCTTCTGAAGGCTTTTTCATTTTTTGAAAAAGATTCAGATCTACTCCATTGGGTATAACGGCTGTGGGAGTATTGTTGCTTCTTTTTCGGATAATTTTTTCAGCTGCGGATGTAACAGGCACAATCAGGTCGGCATTGTGGTAGAGCCATTTTTCAATTTTCCGGCCAAACCGGATAAAAAACGACTCATTTTCGAGATCGATCTGGTTAACTGCCGAATCAGGCCAAATATCACGCACTTCAAACACAAATCTTGATCCAAAGATTTTACTTAACAGGTAACCCGAAATGCCTGCGAATATGGGCGGTGAGGTTACATAGATGACGTCATACTTTTTAGGATGCACCAACAGGTAGAAAAAGCTTGAGATCATAAAAGAGATGAAAAAAAGCAGCTGTTCCGCTACGTTTTTCCGTTGGTTGGCAACTGCCCATATACGATGTATATAAAGGTTTTCGTCTGCCTTGTCTTTATAGGCCCAGTATTTTTTATAAGAATCGTTCAGTACGCCTGTTGGATAGTTTGGGCGCTCACACACCACATCCACTTCCCAACCATCGCCAGCCAGTACCTTGCTCATCACACTGCTGCGAACAGCTCCGGCACCAACTTCGGGGGGATAATATTGTGTGATATAAAGTAATTTCACGTGTTACTGTTTGTGATACTACCGCGTGATTGCAACGTAAGTTGTTATTACAGCAGTTATGGTGGAAACCGTTGTCAGAATTAGCTGCAGGTTACTTCTCCGCAGGTTACGAAGCTGAAGGTCATAATTTCTCATGGCGTTCAATTCATCGAATGGAACTCTGTCTACAAAAATCATGTCACCCGATTCGATTGTTGTATCTTCCGGATTTTTCCATGCGCGGCTACCTGCTTTAATCACATAAAGCCGTTCTGTATCTGCAATCAGGCTGAACCCGCCCGCTTTTTCAATATATTGACTTACCGACATTCCCGGATCGAACTGATAATTGCCCGGATTGTTAAACTGTCCGTACAATACAACATTTTGATAATCCCGCGGAATATAAAGCCGGTCGCCGTCATTAAGCCGAATCTGTTCCAGCTCCCGCTCATCTTTCAAATTTATGTACATTCTACGCTCAGAGCCAAGCTGCTGCTCCATTTCAAGATACTCAAAACCTTGTTGAATCTGGTTTGATGTTCGCATCAACTGCCGGGTATCAACACCGGTTGCAGCGGGAACTTGTCTGTCGGTAGGTACGCTTCGAAGCAGCCAGGCTGCGTTTGGCAATGCAGCATTTGTGAGCCCTCCGGCAAGATCAAGAAGCTCTTTAAGTGTGGTTTCATCATTATCGATCGGGTAGTTACCGGGATTAATCGCTTCACCGTATATCCACGCAGAGGCACTGCGCGTTGCATCTTTAAGGTAAGGAATGATCAGCCTGTCGTCCGGCTCAAGCATAATGTCCGAGGTTTCAGGATCATCAAGAGATACTTCCTGTACGGTTACGCCATACTGTCCTCGTCTGTATAATTTAGCTACCGATCGATCAGCCCCATCTCTGAAACCACCTGACAATCGCAAAAGTGTTCCTACCGAATCATCCTCACGGTACTCAATCTCCTGGGCATTTTGCACTGCACCTGAAACGCTAATCCGTGGTGAGTGTTCATTCACCTGGCGAATATGTATGATATCACCATCATAAACATAAGGGTTGGCTGCCTGCACACCGGCAGAAAAATAGCTNATCAGGTCGCCATCTGTACTCAGGTCAGGGTTTTCTCTTTCAATGGAGATGTTTCTGAGTGAATAGTTAGTGGCTGTCAGAAATTGACTACGATAACGCGGTGTGTTTCGTCCTTCGGAAGGCAGCTCGCCTTCTGTAATCGCTGGNAAAATGGCAAGATCGAGCCGTGCACCGGCAGGCAGTTTGTACTTTCCGGGGAAGGGCACATCTCCTACAATCTGCACTTCAACAGGACGGGGCATCTGAACACTCAGGCTCAGCTCGAAATCACGAAGTTCTTTTCTCAGAGCTTCATTAATTTTTGTGGTTGCATCAGCTATAGTTAATCCAGCAAGCTCAATATTACCGGCGTAAGGCATGAATAAGTACCCATTAGGATTAACTACAAGTGCCCGTGCATTTACCGAAACCGGCCCTTTAACATCTACGGTTAATACATCCTGAGGGCCGATGATATAAGTATCAGGATCAAAAAATCCGGATCCCGGAACCATATCTGTTAAAAACTGAAGGCCTACTTCATCCACAAATAATTTAGTGGAACCGATGGTGGCCGGAAGCTGAATGCCTGTCCTGTCGCGTCTGTCTTCTTCATCATTATTTTGAGCTGACAATGTGCCCGATAATAGTAAGGTGAGTCCAACCAGTAAAGTTGCAAAACGTGTAATGCTTTTTTGAACCATTCAAATCTGTTTTAAAAATTTTAACTAAGATAAAGATTATGAACTACACAAACGAAAGGAATGTGATCTTCTTTTATGGGATTTACAGGTTTAGTGTCAGCCAAAAATTAATTTGTTTTTTCAGTCAGAATCTGCCGTAACGGGTCATCAATATTCCAGCAATTACAATAGCAGAGCCAAGATATTGAAGTGTTTGCAGACTTTCACCAAGTAATAATATTCCAAATAACAGGCCAAGCACCGGTACCAGGTTTTGATAAGTAGCTGTGCGTACAGCGCCCACTTTCTGAATGCCATTATTCCAAACCAAAAAAGCTACTCCAATTGCAAGCAGACCGCTGAAAAATACGCCGCCGTATGCAATTGCCGAAACATCATTCCAATCGGTGGGTGAGGCAAAAGGAATTGCCAGAAGTGTAAGTGAAACTGCACCAACGGTTGTCATAATTGCAGAATACTGAAGCGGAGTGTACCGAGTGAGGTAGCTTTTTGAAATAATTGTGAATATCGCAAAAACAACTGCTGCAGTAACAATTGTGATGTCGCCAAGAAAAGTGTCGGAGCCGAACGATATCGGATTCTCACCATACACAACAATAAATGTAACCCCAATAAATGCGAAAACTACCCCGGTGCCTTTTAGTTTATTTAAAAGTTCTATTGAAAGGAAATGTGCAAAAATTGCAACCCAAATTGGGATGGTTCCCAGCATCACAGCTGCATTTGCTGCAAATGTAAGATCTATTCCTGCAATGAAAAGCCACTGATATAGAAAATTCCCAAGTAATCCCAAAGCTACTAACGGCAGCCAGTCTTTTTTATCTACTGAAAACCACTCTTTTTTTCGGATAAGAACAATCCAGATAAAAGATGAGGCTAATATAAATCTCAGTGAGTTGAAGATGTATGGATCAATTTCGGCAAGACTGGCTTTTACCACAGAGAAATTCAATGCCCAGACAAATGCAATGCAAAGGAGGGATAAATCAGTAAGAAGATGAGATTTATTTACAGCCATAGTAAGTTTTCAGCCGCCTAAGATATGAAAAAAAGTTGAGGATTAGTCTTCGCTGTGTACGAGGATGCTTTAATTTTCTAATCAAATAATCATTTCCAAAAGTTTTACACAGCTTTCAGTTGCAATTATAATGGTGTACTGAACTATTAAAAATATTTTTTTGATCTGTTGGAACGCGGTTATGAAATTGGTAGTTTACTGACTGTTATTCAAATTTTGACTGTTAGTCATATATGGAGAAAAAACTTACACGCAAAGAACGGGAAAAACTGGCTCGCAGGGAGGCGATAATTGATGCTGCTCTTGAAATAGTATCTGAAAAAGGATTTGAAGGATTAACAATGGATGAGCTGGCAGAGAGGGCTGAGGTCGGCAAAGGAACATTGTATCTTTATTTTAAAAGCAAAACTTCAATCTACCTTGCACTTTGCGAAAGAGGTTCAGCTTTATTGAATCAGCAGATGGCAAAAGTAATCACGAAAAATCTTCCCGGAATTAAAATTGTGGAAGAGCTTGGCCAAACATATCTCGAATTTATCCAAAGGCAACCCGTCTATTTTACCGCTTTCAGCTATTATGAAAACATTATTGACCAGGATGTAATTGAAGAAAGTGAAATTGCTGCCCAATGCGAAGAAAATGCCGAACAGGCGATGACCTATATAGTACGTGCGCTTCAGATTGGGATGCAGGATAATTCGATTAAAGATGAGTTTGATCCTAAAGTGTTGGGATTGATTATTTGGGGGGCTTCCAAAGGGGTTATGCACATAGCGTTTTTGAAACACGAAAAACATCGCATGAAGGTATTGGATGAGGTTGATGTTAGTTTAAAATCATTAATAAATGGTTTTATCAAATTAATTGGTTCAGGAATGAGAAAGTAAGTGACTGAGAGTCATAAAATTTGTAACAAACAATCATCTTTAACGTAAATTGGATTTAAAACTTAATTTAATAATTGAAATGAGTCAGGATATAATGAAAAAAGTAGCCGGTTTACTTTTGTTAATGTCAGTACTATTTATTCCTGAAATAAAAGCTCAAATCGAGATGCCGGAGCCGGAAGCTTCGGAAGACCAGATCTACATTTCTGTTGAAGAGGCCATTCAGATAGCGCTTGTAAACAACTACATGATCAGAAGAGGTTTACTTGATATTGAAATAGCCGATACTCAAATTCGTGAAGCATGGGGGTCGGTTTATCCGCAGATTAATGCATCCGGTAACTATACAAGGAATATCAGAACTCCCAATCCTTTTGCCGGTTCCGATGCCGGTGGATTATTTGAAACATTTGGTGCTCTTGAATGGCTGCAGTTTAATGAGATTGCACGGACTGACGGTGACCCCGATACCTCACCCATTCCATTGGATGAATTTTTAGAAAGGCAGCAGCAGGGATTTCAGGATGCAGGTATTACACCGCCGGGCTTTGATGATACTAATCCGTTTGCGGTTGAAAACCAATTTGATTTTGGTGTTTCTGTAACCCAGGCTATTTATAACGGTGCTGCATTTGCGGCAATTCGCGGAGCACGTCAATTCCGGAAAATCAGTGAGGATCAGATTGAAGCGGAACGTCAGGAAGTCGTAAACACTGTAAAGCGCTCTTTCTATAATGCTTTACTTGCGGAGGAGCAGGTAAATGTATTAAGAGCAAGTGTTGACCGGCTAGCCAAAACAGTTGAAGAAACGAAGCGTTCAGTAGAAGCAGGGATTTTGTCAAAGTTTGACCGGGTTAGTGCCGAAGTGGAACTTGTAAACCTTGAAACAAATCTTATTGAAGCTGAAAATCAGGCACTTCTGGCAACAAAAAATCTTGCATTACAACTGGGTATTCCCACCCGAACATCTATTGCACTGAGGGGCGAATTAGTGTTAAATGACTCGGATTCTGTTCCAACTGTTTATGATGCAGACCGGGCTTATGAAATTGCAGTGCAGCAACGGCCGGATATTGCGCAAACCGAAGGCATGATCGACCTGCTTGGTGTAGAGCGTAGTATAACCCGCTCATCTTACTTCCCTACTGTGAATGCTTTTGCTAATGCTGCATATATCGGGCAGGTACCATCTGACAGAGTTTCAGTCAGCCCGATAGAAGGTGAATCTTTCACATTTCGAGCAGATGAACGCGGATTTTTCGATGATTCATACTGGAATAGCGCTGTTGCTGTAGGTGTACGAATGAACTGGAGAATATTCAGCGGATTTCAAACCAGTATGCAGATGCAGAGAAATCATATCGAAACAAAACAGGCAAACCTAGATCTCGAGTTTCAGAAAAATGCGATCTATCTCGAAATAGAAGAAGCTGTAAGAGGGGTTGAAACGGCTCTGAAAAGAATTCGCAGCCAGGAACGAAATCTTGAGCAGGCCGAATTGAACTACGAGTTTGCAGTGACCCGCCTCAGGGAAGGAGCCGGCACACCACTCCAGGAGCGGCAGGCTTCATCATTACTGGACCAAAGCAAACTCAATTATCTGGCCGCTGTGCATGATTATAAAGTTGCATTAAGCCGGTACGAAAAAGCGATCGGCAGCCCGGTTCTGTCAGAAAATAACTAATAATATATTCTATTCTGTTAATTGAAAAACCATGTTACAATCTTATAAAAAAGTCTTATTGGTAGTTTTAACCGCTGCATTTGCAATAGCGTGCGATGAAGCGAATAACGCAAACAACAATGCGGAAGATCGCGTCCGGCAGGTGCCTGTTGAAACGGTTGCCATTGAACTGGATGATTTTAATGACTTTATCCGGCTTACCGGTACTGTTGAAGCTATTGACGATGCTGTAATATCAGCTGAAACATCCGGAAGGATTTTATCGATCGTGAACCGTGGTGAGCATGTTGAGAAGGGAGGCGTAATCGCGCAGCTTGACGATCGGCTGACACGTGCACAATATTCAGCCGCTAAAACCAGCTTTGAGCTGGCAGATGATACATACAACCGCTTGAAAGCGTTGTATGCTGATTCTATTATCAGTACGCAGGATTATAATAGTGCACGGGCACAGCGTGATCAGGCCAAAGCACAGCTCGAGCAAGCCGAAAAACAACTTCAGGATGTGCATATCTCGGCTCCGTTTAATGGAAGGGTAGAGGATCGCATGATCCGTTCCGGTGAACTTATCAACCCGGGGCAGCCTGTGGCACGTCTGGTAAATACAGACCAGGTACGAATTATGGCCGGAATTCCCGAGCGCTATGCGGGAGACATTCGGGAAGGATCAGAAGTAAAGCTTCGATTTTTATCACTCGCAGATGAAGTCCGTGAAAGCAAGGTGACCTATGCCGGTAATGTGATCGACCCCGATACGCGGACGTTTACGATTGAAGTGGAATTGTCGAATCCGCAAAAGAGAATTAAACCGGATATGGTTGCTGATCTTCAGGTTCAGAGAGAAATGCTTTCGGGTGTGGTTATTATTCCAAGAACCGCAATAGTCCGTGATGAGGAGGGAACGTTTGTGTTTGTGGTGAGAGAAGAAAATGACAGGAAGGTGACCGAACTGGTCAGTGTCAGAACGGGCCCTGCATCAGGTGCCATCATCCAGATCAAAGAGGGTCTGAGTGAAGGGGATGAAGTAGTGGTTTCCGGAATGAGAAACCTTAGTTCTGGCGACCATCTGAACATTTTGAAAACGGAAGGAAGTCTTGAAAGAGCAAGGCGGATTCAATCAGAACAGCGATCTGTAGCATCTTATTAAACTAAAATTCTGCAAGGAGACTTGAGGCATCGAAGATGAAACTAACTGAAGTTACTTTAAAAAACAGAACGGTGATTGTAGTTCTGGCTGTGATCCTGGTATTTGCCGGGCTGTACAGTTATATCACAATTCCGAAAGAATCCAACCCGGCCGTTGAAATTCCGATATTTATTGTCACTACAATCTATCCCGGAATCAGCCCAAGTGATATGGAATCACTGATTACTCAGCCCATCGAGCGCGAGCTGCAGGGTATTACCGGGGTCACCGAAATATCATCGGTAACAAACGAGAGTGTAAGCAGTGTGGTGGTAGAGTTCGACCTTGATGTACCTATGGTGGAAGCCAGTCAGCGGGTTCGCGAACGGGTGGATATTGCTAAAGCCGATCTGCCACCCGATGCGGAAGAACCCTTTATCATCGAAATCGACATCGATGACCTGATCCCGATTATGACAGTTAACCTGGCTGCAGATTATCCGCTCTCGAGGCTTACTGAAGTAGCCGAGCGGCTGCAGGATGAGCTTGAGACTGTATCAGGTGTTCGCGAAGCGGAAATGATTGGTGAAGTGGAGCGTGAAGTACAGGTGAATGTTGACCTTGCAGCACTGAATGGATACGGATTATCATTTGGCCAGCTTGTACAGGCCATACAGGGACAAAATCTTACCATTCCCGGCGGAACAATGGATGTGGATATGATGAGTTATTTGTTGCGTGTAAGCGGTGAATTCCAGCATCCCTATGAAATTAATGATTTAGTGGTGGCCCGCCCGATGGGTGAAGGACCTCTCGGTCCGGGTTTGGTTTATATGCGGGATGTGGCAGATGTAAAATTCGGATTTAAAGACCGCGAAAGTTTTGCCCGCCTGCGTGCATACAAAATCGATGATAACGGAAAAAAAGTGGATCTTCCGGATGAGGAGATTCAGGATAACCAGGTAATCAGCCTGAACCTGAAAAAACGACCGGGCCTCAATATCATTGAAACTGTAGAGGAGGTTTTCCAGGTAATTGATGAATTCCCGCTGCCCTCGGGAACAAGCGTTATTATTACCGGAGACCAAAGTGAGGATATCAAACAACTGATTTCCGACCTTGAGAACAGCATCATAAGCGGTATGCTGTTTGTAATTCTGGTGCTCGTCTTCTTCCTTGGTATCCGAAATGCACTGCTTGTGGGTACAGCTGTGCCGCTCTCTATCATGATTGGGTTCATTGTTTTGCTGGCCCTTGGGTACACGGCCAACTTTGTTATTCTTTTTAGTTTAATTATTGCCCTTGGATTACTGGTAGATAACTCCATTGTGGTGGTCGAGAATATCTATCGATACAGGGAAATGGGTTATGAACGGTTTGATGCTGCAAAGCGCGGTGCGGATGAAGTAGGATATGCTCTGATCGCTGCAACATCAACCCTTTTGGCAGCATTTATTCCGATGCTTTTCTGGCCGGGAGTGATCGGACAGTTTATGGGCTTTTTGCCGCTAACACTGATAATTGTTCTGCTTTGCTCCCTTTTTGTGGCACTTGTACTCTATCCGGTGTTAACAGGATATCTTGTTCGGCTTGATACGGATGAAAAGAGAACCTATCCCGGAATTGTGAAGGGAATAATTGCAGGAATCATTTTACTGTTAGCTGTTATGATAGCGGCATCCAACTGGATTTCACTTGTTGTTTTGATTCTGACCGTAATCTTTTTCGTGGTTACGTATAAGTTTATTGTCAAACCGTTATCTATACGGTTTAATGAGGAAACGCTGCCAGCGGTGCTGGAAATTTACAAGTCATTTTTGAATTGGATCCTTGTCAGAGATTATTCAACTCCGCGTTCCTTGCTGAAAAATACGTTTTCACTGGGTGCAATCCTGATCGGGATCTTGCTGGCAATTTTAGGACTCCTTTTTTCAACATTTTCTCCCCTGGGAATTCAGCTTTCATTTGTTGGTGGCGGTATTGTAGTAATCGGAATTATCGGTGCACTCATTCACTCAGTTGAGGCAATATATAGAGGTGGTAAAGTATCGGTAATTGGCGGTATCATTTTGGCTGTATTAATCGCTGTTATTTTGTTGTTAGTTTCAATCGGCCAAACCGTAGAACCATTTGTATGGCTTGTTTTGATGATGCTGCCTCTGATTCTTATAGTTATAGGGTCTTTGGGCTTTCTGGTGAATAATGAAAAGCCGCTGATTTTGACAGATAACCGGGCTTTATTGCTTAACAGCGTGATGGGAATTTTTGTAACCATCTTTGCTCTGAATGTGGTTATCAATACCGGTCAGGAATTCTTTCCATCCACTGATCCGAGTTCAATTATTATCAATCTTGAGGGGCCAATTGGAATGAATGTGTATGCCTCAGACGAGATTACACGCGATGTGCAGGAGCGTCTCTACAAGCTGATCGAAGAAGATCCGAAAGTGCGTGCCAATATTGAAAATATTCAGGCCAATGTGGGTGTATCGGGAGATGTATTTTTTGGCGGCAGCCCGCAGCCAAGTCCTGAGTTATCGCGTGTGCGGATCAACCTGGTTGACTATGGAGACCGTGCTGAATCTTCTTCAAAAACCATGACAAAGATTCGTGAAATTGTTCGTGATATACCGGACGTAATTGTAAAAATTGATGGCGAACAGCAGGGACCTCCAACCGGGCCGCCTGTTAATATTGAAGTATCTGGTGAGGATTTTGACGAAATAGTCCGGATCTCAAGAGATATTACAGAAATTTTGAATGATGCAGCCATGGCCGGCGATATACCGGGACTGGTGGATGTTCGCAATAATGTGAGTGGCGGATTACCCGAGTATCGTGTTTTAATTGATTATGAGCGGGCAAGCCGCTTTGGATTAAGCGTGCAGGATATTGCTCAGACAATTCGAATTGCAAATAATGGACTTGAAGCAAGCAAATGGCGGGATGGCGAAGATGAGTATGATATTATGGTGCGCCTGCGCCCCGAAGACCGTCAGGATCTTGAAAGTCTCAGAAATCTGAATGTGAGTGCACCGGGTGGTCCTGCAATACCGCTCGTTAGCGTTGCAGATTTTGTGGAAGGAAGCGGCCTGGGAACAATCACCCGCCTGAACTTAAGACGAACGGCTACGGTAGTGGGAGAGGCCGCACCCGGATTTAGCGGGCCTGAAGTACTGGCAGCTGCACAGAAAGAACTACAGGAATACAGGGATAACCTGCCGCTCGGATACAACATGGAATATACCGGTGAAAGTGAAGATCAGGAAGAAGCGTTCGGGTTTTTGACAACTGCATTAATGGTCGGTTTTGCACTGATTTTCCTTGTTATGCTTACCAAGTTCAACAATGTGGTATCACCGCTGATTATTATTGTAGCAGTTGGGTTAAGTCTGATTGGTGTGCTGCTCGGGCTGGTGTTAACACGAACACCGTTTGGCCTGATGACCTTTATTGGTATCATTTCGCTTGCCGGTATTGTTTGTGTGAACAACATCGTACTGCTTGATTATGTGAAACAGCTGAGTGAAGCAGGTAAAGCGAAAAAAGATGCCATTATTGAAGCAGGTATGATCCGTTTCAGGCCTGTGCTGTTAACGGCACTTACCACAATACTTGGATTGGTACCCTTAACTTTCGGGATCAATATAGATTTTGTAAACCTGTTTACCGACTTTGATCCGCGTTTCCAGTTTGGATCCGACAGTACCGCGTTCTGGGGCCCGATGGGAATTGCCATTATCAGCGGACTTACATTCGCTACATTTTTGACGCTCGTTGTAGTGCCGGTGCTCTATTCAGCGTTTGATTCGGTTGC
>SL_3KL_010_SEDDRAFT_10003552_pt1 | contig 14143 bp, 17 predicted proteins | sample SodLakKL_010_SED_2_FD_10381 | JGI IMG/M metagenome (IMG submission 10381)
GCGGACGGGCCGGGTGAAGACATGGAAGCGGACGGGCCGGGTGAAGACATGGAAGCGGCCGGGCCGGGTGAAGGCGATCCGATCGTCGTGAACATTGATCAGCCCTGCCGGATCTTCGTTTCCCAGGACCAGGGCGATCTGGTTTTATCTGTTGAAGAGCCGATCGCGTGCGAAGCATACCAGGACTTCGGCTCGCACGCTTGCTCAGGGTGTCCACGGGACCAGTTTAATGATTGTCAGGGGACGGATACACCTTCCGGGGAAGTTGGCTGGCCCCGCAGTGAAGTTGAAAAGGCCAGGCGGCGGGCTTGGCCTTCCCCGGACCGGAAGGACCGGGACCAGAGATCGGACTTTGAAAAGCTGCAAGCGTTCGCCAGGGATTGGGATCGGCAGTCGAAGCAGGAAAAGTCCAGGCGGCAGCCGGATCCAGTTTGCCAGGTTGAACCGGCTTCAGAGCGGGCGCGCTTGGCAGCCGCTGATGAAGCAGGCTTCCGGGAGTTAGAGAAGGGCAGCGGGCCGGATATCGGCCGCTGGGTTGAAGAAGTCGACCGGGTCTGGGAAAATGGCAAGTAAAAAGCCCGAGATCGTCCAGGTCCGCAATCCTAAAATAGATCGATGGGTCAAGATAGACAAATCGACCGGGAAGATCCTGGCTCATAAAAAGAGCAAGGGCAAATACAAAAATATACCGGTTGCGAAAAGGCGGGGTACTAATGGCTGATTTACCAGGTGGGATCCGGACTTTGGGATCGTCGATTCATACCGGCGATCCCAGGGCTACCGATGATTTTTACGCTACACCTCCGCGGGCAACTCATTTATTAACAGAGTTAGAATGTTTTACCAATCCTATCTGGGAACCGGCCTGCGGAAAGGGGCACATCTCCGAACCATTGAAGTCTTACGGTTATGAAGTTTACAGCACTGACCTTATTGATCGCGGTTACGGGGACGGCGTTTTAGATTTTCTGGCCTATACCGGCCAGTCCATTGAAGGGGCCTGGCCAGGGGACATCATAACGAATCCCCCTTTTACCCTGGCCGTCCCTTTCGTTAAGCGGGCGCTTCGGTATGTGAAGGACGGGGGCAAGGTGGCCATGTTTTTAAGGACGCTTTTCCTGGAAAGTCAGGACCGGTTTGCACTTTTCAGGGTGGCCCCTCCGCGGGTGGTTTATGTTTCAGTCCTGCGGTTTGTTTGTGCTAAGAACGGCGATTTTAAAAAAATACATCAGGACGGTTTGACGTCCGGCGCTATGGCTTATAGCTGGTTTGTTTGGGAAAAGGGTTTCCAGGGCGATCCGGTGATCAAGTGGTTTAATACCGGGAAAGTTAGAGACCAGCAGATCGGGATAATGGACCCTTAAAAAAATAATTTTTTACCCTTGTCTTTATGGCCAGGGTATGTTATTATCAAGTTAAGGGGACACAGGGGCCATAATTGAATAATAAAAGTTTGCCTTGACTTTGCCATAGTTCCATGTACCAAACCTCCAAGTTAGCTTGACCTTTGCCCCTGTTGCCGCGTGACGGCCAGGGGCGCATTTTTTTTGAAGCTGAAAGGATGGCAAAAAATGGAAAAGATAAAAACTAAATCGAAGTTTGATGATTATGTCAATTCGGTTGGCTGGACCTTTGCAAAGACCTACGCTTTGAAATGCCCTCATTATTACAGACATATTAAAGCGATCCCGGACCAGGAAAAGCCCCTGCTTATTGCCGCGGCGCAATTTATCAGGGATTTTGGCTTTAAGGGCTATTATTTTACCCGGCCGGACCGGTATTATATCAGCGGCCAGTATTATTACTGGACTATGTTTCATTATGAAGATCCGGGCCGGGAGATCAGCATAATAAACCGGGCAGAGGTTGAAGAGTATGTTTTAATAGAGCGGCGCTGGAAGTGGAAGGGGTCTTTTTCGATCCCGGTATTGAAAGCACTTAAATAGTGTATACCAGGGGCAGGTTAGGGGGCCGGGCCAGTGGGCAAGGATTCTTTGAGAGTGTATAAGGCGAATAATGTATTTGAAGAAGCGAAGCAGCGGATCCGCTGGCTGTTCAGCGAATTTGATCGCGTTTGGGTCTGGCACTCGGGCGGCAAGGATTCGACAGTGGTTTTTAATCTGACGCTGGAAGTGGCCAGGGAGTTGGACCGGTTGCCATTGCCGGTGGCCTGGATTGACCAAGAAGCTGAATGGCAATGCACTGCGGACCATGTCAGATCGATCATGTATAGGCAGGACGTGGATCCCGTTTGGCTGCAAGTGCCGTTTATATTGAGCAATGCTTCCAGTTACGATCAGACATGGCTGCACTGTTGGGATCCGGAAAAGCGGGGCCAGTGGATCCGGGAAAAGGATCCGATCGCAGTCCATAATAATATTTATAAAACCGATCGCTTTTACCCGTTATTTAATAACCTGGCCAGCACCCACTTCTGGCCGTCCGGCTGCGGGATTTCAGGGATGCGCGCTGAAGAGAATCTCGCGCGATCGTCCGGTTTGACGGGCCGGATATCTTACAAGGACATAACCTGGGGCAAGGGGCTTGGCAGGGACTTTTATACATTTTATCCTATTTATGACTGGAGTTATTCGGACGTTTGGAAAGCGATCCATTCTAACCAGTGGCCTTATAATGAATTATACGATATACAATACAGGATCGGTATAAAAACAAAGGATATGCGCTGCAGCGCGTTAATTCATGAAACGGCTATATGGAATATGTTTTACATGCAGGAATTTGAACCTGACACTTACGACCGGTTTTTAGAGCGGGTCCAGGGGCTGGACAGCTTAACAAAGTTCGGCCGGGCCGACTTTTTCCCTTCGGAGTTGCCGGATATGTTTCCGGACTGGCGCGAATACAGGGACTTTTTGCTCGAAAAGCTAATCCAGGACCAGGGGCTTAAGGAAAAGTTCAAGAAAAAATTTGACCGGGACGATCGGCTTTACGGCGAATTAGATCAGCAGTATAATACTCACACTTTAGAAAATCAGGCATGGAAGGTCCATGCTTACAGCATAGCGGCGAATGACAGGGAAATGGTAAAAATTGACAATATGAGAGTGGCGCTTGATAATTATTTCTGGAAGTTAGGGGCGGATCGGTGATATGGACCGGGACCTGAAGAGGGCCATAGAAAAGTATATTGCAGCAGGCCGGGACGTTGCAGGCCAGGCGCGGCGCGTCAATGAGTTAACCAGGACCATTGCTGCGGCGGGGCCGTTTAAAGATCAGCCGGTGGCTGCCGTCCAGTGGCTGCCAGTTGATAATATAGCGGCTAACGATTACAATCCAAACAGGGTAGCTAAAAACGAAATGGCCTTGTTATATGTCAGCATTAATCACGACGGCTACACTCAACCGATCGTTGCCGTGAAGCAGGGCCAGGACGGGGCTGTTATAGTTGACGGCTTTCACAGGTACTCGGTCGCGCGCGCTCACCAGGATATATTTGATAAAGTTAAGGGGCATTTGCCGGTGGCGATCCTTGATAAACCGCTGAACGATCGGATGGCATCGACGATCAGACATAACAGGGCCAGGGGAAAGCACCAGGTCAATGGCATGGCTAACATGGTTTTCTCATTATTAGAAAAAGGATGGTCCGATTCGGACATTGCCGCTGAATTAGGGATGGAAGCTGAAGAACTGGTCCGGCTTAAGCATATTACAGGATTTTCCAAACTGTTTGAAAATGTCGATTATCGCAGGGCCTGGGAAACAAACAGGCAGATCAAGTATAAGCAGGACTTCGACGGCAGCGGCGGCTACGGCCAGTTTACGAAAAAGGAAAAGGACGGCGGGGGCAGTGAGTGATTATAAGTTTGCAGGCCAGTTGATAAAAACACAAAAACAGGACGGGACGCCTGCCTACCAGTGGAAGCGGCGCGGGGTGTATAGCACTAAACACACTTACACACCAGGAGACGAAGGAAGCAGGCTCGCGGCCAGACGAAAGGCCATGTTAGACGGGGCGCGATCCCAGGCTGAACTTCACTGCCGGAAAGATCACCACGTCAGGAAGAAGTTTCATAAATTAAAAATATGGGAAGAAGAGGGAAAAAATGACAAAAAAGGCGAATAATTGCTTGCCCGTTATTTTCACAGTAAAAGAGCGTAAACTTATGGCAGATCGGTTAAAAAACCAGGTCGGACCAGGGACATTGCTCCACGTCGATAATATCAGGCGCGGGTGCTGGTCCGGGGGGCGCGGCGCGTTTAATCTGGCACTTGAAAATGTTAAGGACGAAAAGTATATACTGATCCTTTGTGATGATATTTCAGTATCAAAAAACTTCCGGCAGGCAGTGGAAGAGGTGATCTCATGCTTCGTTTCCCCTTCGGCCCGTGATAACGGCCGATCCCCTTTAGCTACAGCAGGCCAGGCCCCTCCGATCGCCTTTTTCCACGTTGCCGGGAAAGCAGTCGAACGGGCCAGGGCAGCAGGCAAGTCCTGGGTCTATACTCAAGTTAATATATGGGCGCAAGCAATGGCCTGGCCGGTTGACATGGCAAGGGACTTTTTAGCATGGCAGGACCAGTATTTTAAAAAGTCTAACTGGTCAGTTGACGGCCGTTATAGTGCTTACGTGGCCTATACCGGGATCCCGGTTATGGTCACGGTCCCTTCGCTGGCTGAACACGCTTTGCCGCGATCGTCAACAGTCGGCCATTGCCCTCCAGTAAAAAGGACGGCGGCCTGGTTCATACTTGACGGCGATCCGTTGGCAGTTGATTGGCAGGCCGGGCTGGACGCTCCGGTGAAGGACCAGCTAATAACCTGGGAAAAGTATAAGGAAAAGTTTGGCAGTAAAAACTTAGCATAGTGTATAATATTAATAAGGCGGTGGAATTATGGCCATAGAACTGATCCCTGTAATTCACGTTAAGAGGTATAAAAACAATCCACGGATCCATAATAATATAAAGGACCTGGTCCAGACTATTAAACGGCACGGCTTTAATATCCCGGTTGTCATTGACGAAAACAATGTACTCATTACAGGGCACGCCAGATTGACGGCCGCTGAAGAGTTGGATCTGGAAGTTATACCGGCACTGCGGGCCGTGGGCTTATCGGAAGAGTTGAAGCGCGAATACAGGATCGCTGATAATAAAGTGGCTGAAATAGCCGACTGGGACCAGGACCGGCTGAGCATGGAGATCCGCGAAGTCCGGGACATTGCCGGGCTGATCGGTTTTAAAGAATACGAAATCGACCTTTTCTTAAAGCCCGCTGATATCAGGGCCGTATACGAAGAAGAGGACTTTCAGAAAATAACACAAAAACAGGAAAGTGTATATTCTTCAAAGGTGCAGCAGGTCGAAGACGATCTTTATTCAATGATCTGCCAGGCCTGCGGGGCCGGGTTCGCAGTGTCGAAAAAGTCCGCGAAGGGGTTTTATTAAAATGACAAAAATTAACATGGTAAATAATGACAGGGTGCAGCAGGTCGACGTGCAAAGCATAAAGCCTTACTGGCGCAATCCACGGGACAATCAGGACGCACTCGAAGCAATGAAGGAAAGCATAGAGCGCTACGGTTACCAGGAATTAATCAGCGTGGACCAGGACGGCGTTATAGTGACGGGGCACCTGCGCTTTAAAGCATTGAAGGCCCTCGGGCACAAAAAAATAGACGTGATCGTCCTGGACCATTTGACGCCTGAACAAATAAAAGAATTTAGGCTTGTCGATAATAAAATAGCAGAAGGCAGCAGGTGGGATCCTCGCAGGCTCGGGGAAGAGTTAGGGCGCGGCGTTGACCGGTCAACCATGATCAAGATCGGATTTAGTGATTTTGAGTTGGACGATCTCGAGTTGCGGCCACTACCGGAAATAGAACTGCCGGACCGGGACCAGGACCAGGTTATTATTAATCAGCCAGGACCAGAGCAGGACCAGGATCCAGGCGATAAACTGAAAGGGGCTGGAAGCAGTGACGGACTTGTCACGATCTACTGTCCAGAGTGCGGCCATGCGCACTACGTCAAAAAGTCTAACCTGGCATGATCAGGCAATGGCCGCTGGAGTGCCAGAACACCAGATCGCAGAGTACGAAGCAAGGCAGCGCGTGGAGACATACGATCAAGATTATTCAACCCTGGCTCACCAGTTAGAGAACATTTATGTTAGGGCCACACTTGAAAAATACGTCCGGCCAGGAGACCAGGTCCTGGACCTCGGATCCGGGACCGGCCTGGGACGCGAACTGTTAAGCGGCGTTAAGGGCGTGCGTTATACCGGCGTTGAACCTTGCCAGGACATGCTGCTGCGGGCAGCGTGGAAGTTTCCAGAGGACCTTTATCATCTCGGGACGGCCGAAGAGTATTTAAGCTATAAGCAGGCCGAAGCGGCACGCGTGAACCAGGACCGGGGCGCGATTCAGCACGCTATCGCTTTATGGTCCCTCGATTATATGGATCCTGCCGTCGTGCCGTTAATAGCAAGGTTGAAGACCGGCGCTTTCATTGCCGTTCACCATAACCAGCCCTGGCGATCGGATTCTAACAGCGTTTGGTATAAGGGGCTGCGCGAATTATTCGAGTGGAAGCACTCAAAAAATAAAGAACAGTTATTAAGGCGAATTAAGCAGGCAGGCGGGCACACTGAACCTTTTATCGGGCGCGGCGAATATTATCTATCAATTATCGAATAAGAGGCGATTAGGTTATGGCTCAAGATAACACGAAAGGACCGGACCAGGGGAAGAAGGCCCCTAACAGAGTGCCACTGCCGCCAGTGCCCGCTGAATTAAGGTTGAACCGGGAAAAAAGAGGCAAGACGCCAGGCAATAATAAAAACCAGTCCTGCAGCAAGTTTGACCAGGGGCTTTGGGATTTTATCCGGGCGCAATACGTCGAAGGCGTCCAGGGACCGGACGGCAGGCTTTATTATCCTTCCAGTTTCGTGCTGGCTGAAGAGCATGGAATCAGCCGATCCACGATCAGCCAGAGGGCGGCTAAAGAAGGATGGACTGACCAAAGGGAGATCTGGCAAGCGCGGCTGGAGCAACAGCGGCAGGAGAAAAAAGTCGACCTGTTGTCGAAGGAAGCAGCGCGCTTCGATCTGGACATTTACAAGATCGTGGCGTCCGCGGTCTCACATATACAGGGGCATTTTTTGATCGCACAAAGGAAGCTGCAAAAAGCTGAAGGCCGGGATCTTACCGTTCAAGACGTGATGACACTTGGCGAAATAAACCGGCTTACAATGGCCCTGGAGCGGTTGCAGCGCGTCGGCAGGCTGGCACTTGGCGAACCCTTGCATATGGAAAGCGGCGAACCGGGCAAGGCAGGGGACACCTATTATATAGTCCAGGAGATCCTTAATGATGAATCAGCAGTTGAACGTATTAGAAGGAATTACAGATCGCGATCTGGAGCGGGCCCTCGCGAATAAGCACTTCAGTTTTTTTCTGGAGTACGTTCACAGGGGGCAATACTGGCCCGCGGTTCATACAGAGTTTATTTGTGATTGGCTGGAAAAAATAGAGACCGGGGAAGTTACCAGGCTCATCTTGACCATGCCTCCACGGCATAGCAAGTCAATGACAGTTACTGAATCTTTCCCGGCATATTTTATCGGGAAGGACCCTGACCGGCGCGTGATCTGCGTATCCTATAGCGGCAGTTTGGCCCGGCGCTTTGGGCGGGCTAACCGGCAAAAGATCCAGGAATTTGGCCGGGACGTCTTCGGCGTCCAGGTGGATCCAGTGAACTTCAGCGCGGTTAACTGGGGCGTTGCAGAACACAGGGGCGGTATGCTTTCAGCCGGGATCGGCTCCAGTATCACGGGTGAAGGCGCGGACCTGCTCATTATCGACGATCCAATCAAGAATAGAAAAGAAGCGGACTCGAAGACGTATAGAGAAATGATCTGGGCTGAATGGCAAAATACACTTTTGACCAGGTTGCAGCCGGGCGCGGCAGTGATCATCATTCTTACGCGCTGGCACGAAGACGATCTCGTCGGCCGGATCCTCGAGTACGAAGATCCAGGGGCAGCGGGCAGGGACGTGGATCCGGAATCCTGGCAAGTGGTTTCGTTGCCCGCGGTGGCTGAAGAAGACGATCCGCTCGGGCGCGAAGAAGGGCAGCCGCTATGGCCAGGATATGGCTTTGATCAGCAGTGGGCTATCAGGCGAAAAAAAGAGGTCGGATCCAGGGCCTGGAATGCACTTTATCAGCAGCGGCCGTCCGCTGAAGAAGGCGCGATCCTTAAGCGGCACTGGTGGGCTTTCTGGTGCAGGCCGGACCAGGTTGATCAGTTGCAGCCGGTCCGCTGGCGGGTTACGAATGAAGCAGGCGGCGAATACTGGGTTGAAAAGAAGGCCAGGGCGCTGCCCGATCATATGGACATGACCGCGCAATCATGGGATCTGGCATTTAAGGACGAACTCGAAAGCAGCTTTGTTGTCGGCCAGGTCTGGGCCAGGTCCGCAGCGGATATGTTTTTATTAGAGCAGGACCGGAAGAAGCGAGACTTCCCGGCGTCGGTGAAGGCAGTCGAAAAGCTGTCCGAACAGTGGCCCCTGGCGCGGCCTATATGGATCGAAGACAAAGCGAACGGGCCTGCCGTTATCTCCACGCTGAAGAGGAAGATCAGCGGGATCGTGCCGGTTGAACCTTTAGGCTCAAAAGAGGCACGCGGCCATGCTATTGCAGCAGACGTCGAAGCAGGCAATGTATACTTGCCGCACCCGGCTATCGCGCCTTGGGTCCAGGACTTTATATCGGAGTGCGCTGCGGCCCCTACCGGGCAGTACGATGATCAGTTTGACGCGGCAACTCAAGCAATTAATAAAATGGCCAGGTCCACGGGCGGCGCGCGGGCGCTTGGCCGGAAACCTGCGGGGTGGTAAAAAATGTCATATAAGCCTTACAGCGGCCCGTCGACGGATCCGGACCATGAAAAATACTTTGAACGCTTGTTTGGTCCAGGGTGGAAGGACCGGGGCAGCGTTAACTGTAAGACGCGTTATGTAAACCGAACGGTTGTTCGCCCGGCTCCGGACCAGTCTTCATTTATGAATCACTCGCAGGTCGGATCGTGGTGGCCGGACCAGTCATTCGTGCTTCAGAGTAAGAAAAGCGGCCAGGACCAGGGCCGGGGCGAACGCGAACCGGGCTGCCGGGCTTGCCGGGCCGGAAGCACAAAGTCGAAGAATATGCTAAAATAAGGAAAATGAGAGGACGAAAGGGGATCGCTTATAATGGCTGTCGAAGTGAAGATCGGCGTTAACAGTTATGATCACTGGCCTCCAGAGGACCAGGAACATATTACACGGCTGGAGAATTATAGACGTTGCCGGTTGCTTTTTAAGGGCCGTCACCAGGACGTCTGGCCACGCGTGCAATCATGGCTGGAAAAAGAAGTTGATAAAGGGATGGTTTACGTGGTATGCAACTTTGCCGGATTGCTTAGCAAGGTTGCCGCTGATATGTTATTCGGTGAACCAGTGAGACTGTCGATCGGGGATCCGGAAAGCCCGGAACAAACTTACCTGACCGATTTAGTCACCACAAACAGGGTGCGAACGCTTAATTATGAAATGGCATTATCTTGCTCGTGGCGCGGTGAAGTCATTTATAAGGTGCGCCACGGGATCAGGGCGAACCAGGACCAGGTGCAGCCGCGATCCATAATCGAAGCAGTATCCCCTGCCATCTTTTACCCGATCATTGGCCAGGATAATATCAGGGGCCTGGAAGGTGGCGTCTTCGGGTGGATCAAACAGGGCCATAGCGGGATCAAGGGCGGGCCGACCGATCGCGAATATTTAAGAATAGAGCGGCAGCTACCGGGGCGGATCGAAAATGAGTTATATTTAATGGATCACGACGGCCGGACGATCTCGCAGCGGATGAAGCTGGACGTGTTTCCAGAATATGCTAACCTTCAAGAGTACCAGGAAACCGGGATCGATAAATTGCTTTTTTGCCATGTGCCGAATTTACGGCTCGAAGACGAATTCTACGGGTTATCAGATTATTATGATCTCGAATCGATATTTGACGAAATGAATAACCGGGTTTCCAGGGTTTCACGGGTCCTTGATAAGCACGAAAGCCCAAAGCTGATCCTGCCGCCTGGCATTATGAAATGGGACGATACCAGGCAGCGGTATTATATTGAAAAAGAGGACCTGGAGGCTATCGAAGTCGACCGGAAGGATCAGACAGTCGGCGGCGATCTCCCTAAATATTTGACATGGGACGCACAACTCAACGCGGCCTTTGCTCATATTGATAAATTGCTCGAAATGGCGTTTTTAGTCAGCGAAACCAGCCCTGACGCTTTCGGGCTTGGCAAGCGCGGGGCAGCCGAATCGGGCCGGGCGTTAAAATTTAGGTTGCTGCGGCTATTAGCAAAAATTAACAGGAAAAAATTGTATTTCGACGAAGCGATCGAATATACGCTCCAGCGGGCTTTTGAGTTGGACCGGGCAGCCGGGGTCCAGGGCGCGCCTGAAGACGCGGACCTGCGCAGGGAGTGGGCTGACGGGATCCCGGACGATCCTAAAGAGCAGTCCGAGATCGAAAACACCAGGACCGGCGGCAAAGCTACCTCCAGCGTCCGATCCGCAGTCAGGCGGCTTGACGGGATCGAAGGGAAGGACCTTGAAGACGAAGTTGCCGCGATCGACGCTGAAGAGGCTGGAGACATGGGACGGCCAGAGGATACCACGGATCGGAATCGGTTGATCGATATGGTCCGGGGGGCCGGTGAAGGTGGAGCAGGCGGGCGCGGTGACGCTGCCGCGGGCGAATAATCAGGACCAGGGGGGATCTTGAAGTGAATGAGCAATTAAAGNAATTAGAGCAGCAGGATTGGAGCCTGGTAATCACTGCTTCATTTGTAAGGGTTGATTTNCCGGAAGGGGCCAGGCGCTGGCACTGGCTTGTAACGGCCGGGCACGTTTGCCATACCGGGCAGCAGGCAGCGGATTACAGTCTGGCCGGGGCCGTCGATAAAGTATATAGCAGGTTGAAGGAAAGGGGCGTTATTCAATAATGGCTATCCCAGACCGGGCGCTGGCAGGGGATATGTCTGCCGCGCTTATGGCTGAAGTATTCGAAGACGGCGTGAAGGCGATCGAACGGAAGATCGCAGAACTAAGGGCCGCTCACAGATCAGAGGTCCACGCTCGGCTGGCCTACCGATCGGCCATGTTAGAACTTGAGAGATTGTCCGGGGAAGCGGGCCGGTATATTGATCAGGCCGCCTTTGACGGCTACCGGTCAGGATGGGATCGCGCGTTTGATAGCACTTTATACGCTACACCTCGGGAAGTCGGCGCGCGGGTGCAATGGCAGAACTTTGCAAAGGTGAACACAGCAGCGATTGAGCAGATCACCTACGCAGCGCGGCGATCAGCGGACGCAGCCTTTTTGCAGGTCGGCCGTCGGATCGAAGATATTTACCGGCAGCGCGGCTTACAGGCGGCTGCTAATCAGATGTTCACGGGCGAATCGCTGCGCGAAGCAAAGCGGCGCGCGGCCAGGGATCTGTTAGCCAGGACCGGCTCACCGCACTTTGTCGACGTTGCAGGGCGGCACTGGAAGCTGGACAGTTATTGCAGCATGGTCCTGCGGACTACACCACGGGAAGCGTATACCACGGCTACCCGTGTTAGGGGTGAAGCAGGCGGCTTCAAGCTTTACCATTTATCAGAGCATCATCCTACCTGCGAATTATGCGCTCCATTGCAGGGGCTTGTATATACGACCGATCAGGACGATCGCAGGTATGAATTATGGCGGGATGATTATTGCCCGGTTCACCCTAACTGTATCCACGTTGCCTCAATATACATTCCAGATTATGACAGTAAAAGGGACCAGAGGCAAACAGGGCGCGGCAATCGAGACCTGGAAGCGGATCCCAGGTCCAGGCGCGAAAAGGCGGCCTACGACGCTACACAGCGCGAAAATGCCAGGCTTGCCGCGTTGCGCAACCAGCACTCGCGCTATTATTCGCGGTTAGGGAAGGACGCAGGATCTATACAGTCATTCGCCAGGAAGAAGCGCGCGGGTGGCCAGGCGTGGAAGGACTTGCAGGCTAAATACCGGGCAGCCGGGCAGCCTATAACCGGGTAAAAAAAACAGATGTTTATTCCCCTTGCCTTATTAACAAAAAAAGGATATAATACAATAAACAGGGATTCACGTTAGGGGTGAAGACGTGACGGGCAAACTTTCGAAAGGTGAAGCAAGCAGGATCTTGAAGCAGGTTACCAGGACCAGGGATCTGGCCGGGCAGCAGCCGGACCAGGACCGGGGCCAGGACCAGCCTGCGGTCTATACGAAATCACAGTTGGAGAAAATGAAGAAGGCTGAAGTGTTGAAGGTGGCCAGGGCAGCCGGGACAGTGCCGCAGGACCAGGGCGGGGCTGCCATGACAAAAAGCGAATTGATCGAAGTTTACCTTTCAGGGGTAAAGATTTGGGCTAGATAGTCATTGCCTTGCGCAATGGCTTTTTCCATATATTGTAGGGCCAAACGGTTAAGGCGTGAACCGGGGGCAGAAACAAACTGCCAGTCAAAAATAGGAAGGAATGATAAAAAATGTTTGTAAAGTTATTTAGGGTGCTTCATTACAGTCCGGATGATTCAGGTGGCCAGGGTGGCGGCGGCGGTTCTTCAGCCGGTGACGCTGGAGCAGGCAGCACTGCCGCGGCAGGCAGTACAGGCAGCAGCAGCGGCCAGGGCGATCAGAACAGTAAGGACGGGGGCGCTGACGGCGGCGCGGGCGATCAGTCCAAATCAGCCGGAAAGCAAGATCAGCCGTTCGCAGTTTTCCAGAATGCTGGAGAATTTATGTCTCGGGTCGAACGGGAAAGCAAAAAGAAGCTAGACGAACTCGCGAAGCAGTTTGGCTATGAAAGCAAGAAGGACATGGAAGCAGCACTTAAAGCAAAAAAAGAAGCGGACGAAAAGTCGAAAACTGACCTCGAAAAGTTACAAGACCAGTTGAACCAGGAAAAGGCAGCGCGGGCGTCAAGTGACAAAAAGATCGCGGGGCAGGCAGTTTCCCAGGCTTTAATGATGGAAGCAGTGAAGCTGAATTTTATCGATCCCGGTGACGCGGTTGCACTGGCAGCGAAGGACGGGATCGGTTACGATCAAGAGACCGGCCAGGTCGAAGGGGCCGCTGAAGCGATCAAGAAGTTGGCTGAAAGCAAGCCTCACCTTATTAAAGGGAAAGGCAGCGGGGTCGGATCGTCTTCAAGTCCGGGCGGGGATCCGTCTGGATTAAGTGAATGGCAGATCGGCCAGAAGCTAGCAAAAGAACACACTGCCGCGGCGTCCGGCGTTGACGCAGAAGCGGCAAAGCATTACTACGATCCCTGGGCTAAACCGGGCCAGGGTGAACAGTAAAAGGTTAATATTTTATTTTAGGGAGTGAATAGAATGAGCGGCGGTTATAATTTAAGATTTGAGCAGGAAGTAATTGCTGGAAACGTGCCCTTCATAGATTCGCAGCATTTACGATGGATCCGGGGCGGGGTTACGCTTAACTCGGCTCAGGTCCATGCCAGCATTGCTGCAAGCCAGGGGGGCGCTGAAGTCAGGAACGGCCGGGTTTGGGCGTTGGCCGGGGCAGTGATCGGCATTGACGGCCTCGGGGATATCTACACACCTACCACGCCAGCGGTCCCTGCGTCCTTGCAGGTCGGTGACGTTGGAGACGATACTGTTATCAACCTCGTTGCGGGCACTCCGGGCGCGGCTGGTAATGATATCAGCTTTTTGTTTGAAGACCAGATGAAGGGCAGCCCTGTCGCTGAAGTTAAGGTCGACGGGCAGCAGATCAAGGTTGTCTTGGCTAACCCTACCTCGGCAGTTGCGATAGATGATACCGGCGCGGCAGTCAATGATAATCTTGTAGAGTTTGCAGCAAAGCAGGGTGGCGTTGCCGGTGACGGGATCGAAATAACACTCACTGCCCCGGGAGGGGACAATGATCTGGCGATCAGCGTCAATCACACGGCCAGGGAAATCGCTATCCAGTTGGAAACGGTGGGCGGGGTTGTGCAGACTACAGCGGTCGAACTTGTGAACGCTTGTTTGGCCAATCCTCGAGTAATGCGCTTGGTCGATGTCAGGCATGGCCTCGATTCTGACGGGACCG
>SL_3KL_010_SEDDRAFT_10003553_pt1 | contig 14140 bp, 11 predicted proteins | sample SodLakKL_010_SED_2_FD_10381 | JGI IMG/M metagenome (IMG submission 10381)
TGACACACGTTCTACTGGTGGTCGTTTTTGCTAACCTTGGCAGCACACTCGGTACAATCATCGGCGGAGCCGATGTAATCAGCAAGTTTATCAGCACATTCTTCGGCTCATAAGTGCAAAGCTAAACATCAAAGTATTCATCCTTACTTTTTTCACGACTGGTCATAAAATAGCCGGCCAGGGCCGCTGTAACCGGAACAGCAGAAATCAGGCCGATACTGCCGGCAATTCCCCTGACAAACTCGGTAGCAATCAAGTCCATATTAATCACTTTTAGCCAGTCTATTTCATAGCCCATAACCAGGAGCAGCATTGGTATGGCTGCGCCAACGTAAGCAAGAATCAGTGTGTTAGCCATAGTTCCCATCACATCGCGCCCCACATTTAAAGCACTTTTGAAAAGGCCACCGAAAGATATTTCAGGAAAAGCCTGCTTTACTTCCGCCGCTGCAGAAGCTACCGACATGCCAACATCGATAACTGCCCCCAGTGAGCCGATAATGATCCCGGCAAAAAGCAGACCCCTAAAATCAATGTTTTGATCAAGGAAGTACAGCATCTGGGCTTCATGGGTACCGAACCCGGTCAACTGGGCCATGCTGCCTGCCCAGAAGGCCATTAATCCGGCTACTATAACACCTGCTGTAGTCCCCATTATGGCAACAAGTGATTTAATGTTTAGCCCGCCGATAACCAGAAGGGTGAAAGTAATAGCGATAATGGCAGTAGTAACAGCCAGCAGGATCGGGTTATAACCAAGCAGCAGTAACGGCAGTAACCCCCAGAATATAAGGAATATCGTTACAGCCAGGGTAATTATAGTTTTTATCCCTTTTAAGCGTCCTACAACAAGCAGGCCTAAGATAAATACAGCAACCAGGTAGTAAACCCCCCGGTCGCGGGCCATATCCTGCACGTAAGCCTGATCAAAGTTGCCTTCTTCACCGATAGTGACCACGATTACTTCCTGACCTTCTTCCAGCAAAAAATCATATACAGGGTCACCGGCAAAAAAAGTGTTAGATATATCAACCTCTTCACCCCGGAAAGGGCCGCTGGTCAACTTTACTTTTAGTTCCTGTTCAATAACTGTATAGTAGTCATGCTCTTCTTCCCTGGTTTCATCAACTTCGAGCACTCGTCCCCGGTAAAAATGTTCTTCATGTTCATCATGATCCTCAATAAAAGGTTCTTCCTGAGAGCCATCATCAAACTGCCCTTCTGCAGGCAGAGAAAGTATGGTTATTAATAGAAATATTGATAGCAAATATTTCAGTAGCTGCATAAAGTAAGTACCTCCCGGCTAAAAGTTATCAATGCCCGGTAAATAGCTGTGTATAGTAGTGGCTTCCATCACCTTTTACCTGGATCCCAACACCAACACGGGTAAAATTACTGCCCAGTATATTTGCCCTGTGTCCGGAAGAATTCATCAATGACCTATGGGCAGCGCTGACACTGCCGTTGGAGTTCATGGCCAGATTTTCCCCTGCTGAGCGATAGCTAATTCCAAAAGTGCCAAGCAGATTTCCCAATCCTCCATAACGGGGAGAATTATGGGCAAAGTAATTATTATCTATCATATCCCTGCTTTTAGCTCGGGCAGCACTGGTCAGCTGGCTGCAGTAGCTGAGAGGCGACAAGCCTGCATTGGTCCTTGCCTGGTTAATGTAATTAATCATTTCCTGTTCTTTCTGGCTGATAGCCGCAATCCTGGCTGCCGCCCGCTCCTCAGCAGCGCGGGCAGCTTCCTCTTCTTCCCTGATTCGTTCTTCTTCAGTTCGCATTTCAGCCAGTAGATGCCAGTATTCAATCTTCTTAGTTACAAGATCAACCTTATCAGGACCATATATTAAACCTGAAAAATTTACGGCAACTCTTTCTTCCGGCTCCTCTGTTACATTAGCGCTACCGTTTCCATCAATAATATTTACAACCTGGTGGATGTAACCACCGTTAAGAAAATAGAACATACCCGGTAGAAACAGAATTATGCTTACTATAAAACAAACCAGGAGACTTTTTTTAACAGGCACCCGACCTACTCCTCATTAATAAATGATCTTTCTCATATAAAGCATTTTACCCCTGCTTGATACTGTTAGTCAAACAGAACGAAAGCTGCTCAGGATAAACTTTTTTTTAGAAGCTTCAAATAAAATAAGGCAGCTGGTAATAATCCATTTCATTTCGTATAAAATAAACAGCTTTATATTACAAATTACTATAACTATCAGCCCTGTTATGTTATCATGTAAAAGTCACAAAAATGGCTTACGCTTAAAAAGGGAGGATAAACATGACTGAATGCGTTTTTTGTAAGCTAGGATCCCTGGATATCATCGCTGAAAACAAGCTGGCCCTGGCCTTCTATGACGGCTCTCCGGTCAGTAAAGGACATACCCTGGTCGTGCCTAAAAGACACGCCGAAACTTACTTTGATGTAACCCCTGATGAACATCTGGCCATGGTTAAATTAATATATAAGGTAAAAGATTACCTTAATAAAGAATATCGCCCCGACGCTTATAACATCGGGGCAAATATCGGTTCAGCTGCCGGTCAGACAGTTTTTCATTTTCATTTTCACATTATCCCCCGTTATGAAGGAGATGTTTCAGACCCGCGTGGAGGAGTGCGGAAAGTTATTCCCAGCCGCAGTCACCGTCCTTTGAACAATAGAGAGACTCTTCACTAACATGCAGGGCGTAATCCAGTGCGGTTAGAAGGTAAGAAAAACCGGTCGGATAACGTTCCAACTTGTCCTGCTGGAGCTTAATCAGGTTTTCCGCTTCCCCGGCCAAATCTTCATCCGGTAGCATCCGGCCCAGCTGTAACAGGCTTAGTACGGCAGCAGACCAGCCTGAAGGCATCGCTCCATCATATGCTTCCGCCTCAAGGCCAAAGTCAGCAGGCTCTTCACTATCCGCACTAAAGTGCAGGTAACCGTTATCCGCGCGGAATTCATCCAGGAGAAGGCGGACCAGCCGTTCTGCTTCTTCCAGGTATTGTGGATTCGAAACGGCACGATATAGTTCCAGGTAACCCCAGGCCAGGTAAGCATAATCATCGAGGAAGGCCGATATTCCTGCCTCGCCATCCCGGTAACGCCGCAGCAGGCGACCATCCGGCTGAATCATTTTTCCTTTAATGAATGAAGCTGCTTCTTCTGCTGCTTCGAGATATTTAGGATCTTCAAGAATCCGGGATCCGGCAGCCAGGGCCGCAATCATTAAACCATTCCAGGACGTTAATATTTTATCATCGCGGAATGGTCTTTCTCTCCTGCTGCGAACTTCAAGCAGCAACTTTCTTGACTCTTCAACGGCTTGCTCAAGTTCGGATTGAGAAATACCTCTTTCAGCAGCAAATTCATCGTCATTTTTACTACGGTGCAGAATTGAAGTTCCGTTTTCAAAATTTCCTTTACCGGTAACCCCGTAATATGCTGCCACCAGCTCGCCCCGTTCTTTACCTAGGATTTCTTTCAGTTCTTCCAGGCGCCAGATATAAAAAGTGCCTTCATGCCCTTCGCTGTCGGCATCTTCAGCTGCATAAAAAGCACCCTGAGGAGAGCGCATTTCATCCAATACATAACTGAATACTTTACGAGCTAAGACAGCCATTTCCTCATCACCGGAAACCCGGTAAGCTTCAAGGGCAGCAGTGGCCACAAGGGCCTGATCATAGAGCATTTTTTCAAAATGCGGCACCAGCCATTTTTCATCAACGGAGTAGCGGTGAATACCGTAACCAAGTTGATCAAAGATGCCCCCGCGGTGCATTGCCCGCAGAGTATTAAGCACCATTTCTAAGATCTGATCATCCTTCTTTCTCTTATATCGTCTCAACAGAAATACAAGCTGATGGGGAGCCGGAAATTTTGGAGCCTGCCCAAAGCCGCCAAACTCACGATCATAGCTGCCTATAAAATGGTCAACTGCCCGTTCAAGTAATTCTTTTCCGGGCAATTCTTTTTCATTGATATTTCCGCTGCCCTGTTCAGTCTCAGTTTTTCCATTTGGACCGCCACCGATTTGCTGCAGGGCATTTACCAGATCTTCTCCGGCTTTAACAACCCTCTCGCGATCCTTCTTCCAGAACTCGCTGAGCCTGGGTAAAATATCCATCAATCCATTCATGCCATAACGCGCAGTCCGGGGAATAAAAGTAGCGGCATAAAATGGTTTTTTGTCAGGAGTCAAAAATACAGTAAGCGGCCATCCACCCTGGCCGGTCAGAGCCTGGCAGGCGGCCATATACTTTTGATCCAGGTCGGGTCGTTCTTCCCGGTCAACTTTAACCGGAACAAAATGTTCATTTATCAACTCTGCTGCAGCCTCGTTTTCAAATGAATCTTTTTCCATTACATGGCACCAGTGACAGGTTGAATAACCAATACTTAGAAATACAGGCTTATCTTCAGACCTCGCTTTTTCGAAAGCTTCTTCACTCCAGGGATACCAGTCAACTGGATTATAAGCATGCTGCAGTAGATATGGCGATTTTTCATTAATCAGGCGGTTTGTTTTTCCTTGACCTGACTGAGTCATTTTAAATCATCTCCTTGCTTTCTTATATACTAATACTATATTATTAGCATGTATCTATTATATCATGCTGTGCAAAACGTTGAAAGTCTCATTTCGCAGCATNCCTTTTCTGTTTTATATTCACTTAAAACAAAAAAAGTGACAGCTATTTTTAAAAACGAAAAGGATTTTCACTACTTAAAATCTAATTATATACGTTACCTTTAAATATGAGCAATGCTACACATTTAAAGGCGAACACTACCATCAAGACATCCAACACCGGATAGCATCTACAGAGCATCTACGCTATTACAAAAAATGCACTAATTAAGGTTATTTTTTGAACTACTTTTAACTCGAATTCACTTAATAACGGGAGCGATGTCATTGCACCGATTGACCAGAAACCTGCATATTCTCGCTTTTATAACCATCATAATCCTGGTCAGTGGCTGGTACTATCAGCACTACACCACCAACCAAAGCATCCGGCAAAATACGCGCCAGGCAGCTGAACTTTCAATTCAATCTCTCAGCAGCGATATCGGCAATAAGTTAGACCGCCAGGGCCGCACTGTTGAAGCTGCTGCTGCATTCATTGCCCTCCAGCAATGGGATGATAATGAAATTCTATCCTACCTGGAAGCGTTAATGAAAAATAATGATAACTTTGTTTCTATTTATTACGGAACCCCTGATAACGCAATGATCAATGCAAGCGGTTGGGAACCACCTGATGGATATGACTTAAGAGAACGACCCTGGTATACAAAAGCCCTCGATGAAGAAGAAACAATTTTCACTGAAGCATTTATTAATGCCAGCAGTGATTTGATAATTGCATCCGTCGCTTGCCCTGTTTACGACAGCAGCGATGGTGAACTGCTGGGAGTAGTCGGCGGCGACCTCTCTATTGAACAAATTAAGAATTTAGTTCAGGATAAAAGCAGCGAAAGAACTGGCTATACTTACCTGGTTGACAGCAAGGGTAATGTTTTGGCTCATCCTGAACTTAAATACGATCCTGATTCCGGCTTTGTAACCCTGGAAGAAATAAATGATACCCTGGCAGAATTACATAATAACAATGAAGTGCTGAACAGCCCATTTTTACTGGATGAAAGTGAAGGATACCTTGCTTATTTCCACGTAGATAATACCGATTGGCATCTGGCCACTTTCATCCCCTTTGACGGAATCATGGCCAACCCTGAACAAATGAGTGCTGAATATTTAATCGCAGGAACAGTCATCCTCATGGTCTTCCTGCTTTTTGTCATATACCAGCACCTTTTCGTATACAGGCCGCTCATGGCCCTGGAAGAAAATATGAAGCAAATTGACGTTGAAGATAAATCCGGTTACAGGATTCCTGTTAATAAATGTGGAGAGTTTGCCATTCTTGGTAAAACTATAAACAGGTTGCTCGATCAAGTGCATACTTACCTTGACAAATTGGAAAAAAACGAAAAATCACTTAAGGTTGCTAATAATGAACTCGAAACAATCTTAAGGCAGTTAACAAATGCCGAAGAAGCACTTGATTACAGTGAAGAAAAATTGTATTACCTCAGTTATCATGACCAGTTAACCGGGTTATATAATCGCTCCTTTTTTGAAGTCAGGCTGAGGCAGCTCAGTGAAAAACCGGAGTACCCGATCACTTTAATCACCACTGATATTGACGGCCTCAAGTTAATCAACGATACTATCGGGCAAAGCGCCGGCAACCGCCTGTTAAAAATATGTGCCAATATGGTATCTGAAGCTTTAAATGGCGAGGGAATACTGGCCCGGGTCGGAGGAGACGAATTTTCAGCAATCCTGCCCCTGGTTAATAAAGAGGAGGGCGAAAAAATTGCCCGCCAGATTCGCTATCAAGTTAATCATTACAACCAGGCAAATACTAATTTGCCATTGAGCCTTTCCATTGGTGTAGCTACCGCTGAAGACCGCAGCATCAGCTTAAAAAAACTTCTTAAATTAGCCGACGACCAGTTGTTAAGAAATAAATTGCATCGGCATAGCAGCGCGAGCAACAATGTAGTACGCAGCCTTGTTACAGCCATGGGTGAGCGTGACAACTATTCCGGAGGTCATACCAAGCGGCTGGAAAAAATGTGCCTCACTGTCGGTGAAAAAATGGGCCTTTCATCCCAACAGCTTGGTGATTTAGCCTTATTGGCCCAGGTGCATGATCTAGGCAAGGTCGCCATAGCGGATTCTATAATATTTAAACCGGGACCTCTAAACGAGGAAGAGTGGCAGATCATGAAACAGCATTCTGAGAAGGGCTACCGCATTGCATCTTCATCAACTGACCTGGCTGCAGTTTCCAACCTGATCCTTCACCATCACGAGCATTGGGACGGCGAAGGCTATCCCTTAGGCTTAAAAGGCAATGAAATACCGGTTGAATGCCGTATCCTGGCTATCGCTGACGCCTTCGATGTTATGACCAACGAAAGGCCTTACAAAAAGCCGGTCAGCGTAAAAGCGGCCATGCAGGAAATCAGGGCCTGTTCCGGCAGCCAGTTCGATCCCGCTATAACAGAAATATTTATAAGATTAGTAGAGTCGGGTCGCTTTAATAAAATTTAAATAACCGAGAGCAGTAAAATACCTGCTATAGTGCCAAAAACAGCTCCGAAAGTTCCGGCATGCCCGTTTCCAGAATTCTGAGCACCAGGAATTAGTTCCCCGAAAATAATATAAAGCATTGCTCCTCCGGCAAAGCCAAGGGAAAGTGATAAAACTACCGGTGAAATTGCGCCCAGGCTGGCACCAATAAATGCACCGAGCCCCATAGGCAGACCGGCCATAGCCGTATATATTAAAATCCAGCGAATCCTCATGCCCCCTGCACAGAGCGGACAGGCCATGGCTATCCCTTCGGGGATATTGTGAAGGGCTATAGTTACTGCCAGTGTAAAACCGAGTGCCGGCGAAGCCACATAGCTTGCTCCAATGGCAATACCTTCTGGAAGGTTATGCATGGCAATGCCAAGCCCCAAAATTGTGCCTGTCCTGATAAAACGGGCCAGTTCTTCTGTAGTTTCAAAAAAGTGAACATGTGGTATTTTTAGATCAACAAAAAGAATAAACAAGGTTCCAATGAGCAGTCCGGTAATAGCCAGGAAAAAACTACCCGCTTCAATTGATTCAGGCAAAAGATCAGTCAGCACTATTGCCAGCATAATGCCTCCGGCAAAGCCAAGGATAAAACCCAGCAGGGAACGGCTTGGAGTCCTAACAAACAGGGCAATTACTGTGCCCGATCCGGTGCCGATGATTCCTGCTGCCAGGCCAATCAGTGTAATTTGCATTATGTCATTCATTTATGTCACTCCCTGTAACGATTAAAGCTCACCCGTTTATTATAACCAAAAGACCTTGACCCGCATAGAGTGAATTGCCCCTAACATTTTATTTTAAAAAATTATTAGGAAATCTTAATATTTATACCATAAAACTGCCTATCTTGGCCTGTATAATGAAATTGAAAATCAGGCACAGCCTGAGTGAACATCCGGGAAGAAAATTACTCAACACTTCCTTTCAAGATTTTTCCCGGATTTTATATAGATCTCACAGTCCGCGGGGAGGCAAGCATGATATTTCGGCACCATGAATCAAGCCTGGCCCCGCGGACCACTTTTTATTAGAGAATGGTGCTGAAGGTAAATTCTCTTTTTTTTAGCTTCCCACACAGTCTTCTTTGTATTAAAATTGTATCCAAAAAGTAAAAGGAGTATACAGCATTGGCAGATATATGGGTTGTCGATGACGAAAAGAATATTCGCGATTTAATCAGACGTTACCTGGAAAAGGAGTCATATAAGGTGCGTACTTTTAAAAATGCTGAAGAACTGGAAAATGCGCTTGTTAACTGCACCCCGGATATGTTTGTTCTGGATATAATGCTGCCCGGCATTGATGGTTTATCACTCTGCCGCCAAATCATGGAAAAATACAGCCTTCCGGTTATTTTTGTATCAGCAAGGGGCGAGGAGTTTGACCGGGTCCTGGGACTGGAGCTTGGGGCCGACGACTACCTGGCTAAACCCTTTAGCCCCCGGGAACTGGTTTTACGTGTAAATACTGTTTTCAGGCGACTGCAACCTGCAGAAGAATCAGCAGAAAAACAGATCAACCTTAAAAATGTAACGGTTATACCTGAACAGCGCAGGGTTATCGTAAATGGTGAGGATGCAGCCTTGACCGGCAAAGAATTTGAGCTGTTTTCTTACCTGGCAGATTCACCTAACAGGCCATACAGCAGGCAGCAGCTGTTGGAGTCGATCTGGGGATTAAACTACGAAGGTGAAGATAGAGCTGTTGATGACACAGTAAAGCGTATCCGAAAAAAAATCCGCGAAAAAGGAGCCCTGCCGGAACTTAGTACGGTATGGGGTTACGGGTACAGGCTCGATGTTTAAAAGAATTTTTCTCGGTTACATCGCTGTGCTGCTTATCTCCTTCTTTGTCCTGGCCCTGGCTTTTAATTTTACAGTACGCCAATACCTAATTAATGATACGGTCCAGAGCCTGCACCGTGTGGCTGAGACCCTTTCCTCATCTGCATTTCAACAGAGTGTGCAGGGAGAAGGTAGCATGCGTGGAGCTTTCTTTAAGCTGGCAAACCGTATTGCCTATGCCGATTATGTTGTGCTTCGCCATGACGGCATCATTATAGACAGCAGTGATCCTAAAGCTTACCCCCATGGTATTAAAAATATTAACGAGGCATTTATGGAGCTGGCTTTCGAAGAAAATCCCCAGGAAAGCCTGGTAGAAAAAGATCTGGTCGCTGTATCCTACCCTGTTGTCTCCTCAAACGGCAATAGTAGTGGCAGAAGCGCTGCCCTGATCCTTTACACCCAGCTTGATCTTCTGACCCAACTAAACCGCAGCATCACAGGAATCCTGGCCCTGGCCGTTGGGGCAGGCACCATTGTTTCACTTGTAGCCGGCCTGCTGGTAGCAAGAGTTGTAGTGGGGCCCTTACAGCAGCTTAAGGACCGGGCTGCCGAACTTGCCAGGCGACGTTTTTCAGGAAAACTGGAAATTAATACAGTTGATGAACTGGAAAAACTGGCAGAAGCAATCAACGAAATGTCCGGGCGCCTTGCAGAATATGACGAATCGCAAAAAGAGTTCTTTCGCAATGCATCCCACGAACTAAAAACTCCCTTAATGTCGGTCCAGGGTTACGCAGAAGCTTTAAAAGACGGCGTTATCCCGGACAACGAAAAAGAAGAAAGTCTAGACTTAATCATCAAGGAATCGGGACGCATGAAATTACTGGTCGATAAATTTATATACCTGTCAAAAATGGAATCTTTAAAGGAAAACTATTCTTTTGAAACCTTAAATCTAAATGATACAGTCAGAGAAGCTGTTCATGCCGTGAAAAGTCTGGCCTTTGAAAATAATGTTGAAGTGGAAATCAATATAGCTTCTGAAAAACAATTAGTCAAAGCTGACCCAGAAAAACTGCATCGACTTTTTGTTAATCTTTTGGGCAACGCTCTGCGCTATGCTGCCGGCAAGGTCACTGTAAATGTAAAAAGTGGCGCAGTTATCGAGGTTATAGATGACGGTCCCGGCTTTAAAACAGGAGAATCGGAAAATATTTTTAAACCCTTCTACAAGGGAGAAAACGGAGGCAGTGGATTAGGGTTAAGCATTTCCCGGGCAATAGTAGAAAAACATGCTGGCAAAATAACTGCAGAAAATGTACCGACCGGCGGAGCAAAAATAACTGTCCGCCTTGGCACCAGTGATATAAGCTATTCATAGCTGCTGACATTTTAAGGCAGCGCCTGCTGAAGAAAAATGCGCACACAGACTTTTTGTACGGAAATTCCCCAACATATCCATCTCTATATTTTATGCTCACTGCAGCATATTTTAACATGCTGGAAATTCACTTAAGCAATAGCCATGAGTAATATTTATTTCCTAAAAACTAAACATTTCATAAACATCCATACCTGCCAGGTAAAAATTTTACCGTGGCACAAAACGGGACAGAGAGGAACTTACCCCTGTCCCAGGCCTCTGCTATCTATTTACTATCCTGAGTTTTCGGTGATCCGGTAGAGGTCCTTGCGGCGATCTTTGAGCTGGGTAACTGTGCCGGTGGTGCGGTGGCGGCGCAGGATTTCCAGGTCGACATCGCCGATGACGATAGTTTCTATATTGGCGCTGCATTCACCGACGATACCATCGCGGTGGAAGGTGAAGTCGGAGGGCGAAAAGATGCCCGACTGAGCGTACATAGTATCGCTGCGGGGCACGTGGGTCAGGTTGCCGACAGTACCGGAGATAACTGTGTATATTTCGTTTTCTATGGCGCGGGCCTGGGCGCAGTAGCGCACACGCAGGTAGCCCTGTCGGTCGTCAGTACAGAAAGGAGTGAATATAATGCGGGCCCCTTTATCGGTTGCCAGGCGGCTTAGCTCAGGAAACTGGATATCATAACAGATTAGGATCGCTATCTTCCCGCAGTCGGTATCAAAAACTTTTAGTTCCTCGCCTGGCTGTATAGCCCACCAGGTTCGTTCATCGGGGGTGATATGCAGCTTATACTGGCTTTCAATAGTCCCGTCGCGGCGAAAAAGATAGCTAACGTTATAGAGCAGCTCGTCTTCCTCGACAAAGTGTGAACCACCGATAATGTTAATGTTATATCTCACTGCCAGGTCGCTGAAATGCTCGATGTACTGCTCAGTATATTCAGAGATACGGCGCACCTGCTGGCTGGGATTTTTCTCACCAAGGAAGGAGAGCAGCTGGATAGTGAAGGTTTCGGGAAAAACCACGAAATCCGACTCATCAAGGGAGGCTACATCGACAAAGTACTCGCACTGGCGGGCAAACTCATGGAATGAATCAATTTTTTTGAGCATATACTGCACGGTGCAGATTCGTACCGGGAAGGCTCGCAGGTAGAGCCGTTTTGATTTGGGCAGGTAGTCGACATTGCTCCATTCAAGCAGGACTGCATACTTATGAGAAGCTTTGTCATCCTGCAGGTAATTGGGGTTAACCCACTTCAATTTAAAATCGTTCAAGAGCTGGAAGCTTAAAACAGGATCATAGATTTTCTGTTGGATGACCTGCTTGACATACTCGGAAGCACTCATTTGGTCGGCATAATTGTGATAATTGGGGATACGCCCGCCAACGAGAAAACTTTTTAGGTTAAGGCGCTGAACAAGCTCTTTACGTTTTTCATAAAGGCGGGTTCCGATGTGCAGCCTGCGGTAGTCAGGATGAACCATGATGGCAATTCCGTACAGGTGCTTACCGTCCGGGTCATGATTGGTAATATAACCTTTGTCTGTTATCTCATCAAAAGTGTGACGGTCTTCATACTCATTAAAATCAACTATCAGGCTCGATGAGGCCCCGATTATCTCCCCATCGAATTCGACACAGAATTGTCCTTCGGGGAAGATTTCGATATGGCTCTTCAAGTGGTCCCTGGTCCAGGGCTCCATTTTCGGAAAGCAAATCTTGCTTAATTCGACAATATCGTCTATATCTTTTTCTTCCACGTTGCGGATGATGATTTTCTTTTCCATTTTTGACAGATCAATCTGGTCGGACATTATTTACAACCTCCTGTATTTCAAAGACAACTCTAATATTGTAACAGAGCTCTTTTGAAGGGGCAACCTAGTTTTCTTTCGGACCGGTAGGGTAAACCGGGCCGGGATTATATTCAACACTGGGCCTGGCGCTGCGCGGCTGTGGGAACATGCTCATCAGACTATATATTTCACCGGGCACTTCGTTGTTTACATTAATACCCATTTCAGCCAGCTGCTTGCAATCAATCGGATAGTCATGGGTCCATGTGCCCTGGGTCAACTTCTCGGCAACTTTGTCAGCTCTTTCATCGTCCATGTGCTTGGATAAGAAGCATTTAACCGTATCCTTAATCTGGCTGAGCGCCTTGGTGGCCACGTCGGCCAGGATAACGGTCTGATCGTCAATATCCTTCATCTCTTTGCTGTCAAGCACTTTGAGCAGCGAGGCGGCCGGGTACTGGCCCAGCTGGGGGTCGAGCGGACCAAGGACGGCATTGTCATCCATCACGATCTCATCTGCGGCTAAAGCAATCAAGGTCCCACCGGACATCGAATAATATGGCACAAAAACGGTAACTTTGCCGGGATGGCGCAATAAGGCCTCGGCGATCTGCTCGGAAGCAAGAACCAGCCCGCCGGGGGTGTGGAGAATCAGGTCGATGGGAGCATCCTTATCGGTCAGGCGTATAGCCGTTAAGACCTGTTCGGAGTCTTCGATGTTAATGAAACGGGTCAGGGGGATGCCGAGTAAGCTCAGTGCTTCCTGGCGGTGGATTAAAGTTATAACGCGGCTTTTCCGTTTCTGCTCGAGCTCGGCCATTTTGCGGGTGCGGGCCGAACGCAGCAGTTGCTGCTGCAGGTAAGGCGTAAGCGCTGATATGATAATAAAAATCCAGAATATTTGCGACAGGTTTTCCACTTAAAAGTCACTCCTTTGTCCTTGACAGTTATAACAATATTAGATACTAACAGTAATCGCGCCAGCATTCCCAGAAAGGATCAGCACGGTAGTTGCGTTTCGGGCGCATGAATAAGATCATGACCAGCCCGAGGAAAAATCCACCAATATGGGCCCACCAGGCTACTCCGCTTACATCAGCAAAGGCATAAAAGAACTGGAGCAAAATCCAGTAGCCGAGATAAATCGGCACGGGCAGCCAGAAGAAAAAGAAAAAGAAGGGCGGTATAATAGTCAGTACTCTTGCCCTGGGGAATAAGATCAGGTAAGCTCCCAGCAGTCCGGATATGGCGCCGGAAGCCCCGACCATGGGAATAGTGGTTTCCGGCAGGGAAAACCCCTGCAGCAGGGCAGCAGCTACACCTGAGGCAAAATAGAGAAAAATAAACTTGAAAAAACCTAGCCTACCTTCAATTGCGGGACCGAAAACCCAGAGAAACCAAACGTTACCAAGCAGGTGGGCAAATGAACCGTGAATAAACATGCTGGTAAATATTGTCCAGAATTCACCGTAGGGATCCTGAAAAAAATATAAGGGTGTAAAGCCAAATGTATTGAAAATATTAGGCTGAGCAGCTATCCCTAATGACAACTGGTAGAAAAAGGCGAGGCCGTTTAAAACGATCAGGCCGATGGTGGCTATAGTTGAACCGTGATAGGTAATAGTATCGCGTAGAGGAAACATTTAAAGAATAATCCGCCTTTCTACCAGCTGCATCAGCCGCATAGCTAACATTATAACATATTCGCATAGATTGATTAATAAAAGGTTTGCAGGTTTTAAATTTCATCGTAATTATTCTCTTTTCAAAAAAGGATTAAGCTTGAATGGCTTGAATAATATAAATAATTTCAAAAGATATATATGACAGTAGATAGAGGCACAGTTCAACCGAAACTCGAGCAGGTCTCAAAGCTTTTAGTTAAACAGGGGGGCTAAAATGAAAATAGTTGTACTTGGCGGGGCAGGCGATATGGGGGCAGAAACGGTCCGTGATCTGGTTCGCTATTCTAACGCAACCGATATTGTTATAGCAGACAAAAAT
>SL_3KL_010_SEDDRAFT_10003554_pt1 | contig 14137 bp, 8 predicted proteins | sample SodLakKL_010_SED_2_FD_10381 | JGI IMG/M metagenome (IMG submission 10381)
GCCTTAAATTGCGGAAAGATTGGGGGCATGCATGCATACAATTTGCCTGCGAATGCCTTACTTTGCTATTGATTACGATTCTGTTGAGGAATGAAGTTGGGCAACATATATCTGAATTACAAGTGGTGGCTCGGATTGAGCGGGGTGGTGATTTTGTTCATATCACTGGTTTATACCAATTACCTGGCCACTCAGTTGGCCGAGGGTGAGAGGGATAAAATTGATTTGATCTCAAAAGCATTCGAAGCCATAAACCAGGAGGACGACAATCTCGACGCCGATCTCACTTTTCAGTCCTATGTCATTGAAAAAAACAGCTCTATCCCGCTGATTCTCGCAGATGAGAATGACAATATCATTTTTGCTGTTAATTTCAGAGGTGACCGAAACAGCGACATGGAGTATCTGGAGCGCCAACTTGAGCGTATCAGAGCCGACGGTAATGAGCCTTTTATCATAAATACTGCACAGAGTCCAAGACAGTATATTTACTACAAACACTCCCTGGTATTGCAGTTGCTGACCTATTTTCCCATTGTACAAATCATTCTGGTAGGAGCGTTTGTTGTTCTGGGTTTTCTCGGCTTTAGTGCTGCCAGGAAAGCAGAGCAAAACAGAGTCTGGGCCGGAATGGCCAAGGAGACTGCACACCAACTCGGAACCCCCATAAACGCCATTATCGGCTGGATAGAGGTCATGGATTCCATAACGGAAAAAGACGACGAGGACAAACAGGAAATCATAGAGGAACTACGCAAGGATGTCAATAGGCTGGAACTGATCGCAGATCGGTTCTCAAAAGTGGGAAGCAGTCCTGAACTAAACAAACAAGACCTAACGGATGTGATTCCACCTATAATCGATTACATGAAGAGGCGCGCTCCCAGACAGGTGCAATTCAGATTTGAAATGGACAGCCAGGGAGTTTACACCTCCAAAATAAACAAACATCTCTTCGAATGGGTGATAGAAAATCTCATAAGAAACTCATTGGATGCCATGGGGGAAAAAGGGTTGATACTGGTGGAGATGAGTCATCCGGATAAAAGAGTGGTAATAGAAGTATCGGACTCAGGTAAAGGAATCCCCGCCGGTAAATTCAAGGAGGTATTCAAACCCGGATTTTCAACCAAAAAACGCGGTTGGGGGTTGGGACTTTCTCTCGCTCGCCGAATTATTGAAGAGTACCACCGGGGAAAAATTTATGTAAAATCATCCACTCCTGACGAAGGCACCACCATAGCCATAGAATTGCCGGGTGCTTGATCCGGTGAAGCAAAATTACCACCATGTTGGCCGATGTGATGTTGAAGTGCTGTTAGAGGATTTATTAATTTTGTCCCACCTTATTATAGGCTGGTTTAAAAACAATGAACGAATTATGAAATGGAATGTATTGTTGGCTGTGATTATTTTGGGGCTCACCGCTTGCGGAGACAGACTCTCGCCGGAAGAGCAGGAACGGATGTTGATGGATGAACGCTGGTTGCTACAGGAAGTAAGAGGAACGGAAAACTACCAACTCGACGAGCACAGACCCAATCACGTAATGTTTCCAACCACTATCCCCGGAGAGGCCAGAGCCTTTGCAGGTTGCAATACGATAAGTATGCGCATCAACCTGAGCGGCACAGATCTTGAAGTGGAGCAAATGATCAGAGGAAGGAAAGAATGCGAGGATATGCTACTGGAGAATAAGTTATTTGAAGTGCTCGATGAAATAGATGGTTTCAGGATATCCAACGGAACCATGGAGTTGAGACAGGGAAGGAGAACACTGGCCACTTTTGAAAGAGATACCACTGAGTTTTTTCTACCTCAGCGATGGACTCCCGGTGGGGATTGAAACACGTCATCAATCCAGAACCTAAGGGGTCAGTTCTACGTTGAAAAACTGCCATGAAAAAAGCCCTCGTCATACAAACTGCCCACCTCGGGGATGTTATTTTGTCCACGGCAGTAGTGGAAAAACTCCACCGTTCATTCGAGGGAATTGAGATCGATTTTTTGCTAAAAAAGGGCAATGAATCGGTGTTGGCAAACCACCCTAAACTCAGGCGAATCTATTGTTTTGACAAAAACTCCAAATGGAACAGTTTTTGGGAATTGCAGTCTGAGATAAAGAAGGAGAAATACGACCTGGTGGTCAATTTACAGCGATTTTTTACTTCCGGCTTGCTCTCCATCTTGTCAGGAGCTGAGACGGTCATTGGTTTTGACAAAAATCCACTCTCATTTTTTTACCACAAAAAATACGCCCATCGCTTCGAACCGGATAGCATGCTGCACGAGGTCGAGCGAAACCTTATTCTCGTATCGGAAATAACCGACGATGACTGGGTCTCACCCAAATTGTACCCCTCAGCCGGTGATTATGATAAAACGGAACGGGAGGACCCCTACATTTGCATAGCTCCGGCTTCAAAGTGGTTCACCAAGCAGTGGCCTGCCGAAAATTGGATTAAAGCATTAAAACACAGCCCCCCGGGGATGGATGTTTTGCTCATAGGGTCTGAGGGGGACAGGGCTTTGTGTGATCAAATTGAATCCGCAGACACTTCAGGTGCGGTCAAAAATACCGCCGGTCAGTACAGCTTACTTGAGGTCGCTGCACTAATGGATCGAGCGAGGATGAATTTCACCAATGACTCTGCGCCCCTCCACATAGCCTCCGCCATGAATGCACCGGTAACTGCTTTATTTTGCTCCACCATACCAGGCTTTGGATTTTACCCTCTCTCCGAGGACTCTCTCGTGCTGGAAACCGGGAGAAAACTCTCCTGCCGCCCGTGTGGATTGCACGGAAGAAAAAAATGCCCGGAGCAACATTTCAATTGCACCGATATTTCGATAAAGGCTGTTGTTGACAGAATGAGCCGGTAGTTAGAATTATGGGAAACCGACCTGAATACTCACCTCCAAATCGGGAATTTTTGAGCTTGCTTTTGTGTTACCATAATCGTTGAAGATTACAAGAGAAGTACAAATGGAAAAGACCAATCCGACCAAAGAAGCCAGACTATTTAAGAATGACTTTTTAAATTCCCTGACCAAAACAACCCCCCTGACCAGTGTGGTGGTTTACTTTCCGGTAATAATTGCCCTGCTCTACGTTGCTTTGGTGACTAAGGGGCTCCCGGCAGTGACTGTAGCCGGTTTGTTTGTTTTCGCCNTCTTCTTTTGGACACTGGCGGAGTATTTGTTGCACCGCTATCTCTTCCACTGGATCTCCGACTCCAAAATTGTAATGCGCATGCACTACCTGATGCACGGCGTACATCACGACCACCCGCGCGATGAGTCCCGATTGCTGATGCCGCCGGTGCCCGGTTTGATTATGGCATCCTTACTATTCTTAATTTTCTACCTAATCTTCCTTCTTTTTGGTCAACCACAGCTTACCTGGGCTTTCTTTCCCGGTTTTTTTGCCGGTTATCTGATGTACTCTTTCGTTCACTTCTCGATTCATAAATTCAAGCCACCGGAGTTTCTCAAACCTCTTTGGATTCACCACAATCTGCACCATTACAAATACCCCGACAAAGCCTTTGGAGTTTCCAACACTTTTTGGGACCGGGTATTTGGTACCATGCCGCCCAAAGACGAGCGACCTGGAAAAAAAAGAACTGCGAGCAAGTAGTTCTCCAACTGACTCCATGATTATCAAAAGTAATATGTACCGGATTTTTTACCTTTGTCGCTAAAGGCATCTGCAAACAGGCGAATTATAAAAGTGAGAAAATTAGTGGATTTGGCGACAGGAGTTTACTCCATCAAAACAATGCTGTGCATCCTGTGTACTGTGTTTTTTGCTTGTTTTCAACTCTCAGGCCAATCAGACCAGCCTCTGGAAATACCCGAGGATTGGGGTATTGCAAAACCTCTGGCTGTCATTCAACCGGAGGAGGGTGAAAGGGGGCCCGGAATTTGGTTCCAAGTCAACAGTGATGAAGAGCCCTTTCTGGTTCGTTGGGAAATGAGAGATTCCGAAGGATTGCTTCCAATTGCTTTCAGAGAGACACCTGGAGCCTTGTTTTTCTTCCCGGAATCCGGCGATTTTGAAGTGCGTGTATCGTGGACAGATGAATCCGGTAAGACCCATTCCGAGACGATGGACCTCTCGATAGATGAGTCGGGTACTACTTTTTTCCACGCTACTTTGCCCGAAAGTTCATTTAATGTCCAACAAGTGGACTATGTCACCAGTATTGATGTCTGGAATAAATTGGAGCTAACCGGTGCCCGTTCAAAGCCCTTTACCATCAGAGACATTCCGTGGTATGCACCTGCTTCAGCGGCTGCGGTAGGTGGAGGGGTATGGTTACTTGCTGCAGATAGAGAAGAAGAGGACCCTCCTACACAACCACCCCCGGACACCACCCCTGCACTGATCGTAAATGACCTGCTTGTGGAATTGACCTGCCCTGATGGCGCAGAAATAAACCCTCTGGAAAACGACGAAGGCGATGGAATGACTGTTACCGATGTAAGTGGATTGACCGGTGAAATCGGTACTTTTAATCCCCCGTCCACCATAGTTATTTTTCCCGGTTTGTCTGAGAGTGTGCAGTTGACCTACTCAGTCACAGACAACCACGATCAGAGTGGAACCGCATCGGTAATTGTTGAAGTACAATTGCCTGTGATTGATATTCAGGAGCTTGAAAGGGAAGTAACCGCCGGGGAGCAACTCAGCGGTAATGTCCTCGAAGGTGCCTCCTGCAGCGGTTGCGAAGTGGTTGAATTCTCTCAGGGAGTCAGTGGAACCGTCAATATTTCCCCCGATGGCAACTATAATTACGAGTCCGAGAGCAATTTCAGCGGATGGGTTGAGGTGCCGTTTGAAGTGCTGGATGAATGCGGGCAAAGTGCACAGTCGACAGTGCGTATATGGGTGGAAGCGGTTTGCGATGCCGGGTTTCAGGTGGAGACTGCAGCGGAGGACTGCGGTCTTGAAAATGGCAGGATCACGGTCACTCCTGAACAGGAAGGGGACTTTCAAATTCGTTGGCAGGATGGGTCAGAAATTTTTGAAAGAGCCGGACTGAGTTCAGGCAGTTTTTCCTACACTATAACCGATCTGAACAATGATTGCGAATACGAGGGCGAGGTCGAAGTAGAGGAGAATCCCGTGGAGCACTGGGGTTTTAATACAACCAGTGCGGGAAATTGTCTCGAAACCCCCGATGCGCAATGGACCTTTGACTTTGATGGGCCGGGTAGCCCGGTGGTAGAACTCGAAGGACCGGAAACCAACCTCACAGCCAATTTGCAGAGCTGGTCGGGCAGTTTTTCCCTGACAGAAATATGGGAAGGAAAGTTCTTTCCCGAAGGTGAATACACCCTCACCGTTTACGATGAAACAGCGGGGGAGGAATGCGCCTCACAACAACAGATAAGCCTGGAAGAATTGCCGCTGGAAATGGTCCTGAATAATGTGGAAACTTCTGTTTTGCAAGGAGAAGAAGTGAGTGGCAATCTACTTTCCAACGACCTGGGTACCGGTTTAGAATTGACTGCAATTGACGATCCAGATTTTGGAGAGATAGAGGTGGCAGAGGACGGAGCTTTTACCTATTGGGCCCCGGAGGACCAAAGCGGAGAAATAGTGCTGGAATACACCGCTGTGGATACCTGTGGCCAGGACAAAACAGCACTGCTCAGAATACATGTTCTGCCTTGTGATATCGCTGTGGACTTTGAAATTTCCGATCCAGATTGCGGAGAAGCTGACGGCTCCATCCGCATTGGAACCAATGGTGATGAAAACTTTATTTACGACTGGTCCAATGGCGGGGACAGCTCTTTTATTGAAAACCTGAACGCCGGCACATACAGTTTAACAATAACCGATACCACCACGCAATGCACGGAATCTTACGAATTTGAACTGGAAAATCTTCCCCCTGAGGCAGTGAATGACACCTTTGAGATATTGATAACCGATACTCTGGTTGCCAATATTATGAGCAACGACATTGGACACATACTAACAATAGAATCCCACAGTGAGCCTCAAGAAGGAAGTCTCGAACTGGATTCCACAGGGGAAATGACCTACGTTCCCGGGGAAAATTTTGTCGGAGAAGTTGATTTTTTCTATGTGCTGGTAGACAGTTGTGGGGGAATTGATACCGGTCTGGTCTTTATTGAAATACTGCCGGTTGAATGCCAGCGGGAATTTGAAATAACCGTCGATACGGCAGACTGCGGAATTTCCAATGGAGCTGCCTATTTTGAGATTGAAACAGCCTGCGATTACGAATTGATCTGGCACGATGACAGTGCCGCAGATACGCTCATGGAACAAAGTGCAGGAGACTATGAAGTCGTACTCATTTTATCGGGTGAGGGATTTGAATCCGACACCATCACCATTCCCTACACCATTCCTGAAAGAGCGCCGAAGTATATTGAAGCCTTTACTGTGGAGGACCCCACCTGTATTAAAGAGGGTGAAATAGAACTGGAGTTGACCAGTCCCGGTGATGGGGATTTTGAATTGACCGTCGAAGGACCGGGGGAAAGTACTGTCATTGAAACGATGGAAACCGGAATTGCACTTTCGGAATTTCTCGAAATCGGTCCGGGGGAATATCTAATTGTAGTCCGCGATCAATCCCTCGACTGCGAACTGAGCGATAGTTTAGTTTTGGAGCTTGTTGAACAACCACTGCCCATTGAGGCGCGGGATAAAGAAATTGAGGTTTTATCAGGGGATTTTGTGTCATTTAATCTGCTGGCAAATGCCTTCGGGACACAACTCAGAGTGACAGCTTTCGAGCCAGCCGATTTTGGAGATTTGACGATCGATTCAATGGGTTTGGGAAGTTTTGAATCCACCATCCCCGAGAAGGGTGTCATTGAGGTCCAATTTTTCGTGGAGGATGTCTGCGGTACATTGGATACCGCCTTATTTACTATAGTGGTTGAGTTGCCCCCCTGTGATTTTGATGTGGAATTTATCATTGAAAAACCCGATTGTGGTTTTAGCAATGGTTCACTGGAGGTGGTCCCGGACCCTCCTGCGGATTACACATTTCAATGGAGCAATGGCACTGAGGGTGCACTGAATGAAGATTTGAGTACAGGGGGATACGAGGTAACCATCACGGATGAGTTGTTGCAGTGCAGTTTAATTTTCAATACTACACTCGGCGAACTGGATCCCAATTGGATTACGGATAGCCAATTCTTTTCAGAAGGATGTTTCAACGGTCCTGAGATAACACTTCACCTGAGAAACCCTGAAGGTGGACCAGTACGCGTCACGGTTAATGGCCCCGGAATATTTAATTCCTCGTTTTTCGAAAGCCCCGTATCGGTTGATCTCAGTGACTACTTTGGTTATTTGGAGGCTGATTTGTACCTGATCTCCGCTTTGCCGCAGGGAATTCCTTCCAGATGTACCCAAAACATTCAGGGTGAACTTCACCTGACCGAATCTTCTGTTGAACTCTCTTTGGTAAGTACCACCAATCCGGGTGGACCGAATCAGAATGATGGTTCCATTACAGTATCTATAAACGGCGGCAACCCATCCTATTCGCTCTATCTGAATAATGAATTCCACGGCACCACATCCGGTCAGGTCTATGAATTTGACAACCTTTCCCCGGGAACATACGAACTTCTGGTATTTGATAATTTAAATTGCGCATCAGAGGCATTGACCGTTACACTGGGAACTGCCAACAGCCCGCTGGAATTCCGGTGGAAAAACGGAGTTGCGGATGTAGTGTCGGACAGATGGGATTGGGAGTTAAAAGAACTGGAAAATCCCTGGGGTGAAAACGGGGAGGATGTGAGCAGCCGGGTTTACTGGAATTCAAAAATGGATTCAGAATTGAATTACTATCCCGCGGAAAATCTTCCACTGGGGTGGAAAACCCGCTTCCGCTATCTCTCGGGAATACAGCATTTCTATTGGGATCAGGGATCGGCCGGCGCAGATATCAGGGCCTCCGGACTATCTATGGGACCGGTCGTCAGATTGGGAATGGGTTCGTTATCAGCCGAAACAGCTTTGACAGCCGGCTATCGACGGTTAAGTATTAACAGTCTCCAGGGAGGTTCCTTCAGTAACTTTTGGGACCCCGTCTCCATTGACAGAATGGAGTTGGATTTTTCATTCTCAATTTCTCGACAGTGGGGTTCTGCAGAAATTTACGGTGGTTTGGATATTACCTCCGAAATGCCTTTTCACGGTATTCACAGCAGATTGTCGGGAGGATTGAACTGGAGGTTTTAAGTGATCTCTATCTATGAGAAATCAATCGTATTTCCTGCTGGCCAGGTAATCGTAGAGTGCTCTTCCCATCCTTCGAGAGCAATTTAGCTTCTTACCATTCCTCAAGATGACGAGATTGTCCTTTCGGTTGATCTCGGAAACCTGCCTGATATTGACGATGGTTTGGTTGTGGATGCGAAAAAAACCTGGGTGGTTTTCCAGCTCTTGTTGATAGAATCCCAAAGAGCGGCTGCTTTTTTCTTTGTCGCCATTGGTCAGACAGACGATAGATATGTCCCGCTCAGCGACGATATGCGATACCTCCTCAGGCTTTACTGTTTTTATCACCTGATTGAATTTAATTATCTTAAAAAACTCAGGCTGGTTGGGCTTTTTATTCTCAAGTTGAGAGAGAGTATCGCGAATTTCAGACAGGGAAAAATGTGGGTGTAGGCGAATGGCCTTGCTCACTGCGAACTTCAACTTGTCTTTGTCCACGGGCTTGGTGAGGTATCCAACTGCCGAATAATCAATGGCTTTTTCGGCAAAATCAAAGCGGGAGTGTGCAGTTACGAAAATGATCATAAAGTTGATTCCACTCTCCGATTCCAACTGCTCCAGCAGTTCAAAACTCTTCCTCCCGTCCAGGACAATATCCAGAAAAACGAGGTCTGGGTTTTCCGACCGGATTAATTTTTCAGCCTCCTCGATGGTTGCAGCAGTTCCTGTAATGTTGAGCTGCGGGCAATACTTTTTGATAAAATGTTGTAGTACTTCCAGGTTGTCCCGGGAGTCTTCAACTATGATGGCATCTAATTTCATGTCTGACTTATCATTTAGCACGGGTGATTACACGTCAATGGGTGCTGTACCCTGTTTTTGCCTTTGGTTTACCGTTAAAAAATTTGGAGTGTGGTAGTTGTATGTTTGATTGCAACTAAGATTAATTTGTTTTGGAGAAAAAAAGATCCTGGAATTCTCCGGGATTAGATTTATTTGGGATTCAAAGATAGCGAAAAATTGGTTAAAAATTCCGGTTTTTTGCCTTTAGATTGTGATCAATTTTTGCTAAAATAGACCGATAATCCGGTCAGGGAAAGAGGACCATTTGATAACAATAATTTATGTGAGTTGATTTTAGTCTTTTATTCCGTCCTCAAAAACCGGACTAATAATCCTTACCAAAGTACCGGGAGACCGGTCTTCAATTGTCAAATCCACCCGATAGCCCAGTTTTTGAAGCAACTCAATGCGTCTTTTTACCAACATGGTTCCCTTAGAGCGGTGTGGTGTGTCATCTCGCTCGAGCTTTTGTCTATTGGCGGCAGCGCGACCGACTCCATTGTCTTTTATCTCGATGATCAGGCTGTCATTCCGGCGTAAGAGTTTCACTTCGATTTCTCCCATTCTGTCAATTCCGGAAAATCCGTGCTTTATCGAGTTTTCGACAAATGGTTGAATCAACATGGGCAGGATCACTGTTTTATCCGTATCGATATTGGGAGCCACGTCGATTTGGTAGGTGAATTTATCCGGGTATTTTTCCATCTCAAATTCAAGGTATAGATTGATCAATTCCAGTTCGTTGGTCAGGTTCGTACGGTGGATATCCTTGCTGCTCTCAATGCCCGTTTCCACCGACTCCAGATATCTCCGCATAAGTCTTCCCAATTTGACGATCATATTGTTGGCCTCCTCCGGTTGCTCCAACACCACCTTTTTCTGGATGTTGGACAATACATTAAAGATGAAATGGGGATCGAGTTGAGCTTCCAGTGCGTGAATTTGAATCAATTGGAGGTGGTTGTGAAGTTTAAATTGGTTAAGTCTAATTCGCAAGTTGTACAACCAGGAACCGGCAATGACCAAAGCCGAAAATAGCACAAAACCACCGGCGAATAATGGGAACCAACTCCTTCTCCATACCGGCAGTTGCACCTTTACCCTGGCCGTGAGATAAGGCCAGTACTCTTCATCCCGGTCTTTGAAAACCGCCCGGATTGTCAATTCGTGAGTACCGTGATCCAGTTCAATGAGACGAATGAGCTGGTCGCGCTGGGCCAAACTCCATTCATCACTTTCAGCAAGGCGGTACTGGAATCCGGGATTCCCAGGCCAGTTGAAGGAGACCATATCAAATCCCACATCGACAAAATTCTTTCCATAAGGCAATTTGTAAACGGTATCTTTTTCCTGGTTAAAAGGAAAGCGGCAATCATCGATGGAGGTGAGCTTTAGCTCTGCCTCACTCGACTCCAAATTGAGCATGCGCTCATCTACCATGTAAGTTCCCGTGGCGGCAGGTATCCATATTTGATCCCTGGAATCCCTGAAAAATCCGGTCAAAAAAGGCTTTATCCCATCAAAACCGTTGTACTGATTAAATTCCTTGAGAATTCTAAGATGAGAAGGGTTGTTGTCGCGTAAAATCTCAATAGCAAAAAGCCCCGTGCTTCCGCTAACCAGGTATTTCCCTTCTCCCAGCTCAATCATATCAACCAGGGAGGTGTTTTTTGCGAAACCCTCCATCAGTTCAAATTGCCCTTTGGCGGCATTCCACCACATTAGACCGCAATTTCCGCTCACCCAAATTTCACCCCACTCATCTATGAAAATATTGACGGCACTTTTGCAGGGCAGTTCACCACCGGAGTGGGTAAAAGTATCAAAAATCTCAACCTCTCTGTTGAAGCGCATAACACCACCGGGACCTGCGAGCCAGAGATCATCTCCCGATTGTCTTATACTGAAAATCCCGACGCGAGTGGCCTCTGCCGGTAGCGGGAAATAGGCAATCCTGTCCAAATTGTCTGCGTCAAAAACATAGAGGTTGTTTTCGTCTGCTGCAATCAACTCATTGGTCAGGCTGTCAAAATACAGGCCCTCTGCAAAGCGGTCTGTTTCCAAAAAGTGGGTTTCGAAGTCTTTGTCCACGACGAAAATTCCGTCCCAGGCAGGTACAAAGTGGTGGCTGTTGCTACTTACAGCCCTTCCGGGAAACAACTCTCCGTTGCTGTGCGGGTTAGGGATGTTTTTCCATTCTCCTTCCTCCCGGTAGAACAATCCATCCAGATAAGAGTGAAAGAACAATCTGTCTACCCATTCCGACACACCCCAAATAGTGGAAGCCGGTTCTGATTCCAACTGAAATATCCCATTCAGAAAAAACTTATAAAGGCCATTGTCAGTTAAAGTCCACAATTGTCCACTGCGATCCTTGAATGCGCTCCAAATAAAATGCCCCTGCAGATCAAATGCCGGCATGTGAGATTGCCGTTCTGAAAGGTAGAGATATTCCCCATTTTTCCCGGGTGGGTTGCGGTGAAGAGTGTAGCGATCACGGTATTCTTCGTAAAACTCACCTACAGAGGGTATTTCGATGAACTCCCGACTGCTGCGATTGTAGGTAAAATAATCGTAGGGTGGATCGAGGTGCCGGTACATTACAAAGCCAATTTCCGGAAAAAAAGTCAGCTCAGGCAAATTGGTGGGCAGCACTTCAAGGCGGTTAAACAACTGATATTTTGCGGTATTATTCTCCGTCAGGAAATAGTACCTGTCCTCATAGACTGAAATCATTTTTTCTCCCTCTTTGAGTCTGACACGGTCACCCCGATTGGCCCGGATTGGTTCCATCTCACTCAGACTGTCCTGATCTACTTCAAAAACTTGCAGGGATGTTAAGCTTCCGGTAGCAACAACGGGTGATTTTTCATCATCGGGAACGAGAATTACCCCACGCGAGGACCTGCCCGGCAGAGGTAGGGAGAGAAACTCTCGACCGTCGTAAATGGTCAGGTTGGTTTCACTGAGAAACATCATCCGCCCATCCCGGTCCTCCTCGATAAAATGTATGAACTCGGTGCTGAAGCCCGGATGGTCTTCAATCATTTTAAATTCGTAGCCGTTGAAAAAGGCTATCCCCTCATTGCTGGCGATCCAAACATAGCCCCTGCTGTCCTCCATGGCTTGCTGATTGACGATTCCCGGCAGACCATCGTGCGGAGTGTAGTGTCTGTGCGGCACAATGAGTTCCTGAGACCAAACAGTTGCACTCATCAAGCCACAACTAACCAGCAGTAAAATGAGTCGATAAACAGTTTTCAACCGGAGGATGAATTGGTCTGGAAGAGCCTGAAGGATTGAAAGCTTTTTACTTTTGGACTCAATAAAGTAATCCCCAACCGAATGAAGCTTTACCCGGCGGGAAAAGCAACCTGTTACCTCATCGAAGATTTCAAAGACGAGTTTCAAATGCAGGTGGATTTACCTTTTACAAAAATGACCGCATAAGTGGTCTCAATTTACTGCCAGGACAGCAAATCCTGATGACAAAGTTAATAAATGAAGTGGAAAGGGGATTGAAGCCACCCGGATTCGCCTGTATTTTGGAAAACTGCTATTTGCAAAAGCTTTATTCGATCGAATTCTCAATGCAAACGCAAAAATCTAACCCCTCCTTAAGTTTTCCGGTACTTATACCTGAGAAAATGCCAGAGCAATCCCGGTAAAAGTACAGCCAATCCGTACAGCCAAATGGTGGATTCAATCCAATATGCGAGGAACAGGCACCCAGCCAATCCTGCCACAGCCATCCATTTTGGATACAGCCGCAACTCTTTAGGGATAAAAAGGGCTGCCAGATTGGTAATCGAGTAGTAAATGAGGACCGTCAAAGCACTGAAAGCCCAGGTGAAGAAAACGTCTCCACTGACCACCAAAATACCGATTATCACAGCAGTGGTCCACAATGCCACATTGGGACTGCCGGACGATTTTTTAACATCAGCCAACTTCACGGGCAGATCACCCCTTCGAGCCATACTGAGTACTACTCTCGACAAACCAAGTAATAGATTTAGCAGAACACCCAGCATAGCTGTAATGGCAGCAAAAGTGACAATAAACTCGACCACGGGGGATCCCAGCAACCTGCTGACGGCCATCAGTGGAGCTGCATCGCCTTCTATGGTCCTGCCAAAAGCCTCCGCTCCCATTACATGCAGCGAGGTGAGACTAACCAGCAAGTAAAGCAGCACGATAAAAAGCATGGCAGCGATAATAGCCCTGGGAATGGTCACTTTGGGATTGAGTACTTCTTCTCCAAGAGTAGCTATTCGCCCGTAGCCCGTGTAGGCAACAAACATCAGTGCAGCAGCGTAAAGCGTAGTATTCCATTCAAAATCCACCGATAATTCGCGCAAGGGCTCCACCGGAACCCCACTTTTCCACCACGCAACGAATAAGAGAACCGCCAGACCTGCCAATGTCACCCCTGTGATAACCTTATTAACCCGATTGCTGCGCCTGATACCACCGCTTACCAAAATGGTTACAATTACCAGTAATACGAGACCTGCTGAGACCAAAGCGCTGTAGGTTGATTCAATGTCGAAGGCGTAAAATAAATAGGCAATGCAACCGAGTACAGCAGTGGCAGCCGATGCAGATTTTGCCACCACAAACATCCAACCGGCTGTAAAACCGAGCAATGGACTCAAAAATTTGTAGCCGTATTCATAGGTCCCTCCGCTTACCGGGTGGGCTGCAGCCAGTTGTGCACTGCTCAATCCATTAAAGGCAGCCAGGACTCCCGCCAAAAATATCGCGACTACGATGCCATTTCCGGCAACCTGGGTTGCAATGGCAATACTCACAAAAATCCCCGTACCAATGATTGAACCCAGGCCCATCAGTACAGCACCGGGAACCCCGATTGCTCGTCTTAATTCTCCGCGCTTTTCTTCCATTGGCAGGTTCTAAACAAACTTTTCAAAACAAAACCCAAAGCTAATAAGGATTGACAGCCTGGAGGTAGATTGGCTGGTTTTACCACTATTAAATTTGTGTAAAGGGACTATCTCCTGCCCCGGATCCACAGCAGTAAAAAGTTTGTCAACTGTAAAA
>SL_3KL_010_SEDDRAFT_10003555_pt1 | contig 14137 bp, 8 predicted proteins | sample SodLakKL_010_SED_2_FD_10381 | JGI IMG/M metagenome (IMG submission 10381)
CCCGTAGCCAGTTCCAGGTTCAGCCCATTAAACAATTTGTTCTTTTTTGTGAAAGAAAAAGTCAGATTTTTTATAGATACCATATCCGGGTGTTTTATTGAAGTATTGTATCAGTGTACTAATACAGATGGTTAAATCAAAAAGTTTCAATTTTTTTAGAAAATTTTTGGATTTTGGGTTCAACAATTAACTACAAGACGAAAATTTACTCTGAGACGCGCGCCCTCAGGGTTTTCGGCCAAGCAATTTATATTTGTGTTGTTATCTGAAAATCAAACAACTCAGCTATAGATATCTTCACAAAATTAAAGCAATCGACAAAGGAACATCCTGAATCAAAACCAACCCGCCTGTTACTCTCGAATGTTAAATCACTAAGGTTCTGTTTCATTTGTCAGACATATGTACGTTCAAAAATTCTATACCCACTACATCTGCATGAAACTCTGCGTTGGTTAATCCAATACCCGGTATGTAGAGCTTAGTGAGCAATGCGTTGTCCTCATTAGCTATGTATTTAAAAACCTATCGGTACATGTAACCACAGCATCAGCTAATTCGATTCAATCCAACATTACGTACACCATAACCGGCGGAATTATTTCCATAAGATCTTTGCCGGGTTTGTCAAGCACGGGCAGTGCTCGATTGGGTAGTTCTTTTTTGTGATTAAAATGCACCTGATTATTATAGACACAAATTATGTGGAGTATTTCATGTTGATTCCAGAAAATACAGATGATTAATGTCCCATGAGAATGAAATAATTTTTCCAAAACTCTTTGTTAAAAGGTTATATCTCAAAAGAGCACTTTGAAGACTTATTCTATCAAAGGGTTGTTTGGTTACCAACATGAGAATGAACTTTAAAAGTTTAGAAAGTTATATTGTTGGTTGATACAAATTTACTGGCAATTTCACCGCACCAATTGTGAAACCATTATTACCAGGTCAACTTATAAATGCATTACAAATTGAACTTCAGAACTTTTACAAAAACTAAAGAAAGGTAATTGTGTCGAAAAAGAAATTTGGCAAAGAGGTGGAACGGATTATTTCAAGCAGCTTCGTATTATTGCACGAAAAATTAACCGTAAAATATAGCATTTATGTAACCGTTTACATATTATTATTAACTGGAGATTTTCAGTAGAGATAATGAAAGCTACAGTCGGGTAATTCTACTATTAAGTGTTGTTTTTAGAAATGAAATGTCAGCTTTTTTGTAATATTAGCAAAAAAGAAGTGTTCAATAATGAATAAGTTATATGTCGATTAAAGAAATTGCAAGAGTTGCAGGTGTCTCTACAGCAACGGTTTCAAGAGTGTTAAACAACTCGGATAAAGTGAGAGAAGATACAGCAAGACGAGTGAAGAAAGTTGCTGAAGAATTGAGTTATCGCCCCAATCATGTTGCAAGAAGAATGAAAGTAAACGCAACGGATTCCCTTGTTATTGGTCTTATTATTACGGATATCGGGAATCCGTTTTTCTCCAATGTTGCAAAAGGTGTTGAAGATATTGCTTATAAAAACAAACATGTTCTGATGATATGCAATACAAACGAGAGTCCCGAAAAGGAGAAGTTTTTTCTGAATTCACTTCTATCCGAAAAAGTATCCGGTGTCATAATTGTTCCCACCATAGGTAATGGCAACGATGACTTTATAAAAAAACTGGTTATGGATGGGTTTCCGATGGTAACAGTTGACAGGCGGATTAAAGATCTAAATGTTGATTCGGTTTGTATAAATAATGAGGCGGGCGCATACCAGGCAACGCAAAGGCTTATAAAAAATGGATATAAAAGGATAGGAATTATATGCGGGATTAAAGGTTTGAGCAATACCGAAGAAAGATTGAATGGTTATGTAAAAGCCCTGGAAGAGGCTGGAATACCCTTATCTGATGATTTGATTACATACGGAAATTATGTAGAAACTGGCGGACGGGATGCTATAAGCCAGTTATTGTCATTGAATGAACCTCCGACAGCTGTATTTTCTACCAATAATCTGATGACTTTGGGGTGTTTAAAAGAACTTTACAATCGGAAAATTAAAATTCCTGATGACATAGCATTGGTCGGATTCGATGATTCTTTATGGGAACGAGCTCTTAATCCACCCTTAACTACAGTAAAACAGCCGGGCTATGAGCTGGGTACAAATGCTGCCGAGTTGCTGATAAAACGATTGAATAATAGAGATGCCAGCAAAATGAATATTCTATTGAATACGGAATTGATAATTAGGGACTCGTGTGGATAATGATGAATAAATTTATGGTGCTACTCTCAAAATAAGCCGTAAATTTTTGTAAAATGTATTTAGAATAGCGCTTTTCTATACTTTTCTAAAGTTTTACAGTCACTTATAGCCGCAAAATATTTTCTTGACAGGTATAATTTTTTTACCTAAAATAAAGCTAAATGTAAACGATTACATTTTAAATGGTCTTCATGACATGAGGATAACAATCGCATAATATTCAGGTAATACCGAATTCGAATATTTGTGACAAATCTTTAATTATAAATGGGAAATCATATGTCAGGAAAATTTACATTGATAATGATGGTCATGCTTCTGGCTGTAGTGTCGGCAGTTTGGGCACAAGGACATGAGGTGACTGGGCAAGTGACTGATGCATCGACAGGGGAACCGCTGATCGGTGTTAATGTTATGCTGGAAGGAACCTCAACCGGTACATCGACGAATATTGACGGAGAATTTGCACTTTCCAATATACCTGGTGATGGAACACTGAATATTTCATATATCGGATTTATTACTCAATCAGTTGCTGTCGAGGGAAGATCAGTGATTAACATTAGGCTGCAACCCTCGGCTGAAACTCTGGATGAACTGGTTGTGACCGCACTTGGTATATCTCGTGAGAGGAGATCTCTCGGTTATTCAGTGGGGCAGGTTTCGGGTGACGATCTGGCAACCGTTTCACAGGAGAGTATTCTTGGTGGTTTGGGTGGCCGTGTGGCTGGTGTTCAGATGAATCAAACCAGCGGTGTCGGCTCCTCTATCAGTGTCATGATTCGCGGAATGACATCACTTACATCAGATAATCAGCCTCTCTTTGTAATTGATGGGGTGCCAGTTGCAAGTGGGTTGAACAATGTCAACAGTTTTGGTGATGGAAACGAGGTGGATTACGGTAATGCCATTTCTGATCTGAACCCAAATGACGTTGAAAATATGACTGTTTTAAAAGGCCCAAGTGCGGCAGCACTGTATGGCTCAAGAGCGGCAAATGGTGTGATTCTTATTACCACAAAAAAAGCAGAACGAGGAGATCCGGTTCGCATAAATATTAGCACAAGTAATGTTTTCGAAAGGCCTGTAGATTATGTGAATTATCACTACCAATTTGCAAGTGGAAACCGAAATGCCTTCCTGGATGAAAGTTCGTCGTATTGGGCAGGACCCGAACTGGATGTAGGTAATATGGCTGTTCAGTGGAATAGTCCAGTGGATGAGAACGGAAACCGAATACCAACTGAACTTCGTTCCTACCCAGATAATATGAAGAACTTTCTTAATACGGGGATTACATCCAATAATAACATTTCAATTACTGGATCTACCGATAATACACTATATAAGATATCTGCAAACAGTATGTTGCATAATGGTATGATACCCAATTCTGACCTTTACCGTAATGCCGTTTCTACATCATTAACAAGGGACATTTTGGATAATCTGAGTGTCAGTATGGATATAAATTATTCACGTACACATAGTAATGACCGGCCATCCACTCAGGAGAGACGAGCCAACCCATTGGAAGCTGTCTATTTTGCGCCACAAGTGAATGTTATGGATTTGCAGGATTACTGGGAGGCTGGTCAGGAAGGGATACAACAGAGATCTTATGCCCCTGGCGAGGATAATCCTTGGTTCCTTGCATATGGTATAAATAACAGTTTTCTGCGAAACCGTGTTTTTGGTAATGTGAGAGTAGACTGGGATGTATTACCCAGCTTGAGCATGTTTGCACGGGTGTCTCTCAACAGTAGCAGCGAAAATAGAGAAACTCAAATCCCATGGAGTTATTCAAGAATGGCACGGGGTGGATATTTTCTTCAAGAGCTGGCCAGTGATGAAATTAATACTGATTTGTTGATAACGTATCAGAATCAGACTGATAATTTTGATTTTAGCATATCCGGAGGTGGTAACTATATGGAAAATTCCTACCGTGATATTTACAATGGAGTAAACAACGACAACAGGAATGACGGTTTGAGCGTACCTGGACTTTATACAGTTTCTAACATACCTATCAACTCTCTTGAAGCTCATAATTACTCAAGCCTTAAGAAAATTTATAGCCTGTATGCAACCGCTTCTTTAGGATTTAGGTATCAGCTCTATCTGGATGTTTCGGGGAGGAATGATTGGTCGAGTACACTACCGGCCAGTAACAGGTCCTATTTTTATCCATCTGTATCATTGAGCTGGCTGGCTAATGAAACTTTTGCACTGCCATCAGACTTCGATATGCTAAAAATTCGGTTTGGCTGGGCACAGGTAGGAAACGATACCGATCCCTATCAGTTGCAACAGACTCTTTCGGTAGGTACAATTCCAGGAATGGGTATTCCAACAGCCACTATACCGGGCACTATGCTTAATCCGCAACTCAAGCCAGAAATAGCCACCTCGATCGAAGGAGGTTTAGATCTGAATATGTTTGAAAATCGTGTCCGTCTGGAGACCACTTATTACCAGGTAGAGAATGAAAACCAAATTCTTCGATTGGGAACACCCTCTTCTTCAGGTGCCTCCAGCCGCCTTATTAATGCAGGCAAACTTGAAAGTAAAGGTTGGGAAATCGCAATAGGTGGTACCCCGGTTTTGAAAAACAACTTTAGTTGGGATGTACAGTTTAACCTGACCCGTAATCGAACTTACTTAATTGAATTGAGCGATGATTTTGACCGGGTTGAATTTTGGGGTGAAAACGGTGCAGGTGCCTACTCCCATGTAGGAGAACTGGTAGGCAACCTCTACAGCCGTGGATATGCCCGTGTAGAAGATCCAGGTTCAGAATATCACGGTTGGCCGATTATTGATGATAGTGGCCAATGGATTCGTCTGGATGATCCCGAAGACTGGATAAAAGTTGGTAATTTTAACCCAGATCTTCTCGTAGGTGCCCAAACCACACTTCAATATAAAAGATGGTCTTTGAACGCAAACTTTGATTGGAGAATCGGTGGTCAGTTTATGTCATCTACATACCGTTATGGTGGCTCTAATTGGAAAGATGCACGCCAAATGGGAAATCTTATACCCGGTGGTCACTATTCTGAGCAAGAGTTAATAGAATTGTTAAAATCAAATCCGGACAAATATATCATTCCTCAAAATGGACATTTTCCAAGAGTAGGTGGTTATACGCAGGAAACAGGTGGAATGTATGTTGATGAAGGAGGGGTTGCAGGTTATGATGGGGTTTTCATACCTGGTGTACGAATTGATCCTGAAACAGGAGAATATGTCGAACATCTTGGGGGAGAGGGGACCATTGTGCGTCCGGCTTCCAATATGTTTGCCTGGAGGTTTAACCAACAAGTTATGTTTGATTCCGATTTTGTAAAGCTTAGAGAGTTAACTCTTGGTTATGATATCCCGGATGTTCTTGGAATAAACAATATGAGAGTTTCTGTTTTTGCAAGAAACCTTCTGATTTGGACTAAAGCAGGCATTGGTATAGATCCCGAACGTGCCTATCAGGCAAGTGGCAATACTCAAGGAGACACATCATTACAATTTAGAATCGGTTCTGAGCGGCAAAACATAATGCCACTATCAGCTTCCTTTGGTTTTAATCTCAATTTAACATTATAGATTCTATGAAGATGAAGAATATAAATATTTTTGTATTAAGCAGTTTGGTACTGCTCTTACTGGTAATGAGCGGGTGTGAAGATGATCTGACGAATGCCAATATAAATCCGAATGGGGTCAGTCCGGAAACGGCAAATCCAGGCCAGATTATGCCAAAAGTTATGGTGGATTTAGCCCGATCATATACAGAACTCGGATACGGTTTTTTAGGCGGAACCATGCAGCATATGCAGGAAGATGCCTGGAAAAATACATATAACGATTATGTCTGGGATAACCGAAATTGGGACGACTATTATAGTATGCTACGCAATAATAAGTTCGTTTACGAAACAGCAGTAGAAAACAACCAGCCCTTTCTGGAAGGTATGGCATTGACTATGAAAGGGTTGATATTTGGGAAAATCACTGACCTTTGGGGCGAGGTTCCCTATACTGAAGCTTTAAAAGCTAACGATGATAACCCAATTCTAACACCAGCATATGACAATCAGGACATAATCTATCAGGGTATCCTTGAAGACCTTAAGCAAGCAGCCTCTATTTTTGCAACAGGGAACACCGATGGTACCCTTGGTGGAAACGATGTCTATTTTAACGGAGATATTCATGCATGGCACAAATTTGCCAACTCACTGATTTTGAGATTCTCCATGAGGTTGTCTGAGAAAATGCCAGATGCGGCCAGATCGAATATCGAACAGGTTTACAACAGCGGTATCTACTTAACAAATTCCAGTGAAGATGTAAGTGTATCTTATAATGATGCCGATTTTTGGCCGGCTGCCGCGGTTGAAACTGATCCTACAAACTTTCGACGCCGACGCATTTGTAATACACTTCTTGACAAACTATACGACTATAATGATCCCCGAAAAGAGGTGTGGGTGCGTCCGGTACACTGCCAGTGGGTAGAGGATACGTCCCTGACTGAACCAGTCGATCCCTATATCCGTGAAAATGGCGAATTGACCGATGTTATTTCCTATTCTGATGCCCAATATCTTGAACGCATTGAAGCAGGAAATGTTTACACACGGCATTTCAATCCCGATCTTGTGAATGAACCTTTCGATACAAGAGAATATGTTGGAGTGCCCCCAAATATGTTTGACCCGTCAGGGCATAACGGCAACCCGACTCCTGGCCAGCAGCTGCAGAATCAGCATGTTTCTCAATTGGCAGATATCTTCCGTGAACCCTCGGGCGAGTTTCTTGAATCAAGGGTAATAACGGCAGCTGAAGTCAGTTTTATTCTTGCCGAAGCCGCCTGGAGAGGATGGAATACGGGCAGTGCTGAAGAACATTACAACAATGGCGTACAGCAGGCCTTGAATATCTGGGGAGTCGGTGACCATTATAGTGATTACATCCAAAATTCCGGTGTTACTTTTAATAATACATTGGAGCAGATCATTGAACAAAAATGGATAGCTGCATTTACAATAGCCACCGAAGCCTGGTTTGATTTTCGACGAACCGGATACCCGAATATTACCCCGGGTCCGAGTGCACTTGAGCAAGCTGTTCCACTTCGATTCAAGTATGGAAATGATGAATTAAACTTTAATTCAGGCAATGTGCAGACAGCTATCCAACGTTTAGAACCACTCTCTCCATACTCGGATAACCATGGAAATAACAGTCAGTGGCATAAATTCTGGTTAATTCAAGACACAAATCAAAACTGGTAATATCTGAAACCCTTCTAATTGAAAAGCCATTCTGTCTTTTGTAAGAATGGCTTTTTCAAAAACAAAAGTGCCAGTTTCAATCATTACCTGATCAGCTACACTGTAAACTGATCACTCAAATGATTGTAAATCACCAACAAAGGAAGCCTGTGGAATCTGATTCCGTAACTATAAATATATATTGCTGGTTAAAATAGTAAACAAACGCAATGAATAGATCATATAATAAATATCTGGCAATATTAATTGTCATGTTGTCACTTGGTACTGCATGGGCCATTCGTGGAAGTTTTGGACACGAATATGGGGCTGCCTGGGCCGGATCGATAGGTGTTCTTGCATTGCTTTTGGTGTCTGGGAGAAAAGATTGGATAAAAAACTGGCCCGCAATAGTTGCAATGGGAGCTATAGCCTGGGGTGTAACGGGGATGATTAGTTATGGTCGTGTGATTGGGTATACCAGAAGCCCTGATTTTTTGAATGCATCCTATGGTCTGTTGAGTTTGTTTCTCATCGGCAGTCTGTTTGGTTTTTTAGGAGGCGGATTGACGGGGCTAATATTAAATTCAAACAAAAAAAGTAAAGTAAATTGGGCAAGTCTCATAGCCCAAATGGTAGCCGGCGCCTGGATTTTTTGGGGATATCTTATTCACCAGTTGCACTGGTTTATGACACCACCAAGATCTGAGTTATGGGCTGCATGCCTGGGAGCTTCAGCAGCTTTGGGGTGGTATATGAAACGAAATAACTTCAATAATGCATGGGTTGTTGCATTTTCAACCATGATTGGGGCTGGTTTTGGTTTTGCATTTGGAAATTTTATTCAATTGATGGGAAATGTTATGGAAATTCAATTCAATTGGTGGAATGCAATGGAGTATTCGATCGGATTTTTTGGCGGTCTCGGAATGGCTTGGGGTATCTTCAGTAGAAAATGGGAAGAGATTAATTCGTTACCTGCAGTTGCTCACCATTGGAGTTTTGTTTTTTTGTTTATAGTTATCCCAATTGTAACAATTGTTAAAAGGTTCGGATCAGGTGGTATGCTTCGAACTGCAGAAAGACTTGGAATTAATAATGTTGAGCAGTTTTACACTATCCAGTGGATCTTGATTGTTGCTCTTTTTGTTGTAGCACTCGCTATTTTGTGGAGTCAATATAGGAAGTTTAAATCCGGTGATCAGACAATCAAACAACTCCTAATTGTTCTGTTGACAACGTGGGCATGGTACAAACTCCTTCAGGTGATTAATTCCGGGATTTTGTTCGGATATTATTTTTCCTCCTACGATCTTGCTTTTCTCAATATTATCGCTGTGGCGTTGTTGTGGATTTATATAAGAGGTACAGATCCCTTTTTCGGACCTATACCCGATGATAGATTTAATAGCAGCCTTTTTAAAGCCTTTGCAGGAGTTACACTTACAATTTTGTTACTTACAGGTATTTCTATTCAAATGCATGATGGCCTTCCAGGGCAGCACCAGCGATTTGATAATACAATCGAACAACTGGAATAATCTTATATGTATAAAAAATCAAATTTGCAGGATCGGATGGGATAAAAAATCCAGTCAAAAATCTAAAAATTTCTAAATAAAAAGATATCAGATGAATCTAAAAAGTATATATACGTCTCTTCTACTCTTTATTTTGTTTATTGGTGGATGCCAGCCGGCAAACAATGATGGGGATACTTATTTAGTTGCTGCTCATAGGGGTTTTCATGTGGATGTACCTGAAAATTCTATTGCCAGTATAGAAAAAGCAATTCATCATAGTATTGATATTGTTGAAGTTGATATTCGCATCAGCATGGATGGCATTCCTGTTTTAATGCATGACGATACAGTAGATCGTACTACAAATGGAAGTGGTGAAGTGGCCAAATTCAAACTAAATGAGTTGAAAGAACTTTATCTGCTTCATCAGGGAGAGGTAACAAATCATAGAGTTCCTACGCTTGAAGAAGCTTTAAGGGCAGCTAAAGGAAAAATCATTTTTGATCTTGACCTGAAAACAACTCAGGTCGAAAAAATAATCGCAGTTGTCGAAGAGACAGGATCACATGAGAGTGTGGTTTTTTTTGATAGCGATTGGGAGGTCCTGGAGAAAGTATATCAGGCACATCCAAACTGGAATCTTATGCCGAGATCTTATAATGAAAATCAAGCAAAAGAAGCATACGAAAGGTTTAAACCATGGGCAGTTCATGTGGACCCCTCATTTGCGACACCGGAACTTTCTCAATATCTGCGTGAACGGGGTTCACATGTGTGGATTAATGCTCTTGGTGATGTTGACAGCACATTAAGTACAGGAAGTACATATCTGCTGGAAGACTTAATTAACACTCAAGGTAATATAATTCAAACTGATTTGCCGCTGACTGTTAAACAATACCTTGAAAGAAATTTGTCATCAGACCGTAGTTTTTAAAACCTGAAGAAATTGATACAGTAAAACCAGCGAATATATTAACCGTCATTATATGTCTGAAATCAGTTTGAAATAATTCACAAATCCATTTAAACAATAATCAAGTTTATTCAACCACAATTAATTATTAAAAAAATGCATGTAAAAAATTATCTACTATTTTTCATTTTGTTATTAATAATTGGATCTACCCCAACTCTGGCCCAATCATTTTTAGATTCCAATTTTTTGCAACCAATTTCCAATAAATACTTGCTTCATGAGGAAAGTGCCAACCTTGAAATGATCAAGATGGTAATAGACCGTGATGACAATGTGTATGCTTTAACCGACAAAGGTTTGTACATCGTGATGGAGGGACGTCTCGTTCGTGACCAAAGGTTTAGGCCGTTAAAGGATCTTGTTCCAGTTGATATTACGATACAGAGTGGTGCAAAGGCTCTTTACTATCTATATGAAGACAGATATCTGACCAATGCCTATGCGGGGCTACCCTATGGAGAATTCGAGAATGGAGCTTACCAACATATTGCGGTGAATCAGAAGGGAGAAATTTTACTTGCAGGTAATCAAAACTTTAAGCTGATAACGGATAAAAATGAACAGGAAGGAGAGTCACAAAGTATTATTCGAAAAATTCAGGCACGTGGTAATAAATTCTATGTAGAAACAGCTACCGGAATATCAAAACTTGAAAATGGAAACCTGCATCAGATAGTGCATGAAGATGACATTCAAGCCTGGATTTTTGGAAATAATGAATTATATATTTCCACAACTGAAGGGTATTATTCGGTAGCAGACAGTAATTGGAGCCTTCTGCAGCCCTTTACCGACAGGGTCCCGGTAACACCAATTACATCACTGGCTTTTCACAATGGAACGCTGTGGGCTGGAACAGATATTGGAATGTTTTCCACAGACAATCACGATCAGTACCGGTATTGGGCAAGCAGGCGATGGTTATCCAGTGATGATGTAATTGATGTCGCCACGGATTCAAAAGGGAATGGGTATGCACTGACAGAAGAGGGAATTTCCGAAGTTCATTTTAAAACAATGACCCTGAAAGAGAAGGCAGACTACTTTCATGATAAAGTGCGAAAGCGCCACCTGCGCCTGGGTTTGATTGGTGAAACACGCATGAGTGAGCCCGGTGATGTGGCCACGACCCAAATGGTTGATACGGATAACGACGGCCTCTGGACTGCATTCTATATGGGAAGTGAAATATTTCGTTATGCTGCCACGAATAATCCTGTTGCCAGAGCCAATGCTATGGAAACATTTATGTCATATGAAAGGTTGCTTTCCATCAATCAGCTCGACGGGTTTCCTTCGCGAACGTTTGGACGAAAAGGATTTGCATTTTCTAATCCTGAACGCTGGAGAGAGAGTCCTGAAGAGCATATGGAATGGAAAGGCCACACAAGTACTGATGAGTATATTTCCTATCTATGGATAGCAGCACTAATGGATCAGTTTTTAGATCTGAATGACGATGAGCAGCAGCGGGTAACAGATTTTATCGATTCCATTATGATGCATATCATTCGGAACGACTACAATTTTGTGGATATTGACGGGGAACCAACTCTTTGGGGAAGATGGAATCCTGAATTTGTAAACTGGTATCCCGAAACCGTAACGGACAGAAAGCTGAACAGCACGCATTTAACTGCCGGATTTCAGCTTGCTTATTCACTTACCGGAAAAGAAATTTATAAAGATGAAGCCTTCCGCATGTTTGAAGAGCATGGTTATCTGGATAACATTCAGATCCCAATGGAAAAAATTGGGCCCACACCGGGTGTCATTTACGAGGGAGATCATCCATATCCATTCGAGTTTGACATGGGGGATGGCGGATGGAATCATTCGGATGATGAAATGTATTTTCTGACCTATTGGGTTCTCTATCACTATGCATTTAACGATGATCTGAAGCGAATCTATGCCGATGTGATCACCGATCACTGGAAGATTGAATTACCGGAACGAAATTCCGTATGGAGCCTGATTGCATATGGCACCTCGGGAGATATCGATCTCGAATCCGTAAAATGGCATTTGAGAGAGTTTCAGCTTGATATGAGGCGCTGGCAGGTGAGAAATTCCCACCGGAATGACCTGGAATTTCTGGAGCCAAACTTTCGCGGCCAGGAAACCAAAAAATTACTGCCGCCTGCAGAACGGGAAACGATGCGATACAATACCAACCCATTCAGGCTTGACGGAGGCAGAGGAGGAGACCGTGAACTGTCCGGAGATGAATTTCTCCTTCCATATTGGATGGGACGTTATCTGGGTGTGATTATTCCCCTGGATTAAGCAGATTCCGGGGATTTGTGGTTCAGTAATCAGTTTTCAGAATGGAGTTAAAACAGAATTTGATCTCGAAAATGCGGGACACATCTGAGGGTTATCGAAATCTTGTGTTCAACAAAAAAGATTTATAAAAGAAAGATAAATTTAAATAAAAATGTAGTAAAACCATGGAATTATACGGTAAAAGAAAAGCTTTCAATATTTTGATAAATTTGCTTCTGCTGAGTTTCATTTCAACAGTGGCTTATTCCCAGACAGATCCGCTCGGCATGTTGCTTACCTGGCAGCAGGATCCTTCCTCAACCATGACGATCGATTGGTACACTCCGGAAGGAGTAGAAGCATCTTTCGTTGAATATCGAAGGCTGTCAGATGAAGAAGAGTGGGAGACGGCAGAAGGTGAAAGATTTCCGTTTCCGTTTTCCGATCGCCTCATTATCCGGGTAGAGATTACCGGTCTGGAGCCGGATACCGAGTATCAATTCCGAGTGGGCGAGTTTTCAAGAATCCGGAAATTCCGGACCATGCCCTTGGAAGCATACAGACCGGTGCGCATAGCAGTTGGGGGTGATGTCAGGCACCGAATAGAATGGATGGAGCAGACCAACCGCCGCGCAGCTGTTTATGAACCTGATTTTGTGTTATGGGGCGGTGACCTTGCATATGCAAACGGACTGGAAGAACGTGTGGAGACATGGTATGAATTTCTGGACGCAACTATGCGTACACTTATTACGGCAGATGGTCGAATGATTCCGGTGGTGGCCGGCATAGGGAACCATGAGGTGAAAGGAGGGCATTATTACCGCGATGAGCACGACAGCAGGGAGGGTATTCCCGAATTTGATGGCTCTGAAGAGGCAAAGGAACAGATTTCACCTTATTACTACCGGCTTTTTGCATTTCCCAGTCAGCCAGGATACGGAGTACTCGATTTTGGAGATTATATGAGCATTATCCTACTTGATACGGACCATACCAATCCAATGGATGGCGAACAGAAAGAGTGGCTTGAAAAGGTTCTCGCCGAGCGGCACCATATACCACATGTTTTTCCGACCTACCATATTCCGGCTTATCCGTCCGTTAGGAATCCAGACTGGGAATCTTCAGTTCGGGTTCGGGAACACTGGGTTCCTTTTTTCGAAGAACATGGGGTTAGGGTTGTTTTTGAGAAGCACGATCATGCATACAAGCGAACCTTTCCGCTAAAAGGAGGAGAAGTTAACAGTGATGGCATTGTATATATCGGTGATGGTGCCTGGGGAGTGGGTATCCGTGAAATCGGTCGGAGCCATGAAGAGCATGCCTGGTATCTCGACCGGGCGGCATCCGAACGTCATTTTATTTTGACAACCATCCATGGGAATCACCAGCATTTTCTTACCATCAACGAAGACGGAGAAATTATTGATGAGTATCCTCAAACTCCTCACCTTGATCTGAATTCGATCAGGCTTGCCGAACCCTGGCTGCCCGAAGAGGAATCCGCTGATTCCAAAGAGGATGAGGCCGTTGGGGATGAGTAAAACTGATAGTGAATATCAGGCTGATCTTCTATATTGAACGCTTTATGTATAACCAGATTAATCTATATCGGAAATGCGGCAGAACCTGATCCTAAAACCACTTCGGGGTATTATACCACCGGTCATTACACCCTTAAAAAACCAGGATACTCTGGATGGAGAAGGTCTGATACGGCTTGTCGAGCATCTGATTTCAGGGGGTGTACACGGCCTGTTTATCCTCGGTACAACCGGTGAGGGCCCATCCCTCAGTTATCATCTGCGCTATGAAATC
>SL_3KL_010_SEDDRAFT_10003556_pt1 | contig 14136 bp, 10 predicted proteins | sample SodLakKL_010_SED_2_FD_10381 | JGI IMG/M metagenome (IMG submission 10381)
CCGAAAACTCCTCTCCCTCCGGGAGGGGTTGGGGGAGGGAAAGGTAACCTCCTGATATCATTCAACCCCACCCCGACCCTCCCCCAAAGGGAGAGGGAGAACCAGAGTTTTCGGACAGGCACTACTTACGAGGATCTTTTTTGACGCATTAGGATATACAAACGCCTCTGTGCGAATGAATTCGCACCTACATGTAATCCCAACTCCGGTGCAAATAACATGTAGATGCGAATTCATTCGCACTTCTGAGTCACGCACATCCAAAGGCTTCTTTTTTCCGCCCATACGCTTTTGCTTGCACATGCTACAACGCCGCTGACGCCAAAGCTTTTGAAACCACTTCTTTGGCTTCCTCCTGTATCTGCTTCAGATGTTCCCGGCCCTTGAAGCTTTCAGCGTAAATTTTGTAAATATCCTCGGTACCCGACGGTCTGGCGGCAAACCATCCATTTTCGGCGACCACCTTGAGTCCTCCGATGGGCTGATTGTTTCCCGGAGCGTGGGTCAAAATGTTTTCGATAGGTTCTCCGGCCAGGATCGAAGTCCGGATCATGTTCGCTGAGAGTTCCTTAAGGGCTTTTTTCTGTTCATGGTTCGCGGGGGCATCGATTCTTTCATAAACCGGGCTGCCAAAAAGCGCTTCCAGGTCCTTGTAATGCTCCGCCGGGTCTTTACCGGTCACAGCCATAATTTCCGCTGCCAGAAGATTCATAACAATTCCATCTTTGTCAGTGGTCCAGACCGTACAGTCATGACGCAAAAAGGTGGCTCCGGCACTTTCCTCACCCCCGAATCCGTAGGAGCCATTCAGAAGACCCTCCACAAACCATTTAAATCCTACCGGTACCTCTTCAAGGCGGCGTCCCAGATGTTTGGCCACTCTGTCGATCATGGAACTGGACACAAGGGTCTTGCCCACCCCTGTCTGCCTGCTCCAGCCAGGACGATTCCGAAAAAGGTACCAGACGGCAACTGACAGATAGTGATTGGGGTTGAGCAATCCTCCTGACCCGGTAACAATCCCGTGCCTGTCATTGTCCGGATCGTTGCCGAAGGCCACGTCAAATCTGTCCTTAAGAGCAATCAATCCGGCCATGGCATAAGGGGATGAACAATCCATCCGGATCTTTCCATCTTTATCCAGGGTCATGAAAGAAAAGGTGGGATCCACTTTTTTGTTGACCACCTCGATGTTGAGGCCATAGCTTTCGGCAATACGGTCCCAGTAATTCACTCCGGAGCCCCCCATGGGATCAACCCCGATGCTGAGACCTGCTCCGGCAATGTCTTCCATCCTGAGAATGTTTTTCAAATCACTCACGTAGGGGCCAACAAGATCGCACCGGGAAATGTTTTCTGCATTCAAAGCCTTTTCAAACAAAACCCGGCGGACATCCTTGAGTTTTCTGACAATTATCTCATTGGCTCTTTCCTGGATGAATTCAGTAATATCATTTGCCGCAGGACCGCCATCCGGAGGATTGTATTTAAAACCTCCGTCCTGAGGCGGATTATGCGATGGCGTGACCACCACGCCATCGGCCAGAGTTTTTCCGGCCCGGTTATGGGTCAGGATGGCATGAGAGATGACCGGCGTCGGTGTGTATCCGAACCCATCCTGGATAACCACCCTTATTCCGTTGGCCACAAAAACCTCCAAAGCGGTCATGAAAGCCGGCTCTGAAAGGGCGTGAGTGTCCATCCCCATATAAAGCGGGCCCTCGATTTTCCGTGAGGCCCTGTATTCGCAGATTGCCTGACTGGCGGCAAGAATATGGTCCTCATTGAAACTGCGGGAAAAAGCACTGCCCCTGTGGCCTGAGGTACCAAAGGAAATTTTTTCAGCAGGTATGTTTCCATCCGGTTTTAACGTGTAATAAGAAGATACCAATCGGGGTATATTGATCAACAACTCTCTGGGAACCGGCTTACCAGCCAGTGGATGCATTGTCATTTTGTCTGCCTTTCTTTTACTCGATGATCAGTTTTTTTTTGTCATTCCCGCGAAAGCGGGAATCCAGTGCTTTTTTTGGCACTCCGATAGATAGCGCTGAAAAGCTTCACTTCGTGCCGGGCCTACGCCGGAATCACCCTGAGGAACTTTCCCCATATGAATCGCTCAAGATAGTTACTAATAATGCATAGGCCGAAAAAGGTATATACCTTATAGACCCCATTTTATAAAATATATTTTATGGTATATACTAAACATTGAGAATAAATCTGAGATTATAAAATCATAAATCGGACCCCAAAAAAGTAATTTTCATCATCCTACAACACCTGGATGCACAGGCCATAGACAAAGAGAGGCATCTATGCAATCGTTAATTATCGTTTCCAACCGACTGCCAATAACCGTTAAACAGACCATTGAAAAATCCTCGGGCGGTATGGTTTCCGCTCTGGAGGGACTTGGAGACAGATTCAATATTCAATGGATCGGCTGGGCCGGTGGGGTTGTGGAAGATTCTGAGAGAAAAGAGGCGATTGCCTCGGAACTCAAGGAAAGGTTCAACTTTATCCCCATTTTTTTAAGCCAGGAGAATGTGGAAACCTATTACAATGGTTTTTCAAACTCAAGCCTCTGGCCCTTGCTTCATTATATGCCCTCCAACGCCCGCTATGAAGAAAAGTGGTTTCAGAATTATAGGAAAGTTAACCGCCTCTTTGCCGAAAAAATTCTCGAGCACGCCGGCCCTGACGATATCATCTGGATTCATGACTATCACCTGATGCTTCTTCCGGCCCTCCTGCGGGATAAACGGCCGGATTTAACCATAGGCTTTTTTCTCCACACGCCTTTTCCCTCATATGAAATATTCCGGTGCCATCCCAAAAGAGAAGAACTTTTAAACGGACTTCTTGGAGCCAACCTTATCGGCTTTCATACCTTCGGTTACCTTCGGCATTTTCGAAGCACTGTGCTTCGCCTTTTGGGTATCGAATCGGAACTGGACCACATACCTCTTGAAAATCACAAGTGCGCCATGGATGTTTATCCCATAGGCATCAATACGAAAAAATTTCAAGACATCCTGGGTGCTGAGGCTTTCTCGCGGCGGCGGAAAGCACTTCGAAAAGTCTACAGGGATAAAAAAATGGTACTCAGTGTTGAAAGGCTTGATTACACCAAGGGTATTCCCCAGAGACTTGAGGCAATCGAAATGTTTTTGGAAGAAACCGGGCGCAAGGATGTGGTCTTTCTTTTCATCAGTGTGCCCTCAAGACAAAGTGTTCCCGAATACAAAGAACTTTTAGAGGAAGTTGAACTGAAGGTGAGCCAGATCAACGGGAAATACTCTTCCCTGGGGGAAGTACCAATCCATTTTCTTTTCAGGTCGGTAAATTTCGATGAACTTTGCGGTCTGTATTGTCTGGCCGATGTTGCCACAGTCACTCCCCTGATCGATGGTATGAACCTGGTGGCCAAAGAATATGTTTTTTGCCAGAAGGAAAAAGCCGGGGCCCTCATTTTGAGTGAATTTGCGGGAGCAGCACAGGAATTGGCAACCGCTTACGTGGTAAATCCCTATTACGTCAAACAAATATCCGATACATTAAAAAAAGCACTCGATGCCGGTGAAACAGAAAAGCGCGGGCGACTTGAGCCTATGAAAAAGCGTGTGGAAAAACATGATGCCGACTTCTGGGCCCAATCCTTTATCGAAGCTCTCAAAAGCTGTTGCCAGGAAGTCTCCCCGCCGGTTAACCTGAGCGGTTTGTCACCGGAAATAATGAACCAAATCCGAAGCGCCGGACGGGGAGTCTTGTTTCTGGATTACGATGGAACCCTGGCAGAGTTTGAAAAAACGCCCCAAGCCGCCCCCCCCTCCGGAGAGGTGGAACAACTGCTTTCATCCCTTTCAAACCAAAATCAATTTGATGTCTATATTGTCTCCGAGCGGAAAAAAGAAGAAATGGATAACTGGTTTTCCAATTTCGCTCTTAACCTTCTTGCAGAGCAAGGGTGCTGCTACAAGGAAAAAAATGCTGACAACTGGATTTCGATAAGACCTGAAACAGATCTGTCATGGAAAGATCACCTTCGGGATTTCCTGAAACTTTATACGGGCATGACACCAGGAAGCTTGCTGGAAGAAAAAACCACTTCACTGGTTTGGCAATACAGGAATGCCGACCCTGATTTCGGAGCCTGGAAAGCTCACCAGCTTGTATCCGAACTCCAGGAGATGCTCTCGAACCTGCCTGTGCAAATTCACCACGGGAAAAAAAGTGTCACAATAGCCTCGGTTCAAACAAGCAAAGGGGCCGCGGTGTCACATATAATGGCACTTAAGAATTATGAAAAAGCCTTGTGCGCCGGCGACGACGAAGCCGATGAGTCCATGTTCCGCCTTTCCGACCAACGAATAACCGGGATAAAAGTTGGCCCCGGAAAAGAAACCAGCGCCGACTTTCAATGCCCTTCCCCGAAAGCGCTCCGCTCCTTTTTAGAACAACTTTTGGAACAGCCCTGACAGCAGCTGATAAATTATTGTTATTTTGGTCACGCCCTTGAATGGGCCAAATTTTTACTGGTTATAACGGATTTGGGGGTGATTGGTTAAGAGAATAGATGATTGCAAACGTTCCCCCCTTTTGAAAAGGGGGGCCAGGGGGGATTTGAGGCTTTTTTAAATCCCCCCCTAAATCCCCCTTTGCCAAAGGGGGACTTGCTGCACAAAGCATCCTTTAGGGTGAACCTTATGACCAAGGGGTTATAACTAATTGTAATCACGACCAAAAGGGCTTTTCCTTCTTGCCGGTGGATTAAATATTAATGATCCCTACTGCTTAACGGATATATTCGATGAAAAGCGGATCAAGTTCGTCCCATGTCAGATACAGGCTGTATGGAATTGCTCCATGAATAAGCTCATAATAACCGATACGAAACCTTCCCGTATTTGTTCCTCCATCTATCCTGCCAACAAAATGCTTATCCTCGGTACCCTCGCCATAAACCTGCTGCTGACCAACACTTCTCGTCACCCAGCCTTTCATGTGAAGATGAATATTGACATCGCCTCTAAACCGGTAGTGGGTTTGTCCGGCATCGTTCTCGTAGCTTTCCATGGTCCCGTTGACAATATCGCCGGTATAAGTACCCTGACATCCCCATGGATCCAGATAATTTTGATGATGAATGTGATCATAGCGGCACTCCAGTGTACCGCTGAATGTGCCAGTAATGGTTTCATCGGCAAAATTCAATCGGATAGCAGCATCAATATCATGGGAATCGGCAATTGTGGCCATGGCAAGAGTGGATTGATGACTCCCGCCGCTAATCACATTTGTTCTGAAATTACTGTAATAATGACTCCCTTTGAAATTACCGGAATTTCCGCCAATAATCAGTACATCACCATTGGTTTCTTCAGGTTCAGAGGGGATGGGCTCTTGGTCAGAATATATGGGCTCCTGGTAAGCCAGACAGTTCCAGGTTTTCAAAAAAAGCAGCTTGATTTCCTGGTATTCTGCCATTCGCTGCGCCATGGACCCTTCACCGCATACTCGTGCCATCATCATGTTCCAGGCCGCTTGCCTTATCCATTCCGGGTCAGGATCAGGATAACAGGCACCCATGGATAAAATAAGATCCTTTCTGGCTGCATTGGCCCATTCCGCCACTTTCAGAAAACGGTCGCATTCGGACTTGGAACCCACAGGCATGTTTTCCAACCGCCTTTGCAAAAGCCAGTGATTTTCAATATACAAATCCTTGAAGTCTTCCAGTTCACGCTTTTTGACCGGATAAATTTCTTTTTCTGTTTTGTACCACTGGGCAAACAGGTTTTTCAGATAAGCATCCACAGCGTTTTTGTCGCTGGCCTTTCCCTGTTCCTCCAGAATATTCTGAATTTTCCGTGTCATGGCCGACCTGTATTTCACCCAGGTTTCGCTGGCTTGCTCCCAATTTCCTCCATATTCCTTATAGCTTTCATACCTGACCCGGATATCATCGTCAGCCAGAATATCCATAAGGTACTTCATGGACTCCACCTTTAATTTCGCCACCTGAACGGTTCTTGGAAAAAGGGTCTCCATGGTATCACGGCCTAAACCCTGCAAGGCTATCAGGTAATTTCTTCCCTCCACCACTTCACCGGCGGCGCTGGCAAGATTTCCAACATGATCAGGAATACTGTCTTCAAAAAAATTGTCTATAAAAATTTCATGCTCTTCAGGTGTTGCATTTTTCAAAAAGGTTTGGGCAACAAACTCCACCAGATTCCACCAATCTAATTCACCGGTTAAAACATCTCCGATTACACCCTTGGCCTCCATCAAGTTGTCTTTGACTTTATCAAGTGTTTCATTGCCCAGTTTCAATTCAGAAAATAATGTTTCAGCAATATCCAACAGCTCATCACCCAGCTGGTTTTCTCTGTGCAATCCCACGTTTAAGGTGGTCTGATCCATTACACACTGGTCTAGCTGCATCTCCAAAGTGGGAAACAACCAGTACCATGCCCCATCAATCATGCTGCGAGAATATCCGGAATTATCATGGGACTGAAGCTGAGCAGATTGACTGGGCGGTGCATATATTCCCAGAGCGATCCCATTGTTAATGTCAAACTTTTGCACGACTGTTTTTGAACAATAGTTGATCTCCAAATAATCTTGCCCCTCAAGGCCTTCCACATTAAAAATCGCCATGGGAGCACCAAAGGGCACATCGGCAAAACACAATCGGTCGCTTTCCAAGAGCACCGGACTTTGGGAAGAATCGCTAACAATACCCACCTGGGGAGTGTCAGTGTCCGGAATATAGTGCAAATATCCAGAAGGAAAAAAATCGGAAAAAATAAAATCAATCCCGTCAAAGGTAAAATCAAGATCATAGGCAACTCCGTCAATACCCACATCATAAATGGAAAATTTTGCAGGTGGTCCAAAAACATCGGCTTTGGACATCCGGAAATCCACAAAGTCATTATCATAATACCAGGCGGGATAGGGATATTGGGGCTCACCAGGCTGAAAATTCATAAAAATGAGAGGCAAGAAAGGATCAAAAAGATCAATCTGCATGTCAAACCAGTATAGCGTATCATCAATTTTCAAGTCTTCAACCCGCAAACCACCCCGCCCTGAGCGGATTGTACTGTATTTGAACCAGTCAAGTCCCATGCCGAAAGGATCATATGAGCGTTTTAATTGTGACGGTCCCATATTGAAATCAGCCGGAGGGAAAAAGTCGTTGACGGTGTGTTTCGTTACGTTAAAAGAAAAACGCCTGGATTCCTGGCCAGAACCATGGTCTGTGCCGGGAGGTGATAGAATTTGTTCCCGCTCAACAGTCGCGGTCAAGGTAAAATGGGTTCTTTGGTCATTGAGATTGAGGGTGGTAACATACCACATACCTGGTCTCAGTGGGGTGGTGGTGGAGGGTGTCAGAATAATGGTCTTATCGGATGATGGACCATCGGAAAAAATATCCGCATTGGCATTAAGCTCTGCCAGGGTATTTCCCGAGACAGGATTGCCGAATTTGAGATAGAGAATCAGGTTCCCGGTGCCGTTTCGGATGGTTACGGTAAGCTTGTCGGCATCTTGAGGAACATCAACAGCCACAGCCGCATATGTCCTGCTGTCCAGCCATGTATCAAACGGCTCCCCGCTCTCCAAAAGATTGTACGCAAAAACCGCGTTTTTCAAAAATAGCCCCACAATCAACATAACCATGCAAAATAGCGAAAGCTTTTTCATATACACCTTCCTTTTTTGGGTTTTATTAAAAAAACATCAGTCCCTACAATCTCGGATTTTCGTTTTTTCCATGTTGACATTAAATATAAAATGTTTGCTGATAATCAAACATCGCCGTTAAAGATCAAAGCCCTTGTTCCCATTCTCTTTGTCGTTGACCGTGTGAAGTACAAATAAAAAGTTAATTCGATAATTTGAAACTATCTAACTATACACCTGTCTATGTTTTCTCCAAAGCCTTTCGCACCTTGATAGAAATATCCCTTTTTGAAAATGGTTTTCATCTTCTACCATAAGTATTGTTTCACCATGTCCCTTGGTTATTTCAACTGCATTTTCTGTTTGAATTTCTCTGTCTTCAACCAAATGACGCGGCAGATAAATCCTAAAGGTTGTTCCTTCACCAGTTTCGCTGTAAACATTGATAAAACCGTTGTTTTGTTTGACTATGCCATAGACCGTTGCAAGACCCATGCCTGTTCCAATCCCGACGGGCTTGGTAGTAAAAAAGGGTTCGAAAATATTATCAAGGGTCTCTTTATTCATACCCTCGCCGTTATCACTGACGGCCAGCATGACATATTTCCCTGGCAAAAATCCTGAATTTTTGGAGCAATATTCTTCATCCATAGTTACATTTTCAGTCTCTATGATGATTTTGCCCATTTTTGTGATAGCATCTCGGGCATTTACACATAGATTAACCAGGATTTGATCAATTTGAGCAGGGTCTATTTTAACCGGCCATTTGTTTACACCAGGCATCCAGACAAGTTCAATGTCTTCACCGATCAATCGTCGAATCATTTTAAGCATACTTTCCACAATTTCATTCAGGTCACAAACTTTAGGAATGATAGTCTGTTTTCTTGCAAAGGCCAGCAGTTGTCCGACTATATTTGTAGATTTTTGACCGGCAGCAATAATTTCCTCAACAAACTTATAGATTGGATCAGAGTCTCTGATTGTTTCTTGAACAAGCTCAGCATAGCCCAGGATAACCAGCATTTTATTATTGATATCATGAGCCACACCCCCTGCCAGTCGTCCGACTGATTCCATTTTTTGAGCTTGGAGAAGCTGCCTTTCCAATACTTTATGTTCGTTGATATCTTGAAATGATCCCTGAACTTTTATAATCTTCCCATTATCATCTCTGACTTCTTCTCCGGTAGTTCTCACCCAAACAGNCTTTCCTTTGGCAGTTATAATTTCCATTTCCTTATCATAAGGGATTGCTTTTTTAGCACAATCTTTGAAAACTTTTGTCATTTCATCTCGGAATTCAGGTGCGTAAAAAAGGATTGCTTCATCTAACGAAGGTGAATACCACCGAGGCATTTCATGAATATTTGCAACTTCGTCGGACCACAATACCCTTTTTTTATTAATATCTACACTCCAACCACCAAAATTTGCTGTTTTTTCCGCAATCCGGAGAAGTTTATAGTTGGATTTTAGCGCCTCTTCAGCCTGTTTACGTTCTGTAACATCCCAAACTGTAGATATCATCAAGTTTTTGTCTGAGTCAGCTCTATATGCTCATGGTGAGGATTATTTTTTTCGCGGCGGGCGAAAAAATTTCCAAGTGAGTGGGTCAAATAACAGGAGAAACTTTTAGGTCAGCATTTTACATGTCACTTTTGACCCCAGGGCGATTTATCTGCGTGATGGTGTCTTTTTAATCCTTTTCCAACGGCAGAAAAATTTTGGTTTCCGGATTAAGTTATGGCAGGAGGGTATCTATTTGTATGTCTATGACCATGGAAGATACGGCAAATTACAATGAAAAAATCAGTTAGCCATGTAAATGCCTCGGTCTATCCTTTTAACCCTTCCAAGCTTGTTTAGGCGAAATAAAATATTTCGAATTTTCTTTTCGTTAAAACCTGTTTTATCTTGGACTTCTGCAAATCCAACGCCCTTATCACCCGCTTCCCTGATAACTTCCAGAACTTCATCCGATGCACTCATTTTGGGCGAACCTGACCCTCTCGTTTTGGCTGCTGTGCCAGATTTACTCACCATGGTTTCCAAGCGATCCAGCTTGGTCATAAGTTTTTCCATATCTTTCTGGGTAGGGATTTTATATTGTTTCATAAAAAACCTCACCATGGCATCGAAGCTGGCTGATTTTTTTGTCACGATCTATTCCACCTCATAATTGAAAGTGTAGACTTTTTTGATGGTCTCTTGAACTTTCCATGTGCATTTCATTCCTTTAGGAAAAGATACCAACATGTTTCCGGTAATATGAACTTCTTCATCTCCTGAAGTGACAATAACATCACCTTCAAAAACATAGGCCGTTTCCTGCTCGGTATATTCCCAGTCAAATGTGTCAGGTTCACACTCCCATCTATCCCAGGAGCCTATTCCGAGCTGTTTTGCTTCATCTAATGACATTTTCTTAATTTTAATTTGTGACATTTTACTTAACCCCTTTTTGATAAATTTTTGATGCCTATTGCTTTAAACACGGCCCTAAATCATATGAACTGTCACAGAACACATGCGGAGAAATGTCTCTTTTAAAACATCAACCCCGATTATTCCAAAGGTTCGTAACAGTTGTTTATATCTTATAATTTGCTCCTTTATTTAAGTCAATTATAATATATCCCATAATCATGATATTTTTCTCTCATCCTTTCCCGAGCATTATCAATAAATAGTGCCTGTCCGGAAACGCCTATACTCCCTCTCCCTTTGGGGGAGGGCCGGGGTGTGGGTGAATGGTATCAGGAGGTTGTCTTTCCCTCCCAGAGGGAGAGGATTTTCCGGACAGGCACTAATTTAAGCCTTATTGCTATTCTCCCTTTTTCTTTACAAGGAAACTTGCTTTTATACAATCTATGGTTCCACGAAGATGGGAATAAGCACCCTTTACCAGATATTTATTCAAACCCATAAACTTGAAATTTCAACGATGATATTGTTGACACGATCAATGGTTTACCATAAAAATGTCTCCATAATGATAAGGAAGCCATTGGTGAAAATAAATGTGTAGTAAGGGTTGCGAAAACAATTTTAAAAGTTTTTTTTAAAATGCTGCAAATGCCACGTGGAGCCGTATTTTTCATGTGGCTGAAGGAAAGAAATGATAAATAAATGAACGGTACCAATCGTGCTGATGTAAAACGAGGCATAAAAGTTTTGATCGTCTTAAAAAAAGACCAGAAAACGAACAAACTAACTGAGGGAATCGTAAAAGATATTTTAACAAAATCGCCAACCCACCATCATGGGATAAAAGTCCGTTTAGAAAGTGGAGAAATTGGGAGGGTGAAAGAAATATTAGGCTAAAATTTGATATATGGCGACATTGTTGGTGGTCAATGTTTTATGCTATCAATACTCAACTTGAAAAGGTTCAATATTTAGCTTAAGGAAAAAGGGTTACAAATGCCTGATATCGACCTCTCCGGAAAAGTAGCCGTGATCACAGGTGCAAGCAGCGGTATCGGTGTTGCTGTCGCCAGGGAACTGCATTCGCTGGGAATGCATCTGCTGTTAAATGCCCGCCGGGAAAAACTCCTTAAAAAAGTTGCCGACCAATTAAATGCCGAAATCATAGCCGGTGACATTTCATCTCCAAACATGCCAGAAAAATTGCTTAAAATGGCTCTGGATGTTTATGGAAAGTGCGATGTGGTTTTAAACAATGCCGGAATTATTGAAACCGGAGACATCAAAACAATAGATATTGACAAGGTTTGTGAAATGATTCGCATTAATGTGGAAGCAGCCTTTCGGGTGGCCTATACCTTTGTACGCCATTTTCTGGGTCAGGGGCATGGATATCTTATAAACACTTCTAGTGTCTTGGGCACAAAAGTGCGCATGTCTGCCGGGGCTTATTGCGGAACCAAATATGCCATTGAGGCTCTGTCAGAAGCTCTTCGAATGGAATTGGCCGGAACCGCGATCGGTATAACCTGCCTTGAACCCGGCCTGGCCATGACTGATTTACACCGGGACCTGGCGGAACATCCCAGCAAACAAATGCACATAAAACATCCCTTGCAACCGGAAGATATCGCCCGATGCGTTCGCTTTGCGCTTACCCAACCAGAATATGTGCGTATCCCTAAAATCATGGTTTTGCCAGGGGAGCATCAAATATGATGAAAAACAGGTGATGTAAGGTGACCGAATCAATATTATTTCCCCGGTATTTTCTTGACTTTATCTGCAAACAGCCTATAATAGGTTCAACTCAATAAGGGTTTGTCTGTTTCAGACAAGCTGGTTTCTCTGAAAGGTAATACCATTTGTCAAAGTGGCATCCTCCAGTTGGGGACCTGAGAATTTATTTAAGAAAGGAGAGTGCTATTATGACAAAAGGAAGCGTAAAATGGTTTAATGCCAATAAAGGCTATGGCTTCATTGAGCAGGAAAATGGTCCGGATGTATTTGTCCACCATTCAGGAATCAATGCAAGCGGATTTAAATCACTTGATGAAGGCGACCGCGTCACATTTGATATTACCGAGGGTCAAAAAGGACCTGCGGCTATCAATGTAACTGTGGAATAGCCGAAATATCCGGATAGTTAAAAGCGTTCCATTGCACAATGGAGCGCTTTTTTATTTTTGCGGACCTATTTAATTCCCGATTTTGAAACGTTTTTTTTGATTTTTGCCCGCAGGTTATTTATCCTTTTCTGAAATATTTGCCTGTCGAAACCTTCTTCAATATTATTTTTTCTTCCCGTTCTTTGCTTTAACAGCTCCTTTTCGGACCCTCTGCTGTGTCAGCCCGGCATCCCCCTCATTTTTTATCAAGTTTTCCTGTTTCTCATTGGACCCACCCTTGCCCTGATGTGCCTTAACTTGTTCCATGGGTACCGGAGCCCATATCACTTTTCGCCGAAATGCTTTGGTAACCACCAGTACCTCTTCTACATCCTTGTAATCATCAAGATTCATCCCATCGTTATTCTTAGGGTCAAAATTATCCAGACGACGGAGTGATCCGTCAGTGCATACTGCTATATACATCGTTTTTATCCTCCTTGGGTTTTCCCATATGATTTCTTTTATCGAGAAAAACGGAGAAGTTTGAAGTTCATTCCGTTGTTCCCTTTTAAGTTGTGCACATGTGGCATACTCAGGGCACAAAGGGCATTTTAAATAAGCCCTGTACTGCTCGAAGATGGTGCATCGGATGGTTTTGTTTCTTAAGGCACGTAGTGTTTCATTTTCGGGGTGAATATTCTCTTCCCGCCGAAAATCTATTGGATCTTCCAGTTTATCAAGGGTTGACGAACCGGTTTCATTTTCCGCGATAGTCGGTACAAGCTGGCGCCCTTGAGTTTTATTAAGGTCCATAAAGTTTATTTCCTAAAACCAATAAAACTATCCCTTGGTGACTGATGGCACAAAAGATTGGATGCCACTCCACATTTCAGCCCCCGTTTTTTTAAAGCGGCCTAAATCATGGCATAATGGATTGTAAAAAACAAGGAGCCGGCATTAATAGATTTTAAAAGATGTCTTATCCCTGAAACATGCTGATGGATAAAAACTTGAGGGGGAGAGAGATTAGGATATTCTCATCAAAAAAGATTAGCCCCCTGGGGTGGCGTTCCGAGGGGGCTTAGCGAAAGGAAAGGACTGTGCGGTAGCTCACCGCAACATTAAGATATTAATCTTATCGGCAGGTCCGCCGAAAAACTTAAGAAAAAAATACCGAGCTTGGTAAAAAAGTTTCATAGACGGTTATCGGTTTGATAAAGCATGGGAAAAAGCTTGCAAAGATGCAAAGGTTGGCCTAAAATGCTTCCACGATTTTAGAAGGACGGCGGTTAGAAATATGGTACGTTCGGGAGTTCCCGAGCGAATAGCAATGATGATTGCAGACCATAAAACCAGGTCCGTGTTTGATCTTTATAACATTGTAAATGACACTGACCTTAAGGTTTGCTACTGAAAAACAGGAAAATTGTTTGAGTGTAACCTGTTTGTGTGAAATCCGATTTTTCTGTAGATGCGAATTCATTCGCATTTAAAATCCGGCACGGATTTAAAGAAAATTCATTAGAGTCCTCCAGCAACTTTTTCCCTGTGGAAACGGGCATAGGATCTATAATGGACAACGGGGTTCAAATTGTGCGAATGAATTCGCACCTACAATTGAGCACAAGTCTTTTTACACAAACAGGTTACACTCAAATTATTTGAAAATCGCTAACGGGCACAATTCATCAAATTGATGAAAAAAAGCATGCCCAAAACAAGCCATAACATGCTGTATTAATTATAAAAGCCCCCGTAGCTCAGTGGATAGAGCAATGGATTCCTAATCCATGTGCCGCAAGTTCGATTCTTGCCGGGGGCACCAATAAAATCAAGGGTTTTAAAGATTATCTTTAGTCCCAAAGTTTTTGCCAGGCCGATTTTGTCCCAA
>SL_3KL_010_SEDDRAFT_10003557_pt1 | contig 14134 bp, 19 predicted proteins | sample SodLakKL_010_SED_2_FD_10381 | JGI IMG/M metagenome (IMG submission 10381)
AGTGGGAAATGGCAATCTTTATTGCCCCTATCATCGACTGTACGAGTAGGTATTTCCATGAGCAGACCAGTTCTTATTGACTTTTATGCCACCTGGTGTGGGCCGTGCAAGATGCAGACTCCGTACATTGAAGAAGTAGGAAAACGACTCGGAGATGCTGTTGAGATAAAAAAGCTCGATGTCGATCAACACATGGATCTCGCAGGTAAGTACCAGATTCAGGTCGTTCCCACACTGATCATAGAAAAAGATGGGGCTGTTGTGCATAAACTCGAGGGAGTGACAGATGCGACCCGTCTCATGGAGCTTTTGAAACCGCTTATCTGATGAATGAAACAGACCGGGTACACAATCTCATTTCTTTTCTGGATTCAGGATACGGGTATATCGACTGGTGGAATGCCGGATTCGATGAGGTCGTCATCGGCGCAATCCTCACCCAGCAGACACGATGGGAAAACGTCACATCTGCATTAAGAAGACTTTCAGAGGCAGATCTCAACACCCTCGAGTCGATCTGTACCGCAGAGCCCGAAATGATCGAAGCCTGTATCCGGTGTACCGGCTTCTACCGCATCAAGACAGCCCGGCTCCGGAGGCTTGCCGGATTCATCATAAATGAATTAGGCAGTACTATCAGAGAGATTCCAACAGATGAACTCAGGGAGGCACTCCTTACAATAAACGGTGTCGGTGAAGAGACCGCAGACAGTATCCTCTGTTATGGCCTCTTCCGGGAGACCTTCGTCATCGATGCCTATACCAGGAAGGTCTGCCGGTGTGCCGGGATCACGCTCCCGGATAGAGAGCTCAGAAGGCTCTTTCTGGAACTCTTAGACCATGACAACAACCGTCTCAGATCCTGTCATGGCCAGATCATAGAATATGCAAAGGAATATTGTGCATCAAAGAAGTGTTCGACATGCAACATACAAGCTTTGAACGGATAGGCCGGCGACTCTTTCTTGAGGGTCTGGTCGGTGGCAACTTCGGAAATATGAGCGTGAGAACTGAAAAAGGATATCTGATCACGCGGAGCGGATCCTATCTGGATGAACCAGGTGATCTCATCTTCGTCCAGGATGGAGAAGAGGTTCCGAAAAACGCCTCAAGCGAGTACCGGGTGCATCGGGCGATCTACAAGGGTACCCCGCACAGTGCCATTGTCCATGCCCATCCATCCTGTGCAGTCGCTACATCACTCCTGATGGATACGATCATCCCACTGGACAGTGAAGGCATGATGCTTGCTCCGGAGATCCCGGTCGTCTCCGGGGACCCGGGAACAGAAGATCTGGCAGAGAATGTCGCTTCCGCCCTGAAAAAAAGGAATGTCGTTCTCGCAAAGGGGCACGGAACCTTTGCTGCGGGAAAGACACTGGATGAAGCATATCTCTATACATCCTTAGCAGAGCATGCCACCCGTGTCCTCTTCTATGCGGGCAGGCTCACTCCATCTTCCCCTTGAGCTTCTCAAGCTCCTCCCGAATTTTTTTCAGCTCCTGTGTCGTCTCACGGTGAAACGCCAGGAAGAGGTCGCCGAGGAGGCCAAACATCGTAATCGTAAGACCGGCCATGATGAGAAGGACGGTCAGGATCGTCATCGGGATCCGTTCAATATTCTGGAACCACTCATAGACGACGTAGACGCCAAGAGCCCCCCCGGCTACCGTAAGGATGAGCCCTATCAGGCCGAAGTAGAAGAGGGGGTTTGCCACCTTGGCAAGACGATAGATCGTCTTGATGATCTTGTACCCGTCACGGAACGGGTGGAGTTTCGTCGGCGTGCCGGGGCGTTCGCAGTAGCTCACCGGGATGACGACGACCTTCAGATCATTCCTGACGACCTCGACTGCGATCTCGGTCTCGATCTCAAATCCGCTCTCCTTCAGGGTAAGCCTCTCCAGTGACTCTCGGGTAAAGGCACGGTAGCCTGAGAGGATATCCTGGAGATATGCGCCATGTGCCCATCTGAAGAGGACATTGATGACGTGATTGCCAAAATGGTTCAGGGGGGTGAGGGCCCCCTCATCACAGGCGGTGAGGCGATCACCGATGACATGGTCAGCACCCTCGGCAAGCGGGGCGAGCATCCTATCGGCATCAGATGGCGCATAGGTTCCATCGCCATCGAGCATCAGGATATAGGGCTCATTGATCTGTGAGAAGGCCTCGATGATCGCAGTACCCTTCCCCTTCCCTGTCTGCCGCACAACCCGGGCTCCCGCCGCCTCAGCCGCCTGGACGGTGCCATCCGTGCTGTTCCCATCGATGACAAAGATATGTGAAAAACCCATCTCCCTGAAGTCCTGGATCAGGAGAGCGATTGTGAGGACTTCATTGAGTGTTGGAATAAGGATGCAGACATCCTCTCTCTCGATGGCCATTGTACAATAATTAATAAGTCCACTCTGATAATGGCTTTTATGCATCCTGAAAAGCCCGGCACCCGGATCCTCGGCATTGCAGAGAGTTTCAGGGGAAGCGGGCGATCCATCCTGGCAGGAATCGTGATGCGGCGGGATCGTAGGATCGATGGTGCCGCAGTTGAAACCATCACTGTCGGTGGGATGGATGCAACAGACGCCATCATCCGACTCTATGAGGCACTGAACCGATCAGATATCAACCTCATTCTCATCTCAGGGGCGGCGATCGCCTGGTATAATATCATCAATCCAGACGTCATCAGCCAGACAACAGACCGGCCTGTTATCATCATCACCTATGAGGAGTCGGACGGATTATGCGATACACTCCAGCAGCATTTCCCCGGTGATTCAGAGAGATTTCGTGCATACAAGGCTCTTGGGGATCGGGATACCGTCCACCTCCATACCGGCCATACCATCTATCTGAGGCGATCGGGCATCACCCTTGATATGGCTGAACAGATCATAAACCAGATCACTCTGGACGGAAAGGTGCCGGAGCCGGTCAGAGTCGCACGGCTCATTGCACGATCGGTCATGCGATCATCTCAGACCGGGATATGATGGCGTCATTCTCCTTATGATAGACATCAAGCCTGACAAGATCGCCAGGCCTGAATGTTCCATCAGTCAGGTCAAGGTAGATGGGGGCCCCCGGATACCAGTAATGACTTGTCGAGCCGATGCCCCAGAGACGCTGCACACCAATATGGTACGTTGATATGAAGAGATGCGAGTTCATCGTCATGATATTTGCATGGGTCGGTTGATCATTGACGAAGATCTCTGCCCTGAGATCATCACTCCGGTAGACGGCCGTTCCGGTATGCATAATCGTCACCCTGCTGTCGTAATTCAGCTTTCCGGTCTCACAATGATGCTTCAGCTCGGTGATCGCAAATATCTCCGGAGGACCCTTAGAAAAGGATGACCAGAGCGGGATATGGAGCATCAGTAAGAGGAGGAGGGCAAGGATGAAGGTGATTGCAACAAGGAGCATGACACCATGAACCTGGCAGGCTCCGTCATCAGATCTGTGTCGATTCACTCTATTAGGTTATCAATCCGGATATATATCCAAGATCAATTGATCCGAAAAGTGGAGAGTGGGATCACTCCTCGAAGTCAGAGACGGCGAGCTCGTACATCCAGTCGAGGAGGAGTTCGCAGCTCTCAACAGTGCACTCACGTTCGCATCCGACACAGGGGACCAGATGATCCCCGGCCAGCAGGAGTAACGGATTGATCACCCGCTTCTTTGTAGATTTCAGGAGGTAGGTCTTAATCCCGTTTTTGCGAAACTCGGTACGCTCTACAATCCCAAGGTCAACGAGCCGCTTGACAATCCGGGAGCACTTCCTTGAATCAACATCAAGAAGTTTCCAGAGTTCACTCTGGAGTACTCCGTCACTCTTCGACTGGATCACCCGGAGTGCTTCGTCGAACAGTTCATCAGTCATAAGCTCAGAGAACTGGTGCGATACTCAGTATGTTGTTCCCGCGGATCACGACACAGCCGAGGTTTCGCTCCCTGGAATCCTCTGCGATCTCTGTCGCATCCTCCAAATGGAGGTTGAGGTATTCATCGACTGCAATAAGCCTTCCCTGAAACTTCCGTCCATCATCCTTAATTTCAACGGTAATTCTCGATTCAACCAGAGAATTGACTTTTTTTATCGGCAACACGATACTTGAGACCATTATGGATAATATGGGATCGTATATAGATTAAGCTTTTCATGAAATCTCAGAGAAATGGATCAAACGGTCCATGAGTTCGTGCATATCCTGTGATCTCGGCGCCGAGTCTTCGAGCCGGATCAAGGGCTGGATCATCGAAGATATCTGCAGGGCCGATAAGCCTCCCAGCGGCAATCGCGAAGCCAAGGGAGACGATTCGTGGGGGACCACCTGAGCGTGATCCCTGGGCATCACAGAGGGAGACCGGGATGAGGGGCATCATCGCCCTCCCAGGCGATCGAACCATGGATGGCACTGAGAAGGGCTCAATGATCTCCCCATAGTCAGGAAAGATATCACCACAACGAATAAGAAGCCCGGATGCCCCGATATCCACAGGCTCTGTAACAGATGCCGCGGGCTCACCATCCCTTCGGAAGACCCTGATCACCCGGGTATCCTTTGGACTACGTATCGAAGATAACAGCTGGTATGTATCCTCGGGGAGAGAGAAGGTCGTACCGCAAGCGACCTGGAAGACGAATCCTTCACGGAGCGCATCCTCGGTCACCAGCCTGGTTGTTCCGAAAGGATCACCAAAGATCCGGAAGAGATGGAGGTTATAGAGGTCGATGGACGGGAGATCTGAGAGGAAGACCAGGATATTCTCCCGGGCACGCTCCGAAAATGACAGTTCAGCAGAGCTGAAGAGTGGATCGGAGATCCCAAGCGAGATCCCTTTCCTGTCAAGATACTCCCTGCAGGAAGTGATGACTCCGGTGACCAGATCCAGAAGGCCATCTCCATCTGACGAACCCCGATAGGTCAGAAGAAATGCGACGGTATCACCACACCTGAAGACGAATGAATCGATGATCACCCCCCCTTCTTCCTTTCTGAGAAGCCGGGTTGCGATCTCAAGCATCCCGGGATGTGCCCGGTGGACACCCGGAAACCCGCCCAGGCGAGCGGTGATGAGGGTACAGGAGAGCCGATCAGCCATTACCCCCTAATCCTCCATCGACTCGAGCCGCTCGATGAGACCCCGGCTCCCGACATAGATCGGGATCTTCTGGTGGACCGTGCCAGGAAGAATATCAAGCGTATCGGTGGAGCCGTCGCTGATCCTCCCCCCTGCCTGAACAGCAAGAAAACCTATCGGCTGCGCCTCAAAGACGAGCCTGAGTTTCCCCTCTGGCTTCCCTTTAGCTGCAGGATAGGCATAAAGACCCCCGTACTTCAGGATTTGATGAAAATCTGCAACAAACGAACCGGAGTACCTGACCTTACCCCCGTTTCCCTCAATTGAAGCGATGTAAGCGGCATGCTTATCTGTCCACTCGGGGCGTATTCCCCCGCTTCCATAAATACTCCCCTCAGGCATACGGATTCCATCCTCCATCAGGAGGAAACGGCCATCTTCAGTGAGCGCAAAGGTGGCAACACCTGATCCGATTGAGAGAGTGAGGGTCGTCATCGGTCCATAGAGGAGATAAAGGGCGGCAGCGAGATCCCGGCCCTTCTGGAGGACGGGACCTTTATAGATACCAAAGATTGATCCGACTGCGAGATTGACAGCAATCAGTGAAGAGCCATCGAGAGGATCCATCACGACTGTATAGTCAGAACAGCTCTCTGGACATAGAACGACCTCCTCCTGCTCCTCTGAAGCAATCCTGGAGACGAGTCCTGATCCCTTCATCACCCTGATGAGATGCTCGTCTGCCCATGCATCCAGTTCTGCCTGGACCTCACCGGATGAGTTGAGGGTCGTTGCATAGCTCTGGTTTGCGATGAAAGCCCCCCGGATTGGGTTCGCCTGCTCTGCAATGAGAGAGATGAGACGGCCGAGATCGTCATCACACCCATGTTCTCTGAGATACTCCTGTACTGTAATCATAAGCCTGGAAAGATCATTGTGGGAACGCTGACTTAATGTTATCCGATCACTGCTGCAATACGCTCCAACGCTTCGATCGCGTCACGCCGTTTCTGATCAACAGCCGATCTCTCAATAAAAGCAACAAGAGCGTCCCTCCTGTCAGAAGGGAGAGTACCTGCTATCCGATCATATGTCCGCTCCGGATAGAATAGACCCAGGGCAGCACCAAGAAGCAGCTGCCGCTCATCCCGTGTAATAACACCCTCTTCCTCTGCCAGACGGAGCGTGCACCTGATATTGATGAGGGGATCGGAGAGGGGGTGCCAGGACTCGGGATCGAAGACGAGGGCAACCTCATCATCCGATATGAGCCTGCCATCCCGGTATAGCGAGTATATCAGGCCAACCCCCTCCATCCCAAGGGTATCAAGTTCTGCCGCCCGGAGCGCTCCCATACTCGACGCACCGATCACTCTCTTTCCGGCCTTCAGGAGGGAGAGGATCTCACGATGGCCGACCGCCGCATCCTGGAAGAAGTACCCATCAATGATACAGACAAGGGGAGTATCAGAATGTAATACAGCGACGAGATCACCCCTTCGAACCGGCGGGAGAAAGGTCGCCGTGGGGCAGATTGCCCGTGCTTCCTCATGCGGCAGGCTTGGACCGAGGTAAACGACTGCGTCGGGCATTCTTACACCTGTCTCCATTTCGTTCCTGATCCATCGCATACACTTCAAGGCCCGGTACAACCACCCTGACCACCGGAACACCCATATCAGGTCGTGTCAGGTCAGAGACGATCACCCGGTCATATCCGGCAGAAGCCAGCTCAGAACAGACATGCCTGATATCGGTGAGGAGATCATCACTCGTATACGTTGGAAGAGATTCAAACCGGACATCTCCATTCTCACGGAACCAGTAGCCATTGAGCCTCTTCGTCCGTTCATACCCAATCTGGCGACGTATATCAGCAACGACCGTATCCTCCCGCGCACCATGAATCTGGGTAAGGCGGCTCTGTGCCACCTCGGTGAGGGAGCGAAGGACTGCGATCTCAGGTGTTGTATGAGTACCCATCCCGGTAACAAGGAGGGAGGGATCCATCAGGACAGTATCATCTGCCACTGCCGCACAGGTCGGTATTCCGATGTCGCTTGTGATATTTCTGATCGTGAGATCAACTCCGGCATGGGAGAAGCGATCGATGATCTCCCTGCTCATCGGATCAGAGATCTCAATGATCCGCTCCCCGGTATACCGTGTCGCCTCAACGATCGACCAGGCATCCCGTTCGATCACCTCCATCAGCCCATGGAAGATCGCCTCCTCAAGGGTATTACCTGAAGCGATCCCGTTCGTATTCGTCCTGAAGAGGGGACTGCAGGTTTTTGCAACAGGATGGTAGACGGCATGTGCCGGGAGAAGAACCTCCTCATCCCCGATGATGTCGTATCCTGTAACCCAGGGGAGAGGGGCATTTGGATCTGCATCAGGAGGAAGGATCAGATCCACCGGGTCAACTGCCGGTTGTCTGGAGAAGAGATCCGAATACCGCGCGACAATGACCGGGGGCGTCTCCATCTCAGCAGAACACCGTTCGATCCCCTCCATAATAGCTGATACCCGCGCGGCAATGGGGGTTGCACCTTTCCCATTATAGACAGATATGGCACCACCCGCCGCGGTCGGGCGGATACATGAGAAGACCGGGATACCCAGGCGATCGAGACCTGTGATATCAGCAACCCTCGTAATACCTGCCTGTGGGAGGAGCGGCTCTATCCTTTCAAGCGTCGACTCCGGCGAGACCGCCCGGTGGGTCTCGATCATATACCCTTTCGGGCAGGATTTCAAATGCATCTGACTCTTATACATCATCTCTCCTGAGATGTTTACTAATTTTCCCCTCAACGCCTGAGGGATTTTCCCGAAGTGAGGGTACTTTATACGACTATATGCAGAGATCTTTCGATTATGGGGTCGGGTGCAGTCCGGGATATAACGCTTGATGCTGCACGTGGTATCGCCCTCATCCTGATGGTCATCTACCATATCCTCTTTGATCTCGCATATTTTGGGATCTACACCATCCACCCGGAGATGAGATATGCAGCAATCCCGATAGCAGGCGCGTTCATCTTTATTGCAGGAATATCACTTCACCTGAAGGCAGAATCGCTGAAGAGAAGGCTCGATAATGATGAGTTGTCCAGATCTCTTCTCCAGCGGGGTGCTCTCCTGCTTCTCATCGCTTCAGGGATCACCCTTGCTACATGGATCTATCCCCATGAGGGGTTTATCATCTGGGGAATCCTGCACCTCATCGGCGCAGGAACCATCCTGGCAATCCCCTTCCTCAGGCTGGGCAGATGGAATATCCTCCCAGCAGCGCTGATCCTCATCATCTGGCTATTCTTATACCCGGTCTCAGGCCCGGACTACCTCATCCCTCTTGGCATCCACCCCCCTGGTTTTTATAGCCTCGACTATGAGCCGATCATCCCCTGGTTTGCAGTTATGCTCCTTGGAATTGCAACCGGATCCATCCTGTATACAAAAAACATTGCACGGAGAGAGATGAAAAAACCAGTACAGGCACTCGCCTTCATCGGCCGGCATACCCTCATCATCTATCTCATCCATCAGCCGATCATCATCCTTCTTCTCATTGCCGTCGGTATGGTCACTCTCTGAATTGCCTTCAGAATCAAACAGAAAGATATATTGTTCTCCCTTGAGTATCGATCACTATGTGCGCCGGTTTTTTGAAGCGATTCTTTGGGAAGAAACCACATATCGTACATAGCCCGCCCCCACCATCGATATCCCATGGTGCCGGCATGGTGATACCAGAATACAAGAACAAGCCGTACTTCATCGTTGCCTCCATTGAGATGGGGAACACCACCACCAAGTGTATTCTGACGGGGACGAGCCTTGAAACGGGTGCCTGCTATGTCATCAATAAGACCGTAAGCATGAGTCGCGATGTCCGCCCGCCAAAGCCGGGGGAAGAGATCTTTGGGGCTACACTTGACGGGACAAAACTGACACGGGAGTCGGTCACCGAGCTCGTCCGTGATACACTCATTCAGTGCCATAAAGAGGCAAATCTAAGTATCAAGGATGATCTCGACTTTGTGGTGAGGAGTACAGGCGTCGTCGCCGCGATGGAATCACCAGAACAGATAGGCGACTTCATCATCGCGCTTGCAAACGGATGCCTGGAAGCAGGCGTCCCCCCGCGGAAGATGACACCCCCGATGTCGATTGATAATCTCCCAAAGAAACTCAAACAAGCAAGTTTTGCCGATCGGCTTGTCTTCACAGGGGCAGTAGCCGGCGTGCTCCCTCCTGTCGGTAGTACCGGTGTCGAGATGGTGGCAAATGAGATGGAGGGAGAGCTTGCCATGGCAGGAATCAAGGAGGGGGCGAAATGGACACCGGTCGACTTCAGAAATCCATGCCTGTCGCTTGATTTTGGAACAACCCTTGACGGAAGGATCACAAGCGACGTTCCCCGTGATGCCGAAAACCCCTTTGCAAAGACGATCGGAAACTTCTGCGGGCTGGCTGGTGCCATACCCGATGCAATCGTGAGGGGCACCGGCCTTGTCCAGGAGAGGACCGGGACAGCACTGGACATCTTTGGAGAGGGGTTCAGTGGAGGACGGTTTAGTCTGGGATGGAACACAAAAGTGATCAACGAATACGTTGATCTATGCCATGATCATATCGACATCAGGGTCGTACCATCTGATCGGAAACGTTTTGGCAGAGTGCCTGTATTTGCCGATGTTGCAGAGAAGTCCGGGGTCGCACTGATCGGATGCGACTGCGGTGTCGATGGAGACGGGATCGACAACCTCAAAAAGATTGGTGCGGAGATCTATGAGAAATACCAGTTACCTGTCGTGACGGAGGTGATTGACCGGGTCTGTGCCAGAATGGCACTGCGGATGATCGATATCTGTATCGATCAGAAGATGGTGCCGGATAATGCTTCAATCGGCTTTACCGGCCGTGCGGTGATATCAGGAAAGAAACCCGAGTATATTGTTGAAGGGATTACCGAACGTGAAATCTTCTCAGATCCACTCGATCACCTCGTCTTTGTTGATGACGGCCTTGCACGAGGCGCAGCATTAATGGGACGATGTATGAACTCCCTTGGAAAGCCGAAGACTCCTCTCGGCGGGGTCCGCGGAGGACCATGCATCATGAGCAGAAGAATAAAAATCGGGAGATAAACAACAATGGAAGAAGAACAATTATTTGACCTGGTTATTCCACCAGGAGTACCAAGAACGATCATCCGCGATATCGCAACCAACTTTGATGTTGAGATCGTCACTCGCCGTGAGCCCCTCTACTTCGCCAATATGGATGGAGATGAGCGTGATCTCCTTGCATTCCGTGGAAAAAAGGAAGAGATTGTCCGCGTTGAGGCGTACATGTTTGAAGAACTAAAAAAGTTTATAAATTAATCTCTTTTTCCAAGCAGAGCAACCAGAAGAGCTTTCTGTGCATGCAACCGGTTCTCTGCCTGATCCCAGACGGCACTCTGCGGCCCGTCAAGCACCTCATCTGTGATCTCAAAGCCACGGTGTGCCGGGAGACAGTGGAGGACGACTGCATCCTCTGAAGCATTGCCCAGGAGCGCGCTGGTGACGCTATAAGGTGCAAATGCCTTCAGACGTGCATCCTGCTCATCCTCATTGCCCATTGAGATCCAGGTATCTGTATAGACAGCATCCGCACCTGCCACCGCTTCCTGTGGCGTTCTGTGAAAGGTGACATTACCCATGGACTCTGCAAGCCCGATACAATCCGGATTCGGCTCATACCCAGGCGGTACAGCAACAGAGACCTTCATCCCGGTTAGAATCGTCGATAGAATCAGGGAATTACAGACATTATTGCCATCCCCGACCCACGCAAGATGGAGACCTGAGAGATCCCCGAATCGCTCTTTCAGCGTCATCAGGTCAGCAAGGATCTGGCAGGGATGTTCTTTATCAGAGAGGCCGTTAATGACCGGGATCGTCGAATAATCTGAAAAGATTTCAATGGATCCGTGGGAGTTCGCCCGGATCATCGCAGCAGAGAGGTACCGTGAGAGGACCCGGGCGGTATCCGGGATCGCCTCACCACGGTCGAGCTGCATATCACGGGGGTTGAGATAGAGGGCATACCCTCCCAGTTCATACATCCCGACATCAAAAGAGATGCGGGTTCTGGTAGATGACTTCTCAAAGATCATCCCGAGCGTCCTGCCTGCAAGATGCCGGTGAACAATACCATCAGAACGCTCCTTCTTCAGACGGATCGCATCATCGAGAATGGTATTGATCTCATCTGTTGTGAGATCGAGGATTGAGAGAATTGTCTGCTTCATCGTATTTCCTTCATATGGGCGATTCGGCGGGCGATTATCTCCTCTCTCCCAATATCTGAGCGGTACCTGACATTCCCTGTGACCTTTGAGGACGCTTCCTCTGCAGAACGCTCCGCTTCTGCAAGGGTTTCGCCAACACCGACAAATGCAAGAGATCGTGAGGACTGGGTATAGATCATCCCATCCTGTTTTCGGACATTTGCAAAGTATAGTCTCGCATCATGTGCCGCAGGAAGACCAATAGGTTCTCCCGCCACAGGTGCATCCGGGTATCCTGCCGGAACAACATACTTGCAGACTGTTGCCATCTTCTCAAAACGGACATCAGACTGCCTGAGTGTCCCCTCAGCAGTCCGGGCGATGATCTCCGTGAAATTAGAGGAGATGATCGAGAGGACGTTCATCGCCTCGGGATCGCCAAATCGCGCATTGAATTCGATAACCTTCGGACCGGTTGCAGTATTCATAAACTGGCCATACAGGATACCCTGGTAGGTTGTACCTGAGTGATCCAGTGCCGCAACAACATCATGCATGATCCGAAGAGCTGCAGCATAATCGGCATCAGTAACAAATGGAAGGCTGTGATCAGGAAGTGAATATGACCCCATGCCACCGGTGTTTGGCCCGCTATCCCCGGCAAATGCTCGCTTATGATCCTGAACAAGTGGCATCGGAATAAGTGAACGGCCATCAACAAACGACATCATCGTAAACTCCTCACCAAGAAGACGTTCCTCGATGACGACACCGCCTTCAATGGATCTGAGGTATTCGATAGCACCGGCCTGATCAACATGTTCGCCCATCACCTTGACGCCTTTTCCTCCGGTCAGGCCGATCGGCTTGATGACGAGATCCTCGCCATGATCTCTGATGAATACTTCAGCATCATCATGGTCATGAAAAATTCTGTATAAAGGGAGGCCATCGACGCGGTACTCCTTCATTAACCTCCGGCAGAACGCTTTGTCGGTCTCAATCCGGGCAGCAGCCTGTGTCGGGCCAAGACAACCAATACCAATCTCTATAAGCGCATCGACAACACCCGCCATAAGCGGTGCTTCAGGTCCGATGACAGCATAGTCGATACGCTTTTCCTTTGCATAGGATACGATAGCCTCTGTATCAGTCTCTTTTTTAACCAGGGTTTCCCTGGATAGCGAAGCGATACCGGGATTATTGTTTGAGTTTACGGCGTAGAGGACGGCCTTGGGGTCGCACGAGATCACCTGGGCCAGTGCATGCTCCCGTCCACCACCGCCTACAACCAGATATTGCATGGTCATGTATTTGACACACCCCTACTAATATAATATCACTCAAAGAGTGCGCTCACCCTGAGCAGTGGGTAGAGCGAAATTCCATATTCGGCGAGCGATGCTTCTGCACCCTGCTCACGATCAACGATCGTGAGAACACGATCGATGATTGCTCCGGCTTTTCGTAACTCAAGGACACCATAGATGGCAGATCCACCAGATGTCGTCACATCCTCGATGAGAAGGACCCGCTTCTCAGATACACGACCAATGACGGTATCTGCCTTCCCGTGATCCTTTCCGGTTGCACGTATGATCGCATACGGTTTCCCGGAGGCAAGGGAGACGGCGACAGCCAGGGGGACACCCCCCACAGCAACACCTGCGATACAGTCAAAGTCAAACTCTTCTGCAACGATCGCGCCGATAGCAGAGAGGAGTTCAGGCTCAGTCACCGCCTGCTTGACATCCACATAATAGGAGCTCTTCTGTCCGGAGGCAAGGGTAAACTCCCCAAACTCAACTGCGCGGAACCGGATAAGAAGTTCCCGGAGATCGATTACCATGGTACCTCTTTAATGCCAAGTGCATAGCCAAGAAGATTTGCCCCCCGATGAAGAAGGGGAGTGATGATTAGAATCGCGAGAACTATCGGAAGAGTGATAGTTGATATGGTCCATGAGAGATTGAAGAGGACCAGCAGGAGAAAAGCCCCGATTACAAGGTCATACTGATCAGCAACAGGCCATTTTGCGCCCCTCTCCAGATTTCGTCTCCTTTTCAGGAAACTCTTTCCGAGGTCCCCAAGGAGAGCTCCGGCAGAGAGAAGGAGTATTGAAAGTGGCGTATGCTCAGGAAGAGATGAAAAAGACAGGTATGACTGGGCAAATATCTGGAGTAAGCCGATGATAAGGCCGCCACCGATACCTATGAACAGACCCCTGAACGTCTTTCCATCACCAAAGACTCTCCTTCCATCACGCCAATACCGCCCCCCGTCAATCGGTCGTCCACCACCGGTTGCCGCAGCCACAGGGTTTGGAACATATGCTGGCAGCATCACCCAGAGCGCGGCAATAATGGTAATAAGGAGCGAATCGATACTGATACTGCTCATATACCATGTACTATGGTGGAAGGTTTAAAAATACTGCATCCCATATTACATTGCAGAGACGTACCGGTGATAGAAGAATGGAGATAAAAAGAACAAAAAGCATCTGCCCTGTCTGCAGAGTGGTGATTGATGCAGATCTCATTGAAGAGGACAATGCGATCTGGATCCACCGTACCTGCCCGGAACATGGCCCCTTCAGGTCGCTCTACTGGTCTGATGCCCAAATGTTTCGCCGGTTTGATACATATAATACCATCGGAGAGGGGATAACCACCGCAAAAAAGCCGGAAGAGAGGAAGGGATGCCCTCTCGACTGTGGCATCTGTGAAAACCACCATTCAGGAACACTGCTTGCCA
>SL_3KL_010_SEDDRAFT_10003558_pt1 | contig 14134 bp, 15 predicted proteins | sample SodLakKL_010_SED_2_FD_10381 | JGI IMG/M metagenome (IMG submission 10381)
ACTACAATTAATAAGTATGCCGGAAGATATCAACTTGTATATGAAAAAAATGTTCCAGAAAATGAAATTAAAGAAATTAAAATGCATTAATAATAGCATGGATAACAGAAAAAACAGGAAAAACAGTATTCATATCAACTAGTTAGGGGATTCTGTATTTCATCAATGGTTTATGGTATATATAATATATAATATATATAACAGATAATACAGATTATATATATATAATTAAAATAGATATCTATATATAGTATAATATTATATTATACAAGGTAAAAAAGATGTATTTTTTGTTTTTCTGTTTTTAATTAAAAAAAAATATTATTTAAAATCATTATAAATTAAAATTAAAAAATTATGAGTAAAAAGAATAGTTTTAACCCAATATTGGGTCATAAAGAAATAAATGAATTGTTGTTTTTAGCTTCAGAATATGGTTATAAAGAAGTTGTTGAATTGTTGCTTGATGCTGGAGTAGATCCGAATGTACAAGATAAATATGGTGTAACAGCTTTAATGTGGGCTTCAGTATATAATCATAAAGAAATAGTTGAAATGTTGCTTAAGGTTGGTGTAGATCCAAATATACAAAATAAATGGGATAATACAGCTTTAATATTGGCTTCACAATATGGTTATAAAAAAGTTGTTGAATTATTACTTAAATATGGCGCAGATCCGAATGTACAAGATTTAATCGGATATACAGCTTTAATATGGGCTTCACGATGTGGTTATAAAGAAGTAGTTGAAATGTTGCTTGATGTTGGAGCAGATCCAAATGTACAATCTAAATTTGGATATACAGCTTTAATGTTGGCTTCAGAATATGGTTATAAAGAAGTAGTTGAAATGTTGCTTGATGTTGGAGCAGATCCTAATGTACAAGATAAACGGGGTAAAACAGCTTTAATATTTGCTTTAATATATGGTCATAAAGAAGTATTTAAAATGTTATATGAGGCTGGTGTACGTTAGAGCAAAGTATATAAAGATTTTCCGTAATTCAATATATTTTAATGATTTGAAATCCAGATGCAGTTTTAATCATTAAAACTAATTTAAAGGCGGTATATAAAAATAATATTGAATTATGGCTAAAAGAAAACCAACATACGCAAGAAATGTAAAAATTGCCCAAAGGCATTTTAATAAATATATCAGATACCGCGATCGCCTTCCAAATGGGAAATGGAAATGTATTTCTTGTGGTAAAATTATTGATAAGTGTCATGCTGGACATTATGCCAACGTTAAGCGTTTTCCTTGGTTGAGATTTAATGAAGACAACTGTCATGCTCAATGTGCGTATTGCAATACATTCTGTGAAGGTAATTTAATCATGTATCGACAGAATTTATTAAAAAAGATAGGAAAGAAGACGCTGGATAAACTTGAAGCATCATGCTATAATGACATATTAATGGACAACGAAAGTGTCTTAGAAATCATTAAAGTATATAAAACAAAAAATAAAGAATTATTACATTAACCTGCAATAGTGTGAATTTTATCATTAATATATAAAATAAAACTAAAAATTATGAGTAAAAAAACCAAAAGTCAGACTTTACAAGTATACCATGAAAACCAAGATAAATTTGAAAATATGTATACATCCCTGGATCAAAGAAAATATGAAATGATATATCATTTACGTCAAATTCATAGACTTCTTTATATCCAAACTGAATTATTAGAAGAAATAACAAAAACTAAAAATAAAAAATAAAATTATGAATCTAAATTTAATAATGTTGTCAACTGTAATTGTAGTTATGGGCACAGATCTTCTTTATTCTTATATTAAGAAAATAAAAAGAGAAAGAGATGATGCCGAAGAAGCCTTTAAAGACCTTCTTAAAACTTATAAAACTTTTAAAAAAGAGTACGATCAACTAAAATTAAATAAACACTTTAAATGAGTGAAAGAAATAATAAATTAAATAATCAAAAACTTCAAGATGCCGCTTTAAATTATTATTATGATAGAACAGATAAAAATTTTAATGAATTATATAAAAGAGGAAGAAGATTTGTAACAAACTTTATATATAAAATCTCTTATAATAGTAAAAAGAATACATACAACTTTGATAATAATGATATCGGTTTAATTATTGATAATATTATGGAGACTGTATGGCGAAAGTTTTATCAATATGATCCTGAGATAGCTACATTTAAAGCTTGGTTAGGTACAATAGCTATCCATTCATTATTTGGTGCTAATAAAGACAAATATAAAAAAAATAAAGTATACATCGCAAACTTTAATTCCTTTATCAATAACAATAGTACGGCATATATGCCCAGGTATACTGATGATTTTAATGAACCAGAAAAATATCTATCATACCCATCTATAGAAGATGTATTAAAAGAACTTGAAGATCCTTTTGATAGAGATGTGCTTTATTTAAAATATGTCAAAAAGGTTAAAATTAAAGATATAGCTACTATGTACAAGAAAACAGAAAGTACTATCAAATCAAGAATTAGATATGCAAAGATTAAGCTAAACAAGAAGTTTAAAGATAATTAATAACTTTTTAATTTTTTTTAATATAATATATAAAGTTGCTCCCTCCTAGAAATAAATAAAATCTGAATTATGGCTAAAAGAAGAACTTCTTATAATAAGAATAACAAAGCCGCTGAAAAGTGGGATGAAGAAACTACAATTAATAAACTTAAAGAGGTATATAAAACAATAGAAAATGACCAAACCATTAGGTTTGTTAAAACCGCTTTAGTAAAAAAAGGTGTTACAAGTCGCTGGCTTTCTTATATTCAAGTTAAATTTAAAGACAATAGTTATATAATAGATCTCGTTAAGCTTATTTTAGATGTGACAGAAGCAAGAATAGCAGAAGGTATCTTAGATGGATCTTTAAGACCTCAAGCAGGAATGTTTATATTGAGGTGTAATTATAATTATATAGAAAAAACCGAACTGCAAACTACCAATGAAAATAAAACAGACATTACAATTAAATTCGAACCGCCAGAAAAACCCAAATCTAAAGAAGAGGATGTTTAACGAAAATAACAATATGTTGAACATATGAGTAATGTTGTATTTAAAGAAACTAATGCCCTTAGAAAGCACTATCATATTCCAGATGATAGGAGATATGTTATATCTCAAGGTGGTGCAAGATCAGGAAAAACATACTCCATATTACAGTTACTTATAATAGAATGTTTAACAAATCCAAACAAAAACTTAATTATATCTATTGTAGCTGAAACGTTTCCAGTTCTTAAAAGAGGTACTATTAGAGACTTTAAGAATATAATGATAGATATAGGAATATGGAATGAAGACAATTGGAGTAAATCAGAAAACATATACAAATTAAATGGTAACATAGTTGAATTCTTTAGTGTAGAAAACCAAGATAAAGCAAGAGGACCATCAAGGGATTACTTGTTTATTAATGAGGCAAACAATGTATCATATGAAACAGCATTCCATTTAATATCAAGAACAAGAAGGAAGATCTTTATAGACTTTAACCCAGTAGGTTTATTTTGGGCACATTTAGAAATTATCGATAATCCACAATATGAAGGTAAATTTGAATTAATTAAAACAAACTTCCTTGATAATGAGTACTTAGAACAAGATATAGTCGATAACATGTTAGCTCGAGCCTCAAAGGATCCCAACTATAAAAGAGTTTATGTAGATGGTGAAGTTGGAACAGCAGAAGGTCTTATTTTTAATAATTTTAAATTAATAGATAAGATACCGGATGAGGTTATAGAAAGTGCAAGAAAACAATGGTTAGGATTAGACTGGGGACACACAGGAGATCCTACTGCATTAAATTCAATATATATATTAGGAAATTATAAATACCCGGTAGAAGAGATTTATATAGATGAAAGGTTATATCAAAAAGGCCTTCTTAATAAACAAATAGCACAAGTAGTAAAGAGCAACATAGAAAAGAAGAGTTATGAAGTAGTCGCAGATTCATCAGAACCAAAGTCTATTGATGAATTAATGTTATATGGGCTTAAGATCATAGGAGCTAAAAAGCCACCAGGTTCAGTTAACTTTGGAATAGATTTAATGTTAGGTGCTGATATATACATTACTAAAAACTCATTAAATACAATAAAAGAGTTTAGAAATTATAAATGGAAAGTAGACAAAAATAAACAGCAAGTTAAAGACAGTGCAGGTCGACCGGTACCTATAGATTTATGGAACCACTCTATTGATGGAATTAGATATTGTGCATTCCACGCTAATGATGAAAAGTTTGAATATAAAGATATACCAAAACCTACTCTAAGAGATAGAAAAGGTATGGTACCAGTTTAATATATAATTAAAAATAATTAAAAAAATGAAAATAGTTAAGTTTGACAACTTGTTTGATTATGTAAAGAAAAGAAATAAAGGAAAGCTTGATAATACAATGATGGCGTTAGAACCGGTTCCTATTAAAAAGAGTAAATTTCCTATTGAGGAAAGGTCTATTCAAAGAATATCTCCTAAAATAGATGAGTTTGTACAAGCATTAGATTCTGCATCCTCAAAGATAGTGCAAAACAGATCAGCATTATATGATCATTACCTAAGAACTTTAATGATTGATACACATGTAACGTCATTATTAGAGAAAAGGTTTGATAATATAATCAACAAACATTTAGTGTTATTCAAGGGAGATGAAGAAGTTGAAGAAGCGTCATACTTCCTTAAGGATCCTAAATTTAGTGCATTCTTAAGGGATATATTAATGACCAAGTTCTGGGGTATGAACTTATTTGAGTTTAATAAGATTAAAGATGAAGAAGATGAAAATAAGTTCTGGTTTGATTATAAATTAATTCCCCATAAACATATTAATCCTTATAAAAAACATGTCTTAAGACACCAAGAGGATAGTGAAGGTAAGCCTTGGGCTAACCATGACAATGTTATGTTCTTAGGGCATCCAGATGACTTAGGATTACTTTCAAAAATAACTCTTTTATCTATTTATAAGAGATATGGTATGTATGCATATTCAAACTACGTCGACTTAGCATCTGAAAACTTTACAGTATATAAAGGAAGAGGATTATCCGATGATGAAGCTTGGGAGAAAACACAAATAGATATGTTTAGAAAAGGAGGTGGCGGAGTACTTGAGGTACCAGAAGGTGTTGAAGTTAACCAACAAAATCAAAGCTCATCTTCTCAAAACACTTTATTTGAGAATTACATGAAGATGTTAAAAGATGAAATGGCTATTCTTATTTTAGGTCAAACAATGACTACTGATGAAGGTGGTAGTTATGCACAAGCTAAAGTACATGAAGATGAACAAGAAGATAAATTAAGTGGTGATGATCAATATATCTTAAACGCTCTTAACTATGAATTTATAGACTATCTTAAGTTATATGGGTTTGAGATAACCAAAGAACATAAGTTTAAATTTGTTCCAACCTCAAAAGAAGAAATAAAATTAAAACTAAAAAATTATCAAACACTTAAAGAATTAGGTGTTGAATTTACAAATGATGAATTAAGAGAACAATTCAAAGAATTATTATAATTATGAGATATAAAATAGCAGGTAAATCATATAAGCTTAAAGTACTTCCCAGTGAAATTTCACTTAAGGACGCAATTGAGATCTCAAAAATAGAGATTAATGAAGATACATTTGAAGAAGTTAGGAATTATAATTTAAATGATGCTGTTAAAACTTATATTCTAAGTGTCTTAGAGATACTTTCCGATACCCCTAAAGATATACTATTAAATTTAGAAGATAGTGAATTAGAAGTGCTCTTTGAAATGGTATTACCATTTTTAGAGATGTTATATTATATGGATTTTGAAAGAATGACTCCCATTCATGTTAAAGAAATAACATTTAAAGGAAAGGTTTATGAATTACCTGAATCATTATATTTAGATGATAAAGAGATACTATGCCATAAAGTATCATGTAAAGTGCCTTTAGAAGCAATGAATATAATGCAAATGTTTTTTGAGATGAAGAACAAAGGTATTGAAGTAATGAAATATTTATGTGCAATATATTGGAGAGAAAAAGGGGAAGAAGGTTATAATGAAGAAAGAATAGCTAATAGAGCTAAAGAGTTTGAAGATTTACCAATGGATATTGTTATGTCGACTTTTTTTTTCATCTATTCCTTTATAATGGAATCTATGGTCAATACCCTAAACTCTTTAGTAAAAACAAGTCTTCCAAGGAGAGCAGTAACAAAAGTAAAGGACCTTTTAGCAATTGGATATATATTATTGCTGAAACTGGTATGGCCGGCCCGATTAGAGAAGTTGAAAAACTCTCAATTTGGGATCTCTGTGAAATCTTAAATCATCAAGCCAAAGTTGCAGATATGCAAAAGGAAAGACTTGAAAAAGAAAAAAATAAAAGAAAAAATAAAAAGAAAAAATAATGAATGTTACTCAATTTATAAGTAATTTTAGTGACTTATTAGATGCATCAATAAATGAAGATAGTGGTTATGAACTTTGGTTCGGTACTAAAGACTCATATAACACTAAAAGACAACCCAGTGATAAAGATGCACTACTTGAACCATTTCCTATATATCCAACAAGAGAAGGTGTTTGTAAATATAACACAAGCATTGTTTTATGGTTAGCTATAAGAAGAAATAGATACGATACAATTAGAGATCAAACTGATGGTCAAATAACATCAATAGCTCAAACATTAGTTAATGATGCATCAGATATACTTAAAAGGATTAATCAATCTGAATTTATGCACATCAGAGATTCTGTTGAAACAATTGAAATGACCTACTATGAGAGTGATTCTTCAAGTACTACAGTTAATCTACAATCGATGTTAAGAATACCTTTAAATGTAACAATATGGGTCTAAAATAAAGTGAATTATGGGACTACATGAAATTGGCAATTTAGTAATAGAAAAAATAACTGATGAATGGACTTTGGCCGGCCATAACTTAACAGGTGGTTTTATAGAGTCATTAGAAGTTTTTATAAAAGAAACCCAAGACTCATTAAATATAGAAATATGGGGTAATGAATATGGAATATACGTAAGTACTGGTGTTGAAGCTCAGAATATACCTTATACAAGAAGGAGAAGAGGACAAGGCCAAGGAGGTACCTCAAAATATATAACAGGTTTGATAAATTATGTACAAACAAGAATGGGTGTTGGTGATCATAGAGAAGCAACATCTATAGCTTTTGCAATTGCGAATACACATTCTGTACACGGTATGTTAGGAAGTGGTTTTCTTGATGAAGTGTCAGAAAAACATCAAGAATCAATAGACAATGCAGTTACTGCTTATTTAGATGAAAGAGTTGAAAAAAATATGTAATAAAAGTTAAAAAAAGTTAAAAATTATGGTTATAACACCTTTAAATGAATATATAGCAGCACATGGAAGAACCATTTTAGTTGCAGATAACCAAGGAACTGCAACTGCAAGATACCAACTTAACATTAAAGACCAATATGATAATATATTAATAACTCAATTTGTAACATCATTTGGAAAAATTGGTAAGTTTATATTAAGAGGCACTTTAGGTTCTTTATTAGATAGCTATACAAATCCTATAGTTGATTTATCACCAGGTGCAACATCTGATATTAATCCTATAGATCATTCAAAGATATTAGACTTTGAAGTAATAGCTTTAAACAGTCAATCTTCTTCAATCGGAGATCCTTCTACATTAAGTGATATTAAAATACACAAAGCTGTTGATAATAAATATGGAGATAAATGGGGAAATTCTGATGAAGCATTCTTAGCTTTAGACACTGTTGATGATATTGCTCACAGACACGTTTTTAAGAATCAAATAATACCAATAAGCTTTTATACAATAGACACATATAGAAATGCTACTTTAAATGGTAGTACAATTGCAACTATGAGTAACTCCAATGGGTTTGGAGTTACTTCATATAAAGAAAATTCAAACCAAGATTATAACACTTTAGAAATACAAGGATCTGATGAACAACTGATATATACATTAGACTCAAAAAGCTATCCAAGAGCAAAGACTTTATATTTCTTAAATAACTATGGAGGTTGGGAATGGTATAACTTTATAGATTATGAAGAGGAAGAAAGAGCTACAAAGGAAATTTACACCGTTTATGCAGATGATGAAGACACTTTAGATATATTCCAACAAACTGAAAGTAACTTTACACAATACAAACTAACAGGAGTACCTTTAATTGATACACACATGGGATATATTAAGTACTTAATAACGTCTCCAATTGTTTTAGATGAAAATGGGCTAAGAGTTAAAGTAATTGATAGAAATGTGTTAACAAATTCAGAAGGACTTTTAGAACCAAATATAACTATTCAATATATTGATAAAAATAATATAACACTATAGTATGCACATAATGTATAAACTTAAAATTTATAAGGATGATGTACCTTATGATGTTGACATTGAAAGAGATGCTGGACTCGTTATAGCAGCTAATGATCCAATGGAATATAAATTTGGTAGAGCAATTAAGACGTATACAATAAATATACTTAATACAAATAACAACAATGTAGTTTTAGACAATATATTCCATAAAAATCTAAATAGAACAATATCCTTTGATGCAATTTTATACATAAGAGGTATAGAATTAGTAGGTAAACTTAAAATATACACCATTAAGGAAAATGGTGCTGATGCTCAATTTATAGCAGGTGCAGGTAATATATGGTTAGATGTATTAGAAAAATCATTAAGAGATGATTTTAATTGGAATTCACTTTATCATGAATTATCATTATCAAATATAAATAGTGCTGACTCTGGTAATTTAGCCGGTGGAGATATAAGATATGATTTTATCTATAGAGGAGATGGAAGCCATGAGCCTGAATTTCCTATTAATTATGAGAATAGACAAGACATAATGAAATTTGTTGACATTTCTGAAAGAAGACCGGCTATAAGGCTTAAAGCAATCTTAGAAAGGATATTTTCAAACCATGACATTAAACAAAATTTAATGAGTGAAAGTGATTTCGAAAGAATTTACTTGTTATACACAATACCATTTGATTATAGTGATGATTTTTTAGAAACTGGAGATGCCTCAGCTTTAAGAACTGATACAACAACTTTATCTGAAGCGGAACATAATTATGATTATAACTATGGAGCAACAACCATAATAGAAATAGATAAGTTTTTTACACATGATGCAGGAGGTGGTAATTATGTTGGAGGTGGATTTACTGAAAACATGCTAGCTGCAAGATTAGGACATGTATTTTATTTTCCTGAGGATGGCGGTTATAGATTAAGTGGAAGATGTAAGATAAATCAAGTACAACATCATAGTGGTATAGAGGATAATGGAGGAGAAGATCCAGGCAATGGAGATGATCCAGGCAATGGAGATGATCCAGGCAATGGAGATGATCCAGGCAATGGAGAAGATCCAGAAAGTGGTGATACAACTTTAATGGGTACATTAGATTCTTCTACTGAAGAAGGTGATATGGAAACTATGGGTACATTAGATTCTTCTACTGAAGAAGGTGATATGGAAACTATGGGTGGTGATCCGGTTCTATTATCTACAGGTGTTAATTTTATATTAAGACAATATATATTTAAAGTTGGTTTATATGATGCAGGACATAACCTCCTTGAAACCTTATTTGAAGAGACTATACATGTTAATGATGTTGAAGGTGAAGTATCATGGACAGATTTTAATATAGAAGTTGAATTTGATACAAATATAATTTATTTAGAAAAAGGCCATAATAACTATGTTGCATTTACTTGTGAGTATAGAAATATGCCCTCAGAACCGAATGAAACACAATATATAACTTCTATTATATTTGATGAAGGAAACTTTTTTAGAATAAAGCCATTTCCTTCTTATGCAGCAGGACACACATGGGATGCAGCATCTTTAATACCAGATTTATCAATCAAAGATTTTATGACTTCTGTATTACAAATGTTTAATGCTGAATTCTATTATTCTCATGAAAAGAAAGAAGTTTATTTATATAATAGATGGCAATTAAGACCTAATTTATTAGACATCACTAAATATATTGTTAAGGGCTCATTACATATAAATAAGGAACATGGAGGTTATAACTATGATTTTAAGTATACAGAGGATGATAATGATGAGTTTGCAAAATATTTATTTTATGATAAGGGAGAGTCTGACGGATCGTACCTTAAAGATAATAATAGAGATGACACTTTAGAAATACAGCCGATGTTCTCATTTAATGCAATGAGAGATTATGAACCTTATATATTACAAATGACTGATACTGAACATGTTTTTGAATTATCATTTGATTATAGAGAAGGTATAGCAGAAAGACCAATCTTTAGTACTGATTTTAATTATAGATTGGCATTTTATAAAGGAAATAAAAATCATAATTATAGACTTTATTATGCAGACCCAGCTGCTTCAGGTAATTATGAAGACAAGACAACAATACCTGAATTTGATAATCTCAAAACAGGTATATCATTAGACTTTAGTGGTAATAATGGTTTGTATAATAAATATCATAGTAAAAACATAGATAGAATTGAAACAGGTAAAGTAGTAGAATGTGAATTAATTATTAATAACAAACTACTTTCAAATATATATAATTTTATTAGACCTGATTTAAGGGATATGTTTGCAATAAGAATAACAGGATTTGATGGTATTTATCAATTGGTAGAATTAGACTTACTTGAGAATAACATATTTAGAGCAATATTTATTGAGGTGCTAGGTCTTGATGTACATGGAGACTTTAACATTGACTACAATAATGATTTTTATAAAGATAACTAAGATAATTAAAAAAATTAAAATATAGAATAATGGCGATATTAACTAAAGAGCAATTATTAGCACTAAGGGAATCAAATATATACCCAAATGATAATCAAGAAATTACAGCAGCATCATTAGCTGAATTTCAAGATGCATTCATAAACAGTGTTTATAATGAAATAGATACAACTGTTGCCGGTGTATCACAACCTTATGTGGATGGTAGCTTAGGTGTAAGAGATCTTAGACTTGATAATATAGATTCTTCAATATTATATCTTGATACATCATTAGCTTGGTTATATGATAACCAACCAGAAGGAACAGCCTCGATTGATTATGTTGATGGTAGTTTGGCTCAGAGAGATACAAGATTAGATAGCCATGATGCTTCAATAGATGAATTAAGAGATTATAATGTTATTCAAGATGGTTCAATTCAAGCATTGGATGCAAGTGTTGATTATTTATATGAACTTGATATTGAAGTATCTAAACCTTATGTTGATGGTAGTTTAGCTCAAAGAGATGAAAGGTTAGATTCTTTAGATGCTTCGGTTGATGATTTAAATGATTATAATGACACTCAAGATGCTTCTATCGATGATCTTTATGATTATAATGACACTCAAGATGCTTCTATCGATGAACTTTATGATACTGTAGCTAACACTGATTATGTTGATGGTAGTTTAGCCATCAGAGATACAAGATTAGATAACCATGATGCTTCTATCGATGAATTAAGGAATTATAATGTTATTCAAGATGCTTCAATAGATGAACTTAGGGATAGAGATGAACCTGATGTATTTAAAGATTACGTCGATGGTAGCTTAGCAGCAAGGGATGAAAGGTTAGATTCTTTAGATGCTTCGGTTGATGAACTTAGGGATTATAACGTTACTCAAGATGCTTCTATAGACAATATAAACACTGATATTAGTGATATTGAAGATGATTTAGATGTTATAGACGCTTCAATTCAAAGTTTAGAAGACCATAACATATCTCAAGATGCTTCTATAGACAATATAAACACTGATATTAGTGATATAGAGGATAAAAATATTACTCAAGATGCATCGATAGATGATTTAAGGGATTATAATGATACTCAAGATGGTTCAATAGCTCTTAAAGCTGATAAAACATATGTAGATAGCTCTTTAAATCAAAAACTTAACAAAACAACTGATACATTTGAAGGAGTTTTAACAGTTGATGGTAGTTTATATTTAGTTGGTGATTTTTACCAAGATGGATCCACTTATATTATATCTGCTGAAGAAATTCGTACCAAAGATAATTATATCATATTAAGAGAAGATGCAGTTACAGCTATAGCACCTGGTGAATTAAGTGGTTTAGAAGTTACAAAAGCTGATGGAACAAATGATGTTGTTTTAGGTGTTGGTGATGATGCAATTATGAGAGTTGGATGGAAAGATGATATATTACAAGCATTAGCAACAAGAGAAGACAATCCAGGTGATCAATACTTTACATATTGGGATGATGCATCAGCAATATTAAAGACTTTTGATTTAAGAAGTTATATTGATGGTAGTTTAGGTAATAGAGATACTTTAATTGATATACATGATGCCTCAATAGGTGATTTATTAGATAAAATAACTGCTTCAGATGCAAGTATTGTATTAATAAAGAGTGATATTAGTGATATAGAGGATGATATTAATGATATTCAAGGCCATAATACATCTCAAGATGCTTCAATAGAAGGTTTAAGGGATGACATTAGTGATATTGAAGATGATTTAGATGTTATAGATGCTTCAATTCAAAGTTTAGAAGACCATAATGATACTCAAGATGCTTCAATAGATGAATTAAGAGATAATTTAGGCGCAACAGAATTAGTTGGATTAGCCGATGTGTCTATCGATACACCTCAAGATAAAGAAATGTTAATCTATGATGCATCGATAAATAAATTTGTATCTATTTTAACTGAAGATGGAGATTTTGTATACTCTACATTAGATTATGTTGATGGTAGCTTAGCAACAAGAGATACAAGATTAGATGATATAGATTCCTCAATAGATGATCTTTATGTGAATGTAGAAAATACAGATTATATCGATGGTAGCTTAGCAGCAAGGGATGAAAGGTTAGATTCTTTAGATGCTTCGGTTGATGGTATAAATAGTGATATCAGTGATATTGAAGATGATTTAGATGTTATAGATGCTTCAATTCAAAGTTTAGAAGACCATAATGATACTCAAGATGCTTCAATCCAAGAATTAATGGATAGAGATGAACCTGATGTATTTAAAGATTATGTTGATGGAAGTTTAGCTCAAAGAGATGAAAGGTTAGATGAACACGATGCTTCGGTTGATGAACTTAGGGATTATAACGTTACTCAAGATGCTTCAATAGACAATATAAACACTGATATTAGTGATATTCAAGACCATAACATATCTCAAGATGCTTCAATAAATGAACTTAGGGATTATAATGTTACTCAAGATGCTTCAATCCAAGAATTAATGGATAGAGATGAACCTGATGTATTTAAAGATTATGTTGATGGTAGTTTAGCAACAAGAGATCTAAGATTAGATGACCACGATTCCTCAATAGACGAACTTTATGATAATGTAGCAAATACAGACTACGTCGATGGTAGCTTAGCAACAAGAGATGCTTCAATAGATGATCTTTATGATACAAAACAAGATAACATAATTGATGGAACTTATGTTAAAGAAGCTTCATTAGGTGATGACTTTGTTTGGAATGAAGGTGTATTGGATGTAAGTATAGAAGCACAAGCAGGTGCTTTAAACTTAACAGAATTAGATGATGTATCGATTGTAACACCAGGTGAGAACCAGCTACTTGGATACGACGATGAAAATAACTACTGGAAGAATGTTGCACCGATCGATGAAACATTATATGAAGTTGTTGACGCAAGTGAGTATTTTTGGGTATTTAAAGATGTATCGATAACCGATCCATTAGAAAACCAACCTCTTGTTTATAGCTCTGAACATGATTTATTCTTAAATAAAACAATTGATGGTGATGCTTATGATGTTGTTGATGCAAGTTTATATTTACAAGAGAAGTTAGAAAAAGAAACTAAATCAGCTGATAGTGAAGGTGAACCAGGTGATTGGTCTTATGATGATGATTATTTATATGTATGCACAAGCACAAATACATGGGGTAGAGTAGCTTTAGAATTTAATTGGGTTTAATTATGGCAGATAAAGATATTATATTAAAACACGATGGCAAACTGATTT
>SL_3KL_010_SEDDRAFT_10003559_pt1 | contig 14133 bp, 17 predicted proteins | sample SodLakKL_010_SED_2_FD_10381 | JGI IMG/M metagenome (IMG submission 10381)
AGCGTCTTCTCGCCACGAACGGCCGCAAGCGCCACCTTCGCCTCGAATGCCGGGCTGTGGTTCCGGCGTGGCCGTTTGCTCATCGTCCCTCCTGCTCCCGGCCACCATGGCCGGCTTCAGGCAGACAATCCACTCATCCCGCTGTGCAGATTTCCCGAGCCAGCTCTCTTGAATCACGGCTGCCGCAACCTTCCGCGTCGCGCGTCAATGAGAGGTTGAGAAAAACACCTCTTTAGAAGTAAGTTTCCGGTTGGACAAACCCTGCTTAAAGTGCCATTGGAATAAAGATTGAAGCGCGATCGCATTTTCCTCGATGCCATATGCCCAATAGTTTTCACCTAAAATGTCGCAGGTTTCCGCATGGGCCTGAGCCGCCCAAGGGAGTGACACTTTGAGAACCTGAGTCATCGCCACGTCGGCGATCGCCAAATCCTTCGCTTGGGTAAATGCATCCACGAGAGCTTGGGGAAGCCATTGGTGCGCTGCTGCGATATCCTTGCGAATCCCAATCAGGTGCATGATGGGAAAGACACCGGTGCGCCGGGCGTAGGCGCGTTCATGTGTCAGATGATCGACGAAGAGCCGGCGGACGCGCGGATCTCCCTCGCGGAAGGACCTGGGAGGCTTGTAGGCGAGAAGGGCGTCGATGCGGCCGTCGAGCAGCATATCGTTCAACAGTGTTTGATCGGGCACAACGCTTACCTCAATGTGTCGTGCAAGACGCGGCGGAGAGATGCGTTCTCGCTCGGACTCGTCAACATCGCCCATAACCCAATGAATGTCTGTGGCTGCAACTCCATATTCGTCTTCCAGAATGCCACGTGCGGTGACGGCCGCTGTCATCGAGTACTCGCGCACCCCTACACGCCGACCCTTCAGATCAGTAGGCGCTTCAATACCGGCATCGACGTTCACGAACCAAGCGCCGTGCCGGAAGCTTCTGCTCGGGAATATGGGTAGGCCGAGATAGGCCGAGCTGCCGCGCGCTGTCTGGCTGAGGAAATTGCTGAAGGAAAGTTCGGCAACATCAAACGCTGCCTCGCCCAAGGCCTTCGTGAACATCGTTTCGATCGGCATATCCCAGTGCCAAATCGGGGCGCAGCCACGCACTGGCACCCGGCCGTCGATCAGCGGCCGGGTGCGATCGTAATCGACGACCGCGATGGTCGGTCGCAAAAGTTCGGTCATTGGTCGCCCATTCAAGTGATCAACAAACGCTCTACCGTGATGCGGCGACAGTCCATCTCGAATTCGAGGTCGACCACGGGCGGCCGGGCGTAATGCCAAGTGAGCCCGTGGCGGGCAGCACCGCGTGCTACCAGCACATCGGGAAGGAACGCGTGGATGTCATGCACGGTATATGTCTGGACCGCACTGGTCCCCGACCAGTCCGCGCCCAACGCCTGGAGACGGCGGGTCATTTCGTCCATGACGTAGGCTGCCTTGGTCTTGAGGCCTTCGGGGCTGAGATCACCCTTGGCGATGATGTGATCGGCGTAGCCCCCCTTGCCCTCGGGCGCCTCGGCGCCGCCTGCCACGATAAAGGACTGGCCAGCATCAGCGGTCGGTACAGTGAAGGCGAAAGCGTGGAAGGCGGGCTCGCCCGGCGGGTCGAACTCCGGACACACATTGCTTCGGGCGACCGGGTTATCGCTATTCTCCAACAGCCCCCACTCGGCGAGCACTCGTGCATAGGCCTCGTTGAAGGTAACGAAGCCGCCTTCGGAGAACGGCTCGGGTGAGCGCATCTCGCAGGCGCAAAAGGCCGTAAGTGGCCGACCGCGCTCGCTGAGATAGGCTCGGATCCGGTCGAAGCCCTGGCGCCAGGGCACCGGATCGGGAAAGCGAATACGCTCGATGGCGTGGCCCGCGTCAGCCACAACACCTGCCGAATATTGAAAGACGCCCGGGACATAACGGTAGTTGCCGGGTGCCCAATGTCGCGTAGTCATTTGGTTAGTCCCATGGTCTAGGGTGGCAGGGTGTCAGCTGTCCGGGTCGACGACGACACGGTTTATCAGCCGGCCCAGGGGTTGGATCTCGATCTCGATCTCGTCGCCCGGCTTGAGGAGATAGCGCTCGGGCCGTGCTGCGGTGATGCCGACACCGGCTGGGCTTCCAGTCGTGAAGATGTCGCCGGGTTCGAGTGTCATGCGCGAGTAGTGGGCGATGATTTCGGCCACACTGAAAATCATCTCGGCGGTGGAGGCATGCTGGCGGAGGTCACCATTGACCCAGCAACGAATCTCCAGGGCTTGCGCATTCGCGACCTCGTCGGCCGTGACGAGCCACGGACCCACGGGTGCCGTGGTGTCCAGGTTCTTGCCCATGAGCAGCATGCCGCGGCTCATCTCGTCGCTCTGAATGTCGCGCATCGAGACGTCGTTCATGATGGTGTAGCCGGCGATCACGCCCGGCACGTCAGCGACTGCAACGTTCTTGCAACGGCGGCCGATGACAACGCAAAGCTCGGCCTCGTAATCGAGCTGCGTCGTCCAGCGCGGGTAATGGATCGGCTGATTGTGGCCTGTCAGGGTCGAGGGCAACTTGGCAAAACCCGGCGGAAAACCGGCTTCGCCGAGTCGCGAGGTCACTCGCTCGAGCACCGCACCGCCAGCCTCGTCCTTGAATTCGGCTAGGTGTTTTCGGTAGTTGGCGCCGATCGAGATGATCTTGCCCGGCCGCGGCACCGGCGGAAGGAAGGTGACGGTCTCAGGCTCATGGACGATGCCACAGGCGTGCCAGTCGGCGAGGACCTCGGGCGAGGCAAGAGCAGCTTTGGCATGGGCAAGCGCGTCTCGGGCGGCAGCCAGTGCACCTACACCGCCCTCGAGCAGGAGCCGCATGTCGATGGGCAAGAAAGCCTCGGCCAGCGCGATGTTGGTCGCGTTTTTCGCCTCTGCGTCGAGCCGGTCGCGATATGCACGCGTGAGATCGACGAGCCAGTCTCGGCCCTCGACCGACAGGTTCGCCGCGACCACGGCGTCGCTCATCGATGTGCGGATACTCGCGAGCTTCATGACGCGCTATTCCTACTTGCTCTCGACACCCGCGGCTTGGCCGTACCGCAGGCGGCCGATTTCGGCGCAAAATTGCTGAAGGTGGACGAGGAAGGCTTCTGCTGCGACCGGGAGCTTCCGCTCGGCGGCCACGCAAATGTCGACCGAGGAGCGGCGCAGCGTCACCTCCTTGAACGGTACCGCCGCCACGGCACCGCGCTCGTGGTCCGCGGAAATCGAGAGGAGCGGCAGCATGGTGAGCCCCGCCCCGGTCCGGGCAAAGGCTCTGAGCGCCTCGATCGAGTTGGTCACCAGCATCGGCCGCAGCCTGAGCCGCTCGGCCCTGCAACATTGCTCGATCAGTCGGCGAATGCCGAAAGTTGCTTCAGGCACGGCGACGGCACAGGTCAAGGCTTCTGCGAGGCTCACATGGTGGAGACGGGCGAGCGGATGGTCGTGATGGACGATCGCGTGAAGAGGGTCGCTGATCTTGAACGCGAAGCGGACATCGATGTTCGGCTCGGCGTTATAGGCAAGGCCGATATCGACCTCGCTAGTCTGAATGGCCTCGGGGATGAGGTCAGTGCCCATGGTCGTGACGTGGAAGGTCACACCCGAATAGCGTTCGCGGAATCGTGCGATCGCCGGCAGCAGCGTGTCGGCAACCATCCCCTCGATAGTAGCGATCCGGACTCGGCCGCGGCGCATGCCCTTGAGCTCGTCGATCTCCGAGTGCAGACGTTCGAGGTCGAACAGTACGCTTCGCGCATAGCTGAGGTAGAGCTCGCCTGCCGCGGTCAGCACCATGCCCCGGGTGCGGCGTTCGAACAGCGGCATGCCGGTTTCATATTCGAGGTTCTTGATCTGCCGTGAGATCGACGAGGGGGTCACGTGCAGTCGCTCGCTCGCTTCGCGAATCGAGCCGGTGCGCGCCACCTCATGGAAATAGCGCAGTTGGGTCAGCGGCATGGCCGGTTTTCGATCATGGCACTCGCGAAGCTCTTCGGCCGAGACTCAGATGACGATGGCACTGTCGGCATTGAGCAGAGTTCTCGCGAGGCTGAGGGCGGTCGATGCGGAGGTCTTGGGATTGCCGACCGCTGCCCGGCCGGCAAATGTGACGTCGAGCGTGCCGTCCCGGCCCTCGGCCTCGATCCGTCCCGCATTGCCGGTAGCTCTCGGGTCGGCGATGAGGTGGATTTGGGTTCGGTCGAAGCCGATCCCGGCGAGTGCTACGGTGGCGGCGAGATTCGCGTTTCGGGGATAGCGGCGCGCCGCCTCGCGCGCGGTTCCGGTGAAGAAAACGGTCGGTTCGCGCAAGCTGGCGAGATCGACGACCTCTTCGGCGGGCGTGCCGCGCCAAGCCTCGGGTGGTTTGGTCGAGCTATAGGTCACCGTCGCTAGCCCGCCCAGGCGAAGCGCAGCGAGGCCGTCGATGCCGGCAATCGCCCCCGCCGGTAGATGCAGGCGGGCACCGGAGCGCTCGGCAGCGTCGCCGAGGTCTTGGAACAGCGAATCGTCGACGAGGGCGCCTGTGGCGATCAGCACGAGGTCGATTTCGGCCTCGAGGATCGGCAGCGCACAGTCACGAACCGCTGCCTGCCCGGCGCATTCGACCACGACGTCGGGATTGGTGTGCACGAGGCTGTCGACGTCGTGGACGACCTCGGCCGTGGGGGGGAGACCCTTCGGGCGATCGCGACCGGGCTTCAAGAGGACGGTCGTCAGGGCTTGGCCCGGCCCGGCCTCGCCGGCCAGGATCTCGGCGAGGGCCGATCCGATCGCCCCGCAGCCGATCATTCCGATACGTCGCCACTGCCTGCCCGTCACGCCCGACCTCCGCGAGCGTCCTGGATGGCCCGCCAGACGCGCTCCGACGTGAAAGGCATGTCGAGGTGGCCCACGCCTAAGGGCCGAAGGGCGTTCATCACCGCATTCGCGACGGCCGGGAGCGCACCGATGGTCCCGGCCTCACCGGCGCCCTTGAGGCCGAGCGGGTTGGTGGTCGAGGGAACGTTATTCTCGGCGATCGCGAAGAACGGTAGGAGGTCGGCACGCGGCATGGCGTAATCTTGGAACGAGCCGGAGAGGAGCTGCCCGGTTTCCGGGTCATAGACGATTTCCTCGGTGAGCGCCTGGCCCAGGCCCTGGAACACGCCCCCTTGAATCTGGCCCTCGAGGAGCTGGTGATTGATGGTTCGCCCAACATCGTCGACAACAGTGTAGCGGGGTACGGTCAAGGTTCCCGTCTCGGGGTCGATCTCGACTTCGCAGACATGCGTGCCGTTTGGGAAAGTGGGTGCGTTGGGCACGAAGACCGCACGGTCGGACAGGCCAGGCTCCATGCCGGGCGGCAGACGGTGCCGCTCGTAACTCGCCACGGCGATCTCGACGAGGCCGAGGCTCCGGTCGGTGCCGACAACGCTAAAGCGGCCGTCGCTGAAGTGGAGGTCCGGTTCCGCCGCCTCGAGCAGGTGGGCAGCGAGCGTTCTCGCCTTGTTCAGGATCTTGCCGGCGGCGGCTGCTAGGGCGGCGCCACCGACCGCTAGGGAGCGTGAACCGAATGTGCCGTACCCGTGGAAGACGCGGTCGGGGTCGCCCTGAACGAGCCGCACTCGGTGGGCATCGATGCCGAGCACTTCGCCCACGAGCTGACGAAAGGCCGTGGCGTGGCCCTGGCCATTGCTGATCGTGCCGGAGGCGAAGGTGAGCCCCCCGTCGCTGTCGAAGTGGAGTTCGGCCGTTTCCTCGAAGATTGCCCCCGCCTGCTCGATGGCGTTGGCGAGCCCGATGCCGCGCACAAGGCCCTTGGCCGCTGAAGCCCAGCGCCTTTCCTCGAAGCCGGCCCAATCGGCGAGCTGAATCGCCTTCTCCATGCCCCGTTCGAAGGCGCCGCTGTCGTAGGTAAAGACGAAGCCCGTGGAGTACGGCATCTCCGCTTCGCTGATCAGATTGCGCCGGCGGAGTTCGACCGGGTCTATGCCGGTCTCGGCTGCGGCCTGATCGATCAGCCGCTCGATCGCGAAGGTCGCCTCGGGTCGCCCGGCACCCCGATAGGGCGCGATAGGCGCCATGTTAGTGAAGACGCCGGTGACTGACGCGTGGATCGCGGCGATCCGGTACATGCCAGAGAGCCCACCCAGATTATTGGTCGACGAGTGCGGCCCATAGTCCGAGAGATAGGCACCCAGATTGGCGATGGTTTCGATCTGGAGAGCCAGGATGCGGCCCTCGCCGTCGAGGGCGAGCTTCGCCTCGACTGCGTTGTCGCGGGCATGGTCGTCCGCTACCAGGCTCTCGGCGCGGCTCGCCTGCCAGCGCACCGGACGGCCGAGTTCGCGTGCCGCCCACATTACGAGGCCGTATTCTGGGAAGTTCGCCCCCTTGAGGCCGAAGCCGCCGCCTACGTCGGGCACAACGACTCGGATAGCGTGCTGCGACACGCCGAACATGCCAGCAAGCTGACGGCGGAGGAGATGCGGCTTCTGGTGGCCGCACCAGAGCTGAAAGCGGCCTTCCGCCTCATCGAAGGTGGCGACTGCACCGCGGGTTTCCATGGGCTGGGCGGCAACCCGGTTGATGCGGTAGTCGAGACTGGTGACGTGGGCTGCGGCGGCGAGCCCGCGGTCGACCCTGCCGCGATCGCCGAGTTCGAAGGTGAAGCAGATATTGTCCGGCGCTTCCTTCCAGATCGCGGGTGCCTCGGGAGCGAGGGCGCGGGGTCCGCTGGTCACGGCCGGCAAGCTTTCGATCTCGAGCTCGACGAGTTCCAGGGCGTCCGCTGCGGCGGCAGCGCAATCCGCGACCACGAGCACGACCGGATCGCCCACATGCACCACCTTTTGGCGGGCGAGCAGCCGGCGCTCGGGCACGATCAGCGGCCACCCCGGCCGCCGTTCGCGTGCAATGAGGCAGGGCATGGCACCGATCGCCGCGACGTCCTCGGCGGTCGCGACCAGGAGCACGCCCGGTGCGTTGCGGGCCGCCTCGACGTCGAGGTTTCGGATCAGGCCGTGCGCATAAGGTGAGCGAAGGATCGCCGCATGGACCATGTGCTCGAGGTCGAGGTCACCCGTGAAACGGCCCTTACCCGTGATGAACCTCGCGTCCTCGACTCGTGGCGGCGTCTCGCCGAAGCGCCAGACACCAGCGTCACCACCTTGGCGCAGTCGGTCGCTCAAGACATCCCCACGGCTTCAGGCCGGCGGACCTCAGCTACGCCGATCATCGAATCCCGGGAGACCAGCCCGGCGAGTGCCGCCTCGTTCCAGCCTTCGGTACCGGCGGGGCGCATTGGCAAGACCAGATAGCGGAGGTCGGCGGTCGAATCGTGGACCCGGACTTCGACCACCTCGGGCAGGACGAGGCCGAATTCGGCGAGCACGGCGCGCGGCTCACGCACGGTGCGAGCGCGATAGGAGCGGCTCTTGTACCACGTGGGCGGGATACCGAGGATCAGCCTGGGGTAGCAGGAGCAGAGCGTGCAGACGACGACGTTGTGCAGGTTCTCGGTGTTCTCGACCACACAGAGCTCGTTGACTCCGAGATTGAGTCCCATCGTGGCGATGGCTTCGCCTGGGCGGTCGAGTAGCAACGCCTTGAAGGCTGGATCGGTCCAGGCGCGGGCGACCAGCTTCGCACCCAGCGCCTCGCCCCGCGCCTCCATGGCCTCGATCGCGAACCGGAGCTCGTCAGCGGTGAACACCCCTTTCTCGATCAACAGCTCGCGCAATGCCTGCTCGAGGACGAGGCTCGCGTCGGGCAGGCCGGGCGCTTCGGCCACGTGCGGATGATGATGATGATGCGACTCTGACATGACGCTCCGGGTTCAATGAGCGGCTACGGGTTCGAGCCAATGCTCGTAGATCTCGATATCGAGCGTGTCGGCGGCTGCCCCGGCATACGTCCCGCCCCAGACCTCACGCTGGCTGAAGCGGATGCGGTAGAGGGTGACCGCCGGCAGGCCTTTCGACCCATAGGCAAGCTGCTCGGGGTTGAGAAAGGGCCCGACGACGCGGACGACTTCGCCCTCGCGACCCCGGACATAAACAGGCGTGCGGCGGTGCCCCGTGTGGATGAGATCCCTCACCCGGACCCGCGTGCCGATGGCCAAGCGGCTCATGGTGCTGCCCTCTCTTTCTCGATCCGGGAGATCCGTTCCTCGAGCTCCGCGCGACTGACGATGCCCTTCTCCAGCATCAGCGACGTTATCGAGTGGAGCCAGCGCTCGTAATAGGAGAGCTGCCAGTAGAAGTTCTCGCCGAACTGTTCCATCGTCCGGCGGTGCTCGTCGACCCGGATCAGCCGGCGGCGCTGGTCCGAAAGCAGCATCAGCATGGCGTCGATGCGCTGCTCTTCGAATGACGGCGGATGCTCGGTCCGGTCGATCGGGCCGGCTTCGCTGCCGCCGAGATCATGGAAGGGGCGCTCCATGGTTCAGCCGCCGGGCGCGGACGCGAAGAGCCCGTCGGGCAGGCCCCGGACATACTCGATGGTCGGGTCAACGCCCACGACATCGGCGTATTTGGCGTGCATGTCGAAGAGGTTGATGGCGTGGCTGGCGAGCGAGCGGTCGTAGCAGCCTTCTTCGACCACACAGCAACGATAGTTGTAGCTGAAGCCATCAATCACGGTTGCGCGCACACAGCCGCTGGTCGAAACCCCGGTCACGAGCAGCGTGTCGATCTGCCGCTCGATCAGGTAGCTGGAGAGCGTCGTGCCGAAGAATGCGCTCGGCTTCTGCTTTTTGATGACGAACTCGGACTCCGAGGGGGCGATGTCGGGAACGATGGCGTTGCCCCGCTCCTCCTGGATGAAGTCCTTTCTGGCACGCGCGTTCTTCCAGCTCCAGGCTCCGGAGTCCAGCCCGTCCGGGCGGCGCTCCCCGGTCGTGTAAAAAACCGGCAAGCGCTTTTTTCGGCAAGCCTCGAGCAACCGCTTGATGTGGCCGATCGCTACCCAGCCGGGTTCACCACAGGCGTTTCTCCATGTCTTGACCATCTCGAAGATTGGTTCAGGCCGTTCCCCTGTGAAGTTCAGGCTGGCATCGACGATCAACAATGCTGGGCGCTTGCCGAAGCCCATGGGCTGTTGGTAGCCGGCAGCCGCGATCACTGCCTGATCGTGCTCGGTCAGAAACCGGTCCCAGATGCGTCCAGCCATGCTCTGATGCTCCCTTCGATCAATCGCAAAGGGCGATGCAGTCGATCTCGACCCGGACCCCCCATCCGAGCTGGCAGGCGACGGTGGTGCGCGCCGGCGGCTCCTTCGGGAAGAACTCGCGATAGGCGCGGTTCATGTTCTCGAACTCGACCATGGTGTCGATGAAAACGTTGACCTTGACGACTTTGTCGAGCGACGAACCGCTAGCCTCCAAGAGCGACTGCAGGTTCTTTAACGTCAGGCGGGTCTCGCTCTCCATCGTGCCGTGCGCGATGCCGCCCTTCTCGGGGTCGAAAGCGACGGCGCCGGAGCAGAAGATGAAGCCGTTAGCCTTGACCGCCGAGGACAGCGGCACGCCGAGATTCTTGTTGGCGTTCACTGTTTCGGGGGCATGGACGACGACGCGCTCACTCATCGTTGATCTCCCTGTTGCGCGGGCGGTGGTTCCACCTGCTTCGTCAAATGCTGGTTTCCGCTTGGAAGGCGCTCTTCGGTCGCCATTTGAGCACCCTCCGTTCGACCGCGTTCACTGCGGTGTTCAGGGTCATCATGAAGGCCATGAGGACGAACAGCATCGCGAAAGTGCCGCTCGTATTGTAGGAGGTCGTGTAGAAGTTGAGCCGGTAGCCGAGCCCAGCGGCGGCCGCCATGAACTCGCCGACGATAACACCGATCAGCGCAAAAGGCAGGCTGAGCTTCAGCCCAGTCATGATCCAACTCGCGGCACCAGGCAGCATTACCTTGGTGAAGATCTGCCTATCCGAGGCGCCCTGGACCCGTGCGACGTTGATGAGCCCGGCATCGACGTTGCGGATGCCCGAGAGCGTGTTGAAGAAGGTGAGAAAGAAGACAAGCGTGGCCGCCAGCACGATTTTGGACGCCATGTCGATCCCGAGCCATATGATCAGCAAGGGGGCCAAGGCGATGCGAGGGATGGCGTTGAGCGCGATCAGCAGCGGATCGAAGATCTGGGCCACTAGTGGCCAACGGGCAAGGAGCACGCCGAGACTCACGCCGAGCACCGCACCAATCGCATAGCCGGAGAAAAGCTGAACGGCCGTGACGTAGAAGTCGTAGTAGAATCGCCAGTCGTTGAAGTCGATCCAGAGCCGGTTCGCGATGGCAACAGGGCTCGAGAAAAAGAAGGGATCGAAGAAACGCCCCGAGCCGAACTGCCACAGGGCCAGGATGCCGATGATCAGACCCGCCCGGCCGAGTTGGATCTTGGCGTTGTCGGAGAGCCCGATGGCGCCGGCCGGCGCGGTCGAGGAGTTGGTGGGCTCGGCTATGCCCCTCGTTTTAGTGGGTTGTGCCACGGACCTGGGTCTCCAGCTCTTTCCAGATATCGTCGTAGAGGCGACGGAACTCGACATTGTCGTGCATGTGGAAGATGTCGCGCGGCCGCGGAATATTGATGTCCTCGACTCGAACGATCCGGCCGGGCCTGGCGCTCATGAGTACCAGCCGGTCAGCAAGAGCGATGGCCTCGGTAAGGTCATGGGTAATGAAAAGGACAGTCGCCCTGGACTTGTCCCAGAGCTGCAGGAGCTGGTCCTGCAGCGTGATACGGGTCTGCGCATCCAAAGGCCCAAAAGGCTCGTCCATAAGGATGACCTCGGGCTCGTAGATCAGTGTGCGAATGATGTTGGTGCGCTGCCGCATACCGCCCGAGCATTCGTGCGGATAGGCGCCGGCGAAGCCGCCGAGGCCGACACGCTCGATCCATTCTTCGGCCCGGGCATGCCTCTCACGCTTCCCCATCCCAGCGAGTTCAAGCGGGAATGCCACGTTGTCCCGGATAGTCCGCCATGGAAAGAGATTGTCGCTTTGGGTGATGTAACCGATCTTCCGGTCAACGCCCTTGATCTTCCGGCCTTTGTAAGTGAGTTCGCCCTCGGACGCGGGCGAGAGGCCCGAGACCAGATTCAGAAGGGTGGACTTGCCGCAACCAGAGGGGCCGACGATCGTCAGGAACTCGCCGTCGGGGACGGAAAGGTCGAAGGCGTCGAGGGCGGTAACGATGTTCTCCCTGGCCTGAAAGCGCTTGGCAACGTTACGGATCTCGAGCATGGGGAAAGCCTCGGCAGTCGGACCGAACGAAGCAAACGACCCGGGCCGGTCAGGGCCGGCCCGGGCTTGACACGGCTAGTTGCAGTCGTGCGGCAGGAACGAGTTGTCGATCACGGCCGAGGGCGGGACCTCGGTCTGCAGCATGTCGACCCGTCGAAGGAACGCCACTGCATTCTCGACCTGTGCATCGGAGATACAGCCGTCGACAGTGATGCCGGCCTTGACGGTCTCGATCGCCTCGAGCAGCACGTCATCCTCTAGTTCGGGGAAGAGAGGTTTGACGACCTCGAGATGCTCTTCCGGGCTTGCCTGCATGATCCATTCGTTGGCGTTGACCAGGGCCCGAAGAACACCGCGCACCGTCTCCGGGTTCTGCTCGGCGTAGTCCGGGCGGACATAGACGAGTTCAAAGAGGAGTTCCGGGAATAGCGGATCCTCGGCCAGAGCGTTGTTGACGAACCACTCTGACTGGCCGCGAGAGACCGCGATCTCGACGACGGGACTCGCGAAGCAGCCGAGATCGGCCTGGCGATTTTCGACGGCGGCGATCATGGCAGGGCCTCCGCCGACTCCGATGATCCGAACGTCCTCTTGCGGTACGAGGCCACCACGAGTGATGTAGTCGATGCCGACGAGATAGCTGAAGGAGCCCGGCCGGGTGCCGGCGAGCAGCATGCCGTCGAGTAGCGGCAGCTTGTCCTCGAGCTCCATGTCCGGCGTGATGCCAGCCTCGGCAGCACTCTCCTTATTGATGAAGCAGTGGATCTGCATCTTGCCCGAGACGCTCATTACGGCCTTGAGCGGCCGCCCCTGCTCGTAGGCGGTCAGGAGACGGTTCGGGGTCGAGGTCGTGAACTGCACGCTACCGGCGATGAGCGCATCAACGTCAGGCCCATCACCCTGCGTCTGGATGACCTCCATCTCGATGCCTTCCTCGGCAAAGAAGCCTTTCTCTTGCGCCGCAAAGATCGGATAGAAGACGAGCGCCGGCACGGGAATCGTCATGCGCAGCTGTTCCAGATCTTGAGCAGGGGCCTGGGCGGGCACCATCACGAGACCGGTTGTTGCTGCCAATAGAACAGCGGCGCAGCCGGCACGTCTTATTGGTTCTCTCAATCCGATACGGTTTACGATCACCGATACGATGCCGCGTTGCTGCATGGCGTTTCCTTTTCCGACTGCTCGGTGCGAAGAGTTGCATCTTCGACCCGGCATCCGCGGTGAGGCAAGCGCCAAATTTCGTGAAAGCCGTTGCGTTTTTCGCAATGCTCTAAGAGGAACCCACCGGCCGTCGGTATCCCACGCTGATCTGGCGGAGTCCGCCGGGCTCATTCTCATTGCGGCACTCGGCTGTTTCGGCCTTAGGAAGCCCAGTAATTCACGCGGATTTTTCGGTTGACGTCTGAGCTCGGCCGGCCGGCCAGAAGGTCGTGGATTCAGTTGATGGGGTGGTCGGCAGCGAGGGCGAGGATGTTGCGGAGTGAGGCTTCGGGATCATCGCCGTTGAGGGCTGCCGTCTAGGTGAGGAGGCGTTCCCTGTTTCGGAAGCGGCCGATGAGCGCCTCATTTTGCGGCGCTGCTTGGCCTGCCTAGGACCTGCCTGTTTTGCGATGTTGCGTCTTTAGGGTCCAAAGTCGTCATTATGGACGTCGCTTGTGGGGCAATGGAATGTGCGCAGAGACTTTGGTCGGGCGGGAGCGGCGGTGGCGCTGGTCGGCGGATGAGAAGTTGGCCATCGTGCGGGAGGCGTTTGCACCCGGGGCGCGGGTGGCGTTGGTGGCGCGGCGGCGGGATGTGTCGCGCAGTCAGATCTACCAGTGGCGGGCGGCGCTGCGCGATGGCCGGCTGAGCCAACCGGGCAGCGAGCTTGTCTGGCTCGTGCCGGTGGCGATGCCGAAAGAGCTGAATGACGGGTTGCCTGGGACGGACAGCTTCGCCGATGGCTCCCCGATCGAGATCGGCCTGGCGGGTGGCCACTGTCTGAAGGTGCCGGCATCGTTGCCGAGTACCGAGCTGCGGCGGCTGGTTCGCACGGTCGAGGGCGCATGATGGGGCCGAACTCCGGGCTACCTCAATCGGGGGGGTATCGCACAAAGGCGCATTTCACACGTGAACGAGTTTCCAGCGATATGTCCCGATTGGCAAATTTCCATGCCATTCATTCCCTTCATGGGATAGAACTCGTCCGTATGGACGAGAGTCAAAGGGATTTTGAGATCGAACGGCAGGCTCGCGCGCTGCTCGTGCAGCACGATTGGGATCTCGACGATCTGCATCTCACGGTCGTCGGTCATCGCCTATCGGGTGACCCGCGACAAGGACGAGCGATAGCGTGACCCTGGCGGTGGCGTGTCCAATAGGCGCTGTCGGCGCTCGAGGTCCATGAGCCGGATGTAGCCGGGCCGGCCGCAGCCGAGTGCCGCGGCATCCAACCGCTATTTGGCCGCAGGCTGCGCAGCTGACGGTGAGGAACGCCGGCGCCAGCCCAGTGTTATTCAGCGTTCAACAGCTGTCGGAGCGGAATACATGTCGATAATCTGGACGATCATCATCGGCTTCATTGCCGGGATCATCGCAAAATACATCACGCCGGGTGACAACAAGCCCGCTGGCTTCGTACTCACGACGATCCTGGGGATCGCTGGAGCCTTCGTCGCAACGTGGCTCGGCCAGACGATCGGCTGGTATGGTGCCGACGATGGAGCCGGGCTCATTGGTGCCACCGTCGGCGCCATCATCGTTCTCCTGGTCTGGGGCTACTTTCAGACCTCCCGAGAGAACAAACGCTTGCCCGGCTGAGGCGCCGGCTCGCCGGTCAATGCCGCCTTGACCGGGCAGTGGCCGGTGGCGCCGCGGTAGGCGAGGTACGATCCGGCGGCGAGAGCCAGAAGATTGAGCCACA
>SL_3KL_010_SEDDRAFT_10003560_pt1 | contig 14129 bp, 11 predicted proteins | sample SodLakKL_010_SED_2_FD_10381 | JGI IMG/M metagenome (IMG submission 10381)
CTCCAAGGATTACTACTTCCGTGGGGGTGATACCTGAGAAGCCCCCAAACATTCTTCCCTTTCCGTATCGGGTATCGCAAAGATAATCGGCAGCAATCAGGATGGCCGTATTTCCTGCAATTTCACTCATACTTCTAACCAGTGGGAATGTATTGGTTTTATCTTTGATGAGTTCAAAAGCCACAGCATTGATCTTTTTGGCCATGAGTGCTTTAAAATAGGCAGAAGATTGCACAGGCAAGGTAATGGTCGACATAAGTGTTTGCCCCGGGCGCATAAGTTGAATCTCTTCAGGAATAAGGGGGGCAATTTTCAGTATAATATCAGCCTTGAAAACTTCTTCTTTTTCATAGATGATCTCTGCTCCGGCTTCACTGTATTCGTTATCGGAGAAATGGGCACTCAGGCCCGCTTCCTTTTCAATAATTACCCTGTGACCATTTTGAGTAAGCAGGCTTACAGCTTCGGGTGCCAGGGCCACTCTTTTTTCCTGCAATGCAACCTCCTTTGGTATCCCTATTACCAGGCGGTTTTTTCTATTCTTTACTTCGAGGGTTTCTTCCTGCGGAAGTAATTTTCCCTGTGAGCTGAAAAACATATACTCCGGATTTTTCCTTTGCATACTGGTATATTTTAAAAACCATTTATATTATTCTCCCAATTCCAGGTGCCTAATGCCATCCTTTTCCTTGAGAAAAACTTTGCATGTGCCGGCTGGAAGAAGTTTTTCTATTTTCTCGGGCCATTCAATTAAGCAATAATTGCCACTATAAAAGTAATCTTCGTACCCAATGTCAAAAGCTTCTTCTATCTTATTTAAGCGGTAGAAATCGAAGTGATATATGCTGTTGTTGTTTTTTGTCAGGTATTGGTTTATGATTGAAAAAGTTGGACTTCCCACAATATCAATTGTTTGTAAATGCCTGCAAATGGCTTTAATTAGTGTTGTTTTTCCAACTCCCATGGCTCCGTAGAATGCGAAAATTCTGCAATCTGGATTGAAATCCAATAGTTTTCGTGCTACATCTCCGATTCGCTCCTCGGTATAGTTTTCTTTAAATTTTACAGTCATTTGAATAATTAACGAGCTTTCATAAAGACAAAAGGGATCAGCATTTCTTCCAGAGATAAACCACCATGCTGAAATGTATTCCTATAATAGTTAACGTAATAATTATAATTGTTCGGATAGGCAAAAAAGCTGTCCTCTTTTGCAAAGATATAACTTGAGCTGATATTTGTACGAGGTAAAAAGATATCTTGTGGATTTTTTACTTCAAAAACTTCATCTGGTTTATATTGCAGGTGCTTGCCTGTTTTATACCTCAGATTGGTATTGGTGTTTTTATCTCCAATCACTTTGGTAGGGTTGGAAACTTTAATAGCTCCATGATCGGTGGTGATAATGATATTGATTTTTTTATCGTGCAAAAACCGGATGATTTCAAGAAGAGGCGAGTGCTCAAACCATGAGAGGGTAAGTGATCTGTAGGCTGCTTCATCATCGGCCAGTTCTTTTATGACTTCCATATCGGTTCGGGCATGCGAAAGCATATCAACAAAGTTATAAACCAGCACATTAAGTTGCTTGCCGGTGAAATTATTGATATTTTCAAGTAATTTCTTTCCAGCTGTCAGGTTCAGGATTTTATGGTAATGAAAAGGTATATTGACACCAAGTCTTTTCAGTTGTTCTTCAAATAGCTGTGATTCATACTGGTTTCGGGTACCCTCATCACCTTCTCCTACCCAGTATTGAGGGAATTTTTTCTGAATCTCTGATGGCATTAAACCGGAAAAAAAAGCATTACGCGCGTACTGAGTGGCTGTGGGGAGAATACTGTAAATAATCTCTTCAGACTCTACACGATAATAGTTTTCAATAACAGGTTGCAGAATTTTCCATTGGTCAAAACGTAAATTATCAATAATAATCAGGAAGAATTTCTCATTGCTCTTAAGCAGAGGTAATACTTTTTCTCTTATGGCTAAATGAGATAAAACAGGCTTCTCCTCAGAATTACCGGTAAGCCAATCCTGGTAGTTATTCATTACAAACTTTCCAAATACAGTATTGGCTTCAGACTTCTGCATTTTTAAAATTTCTTTCAGGCCGCTGTCCTGCGATTTTTCCAGTTCGATCTCCCAGTAAATAATTTTTCTGTAAATATCTTCCCAGGTCTTAAGGTCTTGCCGGTCGCTGATATCCATACTTATTTGCCTGAATTCCTGCTGATAACCCATGCTGGTTCTTTCGCTCATAAGTTTTTTGTTTTCCAGGTTTTTTTTCAGGGAAAGCAAAATCTGGTTCGGGTTTACCGGCTTTATAAGATAATCGGAAATGTTGCTTCCGATAGCTTCGTTCATGATAGTTTCTTCTTCACTTTTTGTGATCATTACCACAGGAAGCCGTGGATGTTTGCTTTTAATCCGGGTAAGAGTTTCAAGGCCTGTAAGTCCTGGCATATTCTCATCAAGAAAAACAATATCATAATTATTGGAAAAAATCAGATCAAGGGCTTCATCACCACTTTTGGCAACGGAAACATCATAACCTTTTTGCTCCAGGAAAATTATATGTGGCTTTAGTAGATCAATCTCGTCATCTGCCCATAATATCTTGACTGTCATATATTTATGTGTTTACTGTGTTAGTATTTAATTTAAAAGGAGAAAGCCTGCTGATTAAGACCATTCAGTGTTTTCTGCCTTGCTATCAATAAACGCATCAGGGTTTTTTTATTGCTTTTTTTTTCAACCAATATTGTTAATAGCTTAATAACAAAAGTAATGATAATTCAGCAAAAAGTTTCAAAATCGCTGGTGTTCTGTTGTTTTAAAAGGTTTAATTTTGGTTTTTTAAGCTTGTATTACTAATTAAAAATAAAATAGCTTAGGTTTGCATTATCATTTAACATTTAAAGGCAAAAAATAACAATGCAGAATGGGTCAGAATAAACTAAAGATTTTTAATGATCCGGTATATGGTTTTATAAATGTGCTTTATCCAGCCGTTTTTGATATACTTGAAAGTCCTTATTTTCAGAGGCTTAGACGAATTAATCAACTGGGTTTAACACACCTGGTATATCCGGGTGCGTTGCATACCCGATTCCAGCATGCTATGGGTGCTATGTATCTCGTCAATCAGGCCATTGAATCCCTGAGAATCAAAGGTCATGATATCAATGATCTTGAAGCAATGGGGGTTACAATGGCCATTCTGTTGCACGACATAGGGCATGGACCCTTTTCCCATGCACTTGAGAATACCCTGGTTGATGGAATGGATCATGAGCAAATTTCAATGCTGTTTATGATGAGATTGCAAAGGTTGTCTCCAGAAATAATTAAACTCGCCATTGATATTTTTCTTAACCGGTATCACAAAAAATATCTCCATCAACTGGTTAGTGGCCAGTTGGATATGGACAGACTGGATTACCTCAACCGTGATAGTTTCTTTACGGGTGTATCAGAGGGTGTTGTAAGCTACGACAGAATCATCAAAACACTTAATGTTGCCGGCGACAGACTCGTAACCGATGAGAAAGGTATCTATTCTCTTGAAAAATTTATTATTGCACGAAGATTAATGTACTGGCAGGTTTATTTGCATAAAACAGTGATTTCGGCCGAGCAGTTGCTCATAACTATTTTACAGAGAGCAAAAGAATTGGGTATGGAAGGTCAGGATTTGTTCTCCACTCCACCTCTTAAGCGTTTTCTTAATCATCATATTCATGCTGACGATTTTATAAAGGAACCTGACCTGCTCGATGATTTTGCTTTGCTGGATGATTTTGATGTATTTACTTCCATAAAAACCTGGACCCGTCATCCTGACAAGATTCTTTCACTGCTATGTCAGAAACTGGTATACCGGCAATTATTTAAAATTGAACTGCAAAAAGAAGTTTTTGATAAATCTTATATAGATAAAATATCAGAAGTTACTGCATCATACTTTAAAATCAACCCGGAAGATACCCGCTATTTTGTGCTCACTGGCCACACAGAAAACAACGCATACGACCCCGGAGTTGGCAACATCTGGATATTGCAGAAAAACGGGCTAGTGAGCGATATGGCAGAAATTTCTGATCAGTTAAATATACGTGTGCTCTCAAATCCCGTGAAGAAGTATTACATTTGCTACCCCAAAGAGGTATGGGAGATAATTACAAAATAAGTTCTTTATATACATGCCGGTAGAAAGGTTATTAATAAATAGATAAATCAACGGTTACAAAAAAAAATACTTATCGGATGGAATTTACGGCAAAACAAATTTCTGATTTTCTGAGTGGAGAGATAGAGGGGAATCCTGATACGAGGGTAAATACAATTTCAAAAATTGAAGAAGCACAATCAGGGAGTTTAACATTTCTGGCAAATCTGGCCTATTCACAATTTATTTATACAACCGGTGCAAGTATTGTTCTGGTTAATAAAGACTTTAAGCCCGAAAAGCCACTAAACAACACGCTTATAAGAGTTGATAATGCATACCAGGCCCTTGCCCGGCTCCTTGAGCTTTATCAGCAAAATATGCCACAAAAAAAGGGAATTTCTTCTATGGTCAGTATTGCTGACTCAGCAAAGCTTGGAAATAATCTCTATATTGGAGAGTTTGTGGTAATAGGAGAAAATGTGGTTATTGAAGATCATGTAAAAATATACCCACATTGCCATATTGCCGACAATGTAATCTTAAAGGATGGCTCAACGCTTTATCCGGGGGTCAGAATTTATGAGAATTGTGTAATCGGGAAAAATTGCACTGTACATTCAGGTGCTGTAATAGGGGCTGATGGCTTTGGGTTTGCACCCCAAAGTGATAATAATTACATGAAGGTAGCACAAATAGGCAATGTTATTCTCGAAGACAATGTTGAGATAGGTGCAAATACTACCATTGATCGCGCAACAATGGGTTCAACCATAATTCGCAAAGGTGTAAAACTCGATAACCTTATTCAGATTGCACACAATGTAACCATTGGCGAAAATACTGTAATAGCAGCCCAATCAGGTGTTGCAGGATCCAGTAAAGTTGGCAAAAACTGTATGATTGGTGGTCAGGTTGGTATAAGCGGCCATATTTCGGTTGGAGATGATGTGAAAATTGCTGCTCAATCCGGAGTTTCTTCCAATATTAAAGATGGAAAAATTATAATGGGGTCTCCGGCCTTCGACCATGATAAATACGTAAAAGCATATATTCATTTCCGCAATTTTGAGAAGTTGATAAAAAGAATTGATGAACTGGAAAAAGAGATAAAGCATTTAAAAGGGTAAATGATTTCTGTTTAATTCTATAAGTCTTTTACAAACCAAGAAAAATAAAAATCATATCTTTGCCTGATTTTTCAATTGGGTGTATAATAATTTTTTGTGTTTTGAAAAATACCTACAACCTTAAATTGAAATATGTAATGCGTTGAATTATATGCAACTAACAAAATATGATTGAAAAGCAGAGAACAATTAAAGCTCCAGTAACACTTTCCGGAGTAGGTTTGCATACAGGGCAAACCGTTACTCTTACCTTCAAGCCTTCGGAAGTAAATACGGGAATAAGATTTTTACGTAACGATCTCGATGATAAAAACTATATTGAAGCAGATGCTGACTATGTTGTTGACACATCGCGCGGAACCACACTTGAAAAAGACGGTGTAAGGTTGTTGACAGTCGAACATGTGCTTGCTGCAATTACCGGCAATGATATTGATAATATAATAATTGAGGTTGACTGCCAGGAAATGCCCATTATGGATGGGAGTAGCCGGTTTTATTCCGATGCTTTGCAAAAAATTGGTACAGTTCAGCAGGAAGCACCACGCGAATATTTTGAAATAAACAAAACCATCAGATTTTATGATGCGGAGAAAGACTCTGAGTTTATTGCTGTTGCAGCTGATAATTACCGTATTTCCAGTATGATTGATTTTAAATCAAAAGTATTGGGTTCACAATATGCAGTACTTGACAAGCTGTCTGATTTCAACACTCAGATAGCTCCATGTCGCACTTTTGTTTTCCTGCACGAGCTCGAATTTCTGCTCAAGCAAAACCTGATAAAGGGTGGCGATCTGAGCAATGCCATTGTTTATGTCGACAGACCAGTAGCTCAGGATGAACTTGACCGACTTGCCCAGCTTTTCAATAAACCTTCCGTTGCTGTGAGATCAGAAGGCATCCTTAATAATCTTGAGCCTTATTTTGAAAATGAAGCAGCAAGGCATAAACTTCTTGATATTGTTGGAGATTTAACCCTGGCAGGCAAAAGAATTAAAGGACAAATCATCGCACGAAAACCCGGTCATGCATCCAATGTTAAGTTTGCCAAAGAAATTAAAAAACACATCAAGCAACGCATTGCTGAGCAGAAAATTCCGGTATACGAACCCGATAAAAAACCCATTTATGATATCAATGATATTAAAGGAATGCTTCCGCATCGTTATCCATTCCTGCTTGTTGATAAAATCATAGAGATTAGTGAGTCGCATGTGGTGGGTATTAAAAACCTGACCATGAATGAGTCCTTTTTTATGGGGCATTTCCCCAATGAACCGGTAATGCCCGGAGTTCTGCAGGTAGAAGCTATGGCACAAACCGGAGGTATACTTATACTTTCAACCGTTGATGACCCCCAAAATTACAGCACATATTTTCTGAAAATTGATAATGTAAAATTCAAACAAAAGGTTGTACCCGGCGATACGCTTATTTTAAAATGCAGCCTTATATCTCCGGTCAGGAGGGGCATATGTCATATGAAATGTGTTGGTTTTGTAGGATCCAAAGTTGTAATGGAGGCAGAATTAATGGCCCAAATAGTTAAAACAAACTAAACTAAAATGAATCAACCTTTAGCATACGTTCATCCGCAGGCAAAAATTGCTGAAAATGTTGTAATTGAACCATTTGTTACCATTCATAAAAACGTGGAGATCGGAGAGGGTACATGGATTGGATCCAATGTAACCATCATGGAAGGTGCCCGTATTGGTAAAAGCTGCAGAATCTTTCCTGGTGCTGTTATTTCAGCAATACCCCAGGACCTGAAATTTGATGGAGAAGAAACTACAGTAGAGATAGGCGATAATACAACCATTAGGGAATTTGTTACCATAAACCGTGGAACCAAGGCTAATTACAAAACTGTGGTTGGCAATAACTGCTTGCTGATGGCATACGTTCATGTGGCGCATGATTGTGTTATAGGCAACAACTGTATCCTTGCCAATGCAGCCAATCTTGCAGGTCATATAAATATCCAGGATTTTGCTATTATTGGCGGTCTCTCAGCGGTTCATCAGTTCGTAAATATAGGCCAGCATGTAATGATATCGGGTGGATCCCTGGTACGCAAGGATGTACCCCCTTATACCAAAGCTGCCCGCGATCCTCTTTCTTTTGTAGGCATAAACTCTATCGGTTTGCGACGCAGAGGCTTTTCATCAGAAAAGATAAATGAAATCCAGGAGATTTACCGTATTATTTATTTGCGAAAACTAAATGTAACAAAGGCAATTGCGTTAATTGAAACTCAAATGCCTGCTACCCCTGAACGCGATGAGATCATTTCTTTTATTACCAGTTCAAGCCGTGGTATCATGAAGGGTTATAACTTCGGGGAGAAGTAAGCCTTTATCGTTCGCCTGACCGAAACCATATGGAAATCTTACTGGAAAATGCAGGAAAAAAGTATATCCACAACTGGATTTTCAGAAATCTGAATCTGGATTTCATCTCTCCGGTTCATTACGGTATTCTTGGAAATAACGGCAGTGGAAAAACTACGCTGATGAAAATCATTTCCGGAATTCTTCCTCCTTCGGAAGGCAGGGTTAAATGGAACCACAACAGGGTAGATGTGTCAGAGAGAATTTCTGGTTTCATCGGCTGGGCATCACCACATCTTGAACTTATTGATGAGTTTACACTTGAAGAAACACTTTCATTTCACCAAAAATTCAAACCCTGGGTTGAAAATCACTCAATACCTTCACTGATTAAGCTATCAGGTCTGAAAAAAAGCAGTGAAAAACCACTGAAATACTATTCTTCAGGAATGAAGCAAAGAGTAAAGCTCCTGATGGCAGTTATGAGCGATGTTCCTTTAATCATTCTTGACGAGCCATGCACCAATTTTGATGAAAACTCCATTGAATGGTACCAGAACCTTATTAAGGAATTTTCATCAGATCGGCTGCTGATCGTTGGTTCCAATGACCCTGAGAGCGAATGTTTCAGCTGTAAAAATTTCTTCACCCTGGGTAAGGAATAGTATTTTTAATTTGCTTTTTCATCAGGGTTTAGTATTTTACCCATGAAAAGTATAGAGTTGGATTTATTTTCTCTAATGACATAAAAAAATGGCCTGTCGGCTCTGAAAATATTTTCCGGAGGGTCAATAATCGCTGATTTTATTATAATTACAACAGCTGTAGATGCTGCTGCTTCAGTTCCTTCCTCATTAACATCAATGAAAGCTTCGTGGATAACCTTGTCAATCTTTAAATCGTTTAATGGTGTCATATTGCTGAAATCGGCTCTGTTGCTGAATGCATCAGGCATCCCCATTGAAGCAAGCAGTTTTTCAAGATCAAACTTTGAGCGAACCTTAAATGAAGGCAAATATACCTGAACTTTCTGCTTTTCAAGTATGTTCATGGTTTCGGCAAATGCAAGGGCATCAAAGTTCTTCATGAATTCGTCCAGGTTTATGTTTTCCGCTGGTAAAACAATTAGCATGGAAAAATCAGAACCCTCATATTCAAGTTCAAGGGCCTGGAAATTATCAGTTTCGGTATAATTCAGATCATCTTTCATGTACATAAAAGGCACATTGACCGTTTTTTCCCTGCTGATGTTGAATGCGTTATTATGGGTGGCATCTTCATCAAAAGCAATCTTCCAGTTGGAAAGGAAATATATGGCATTTACAAGCACAAGTCTTGTGTCATCCACAAGCACTCCGGGCTGAATAAGATCTTTGATAAGATTATTGGTATGTTTCTCAACCCAGGCATTTATTTGTTGCCTGATCTGTTCGCGATCGTCTTTGTAATTTACTTTGTAAAAAGCTGAACCATAATATTCCCTGATCAGGTTCATGAATTCATCCAAAAATGGATAATCCTCCTGAGGCCACAATGAATTAGCAATTTGTAACTGTTTCTTTGCTTCACCCTTTTCAATAATTGCATTCATCCACTCAGAGAAGTTTTTGTGGAAATTTTCCTGATCTCTTTCAAAATAAAGTGTTCTTGCCATTTGTCTGGCTGTATTACCATCGGCTCCTGCATAGGTCATAGCCAGGGCAGTTGATATACTAAACGGAGAGATTACCAGGTTTTCGTCATGAATCGAGCTGATTGCATTGTATAGGTCAAAGGCAAATTTATTATTTCGCATTTCTATGGTAGTGTTTTTAAGGAGATCATTTTCTTGTTGGGTTGTTTTTTTTCTGCTTCCGCAGGAAATCAGGCTAAACTGGGTTAAAATGACAAAAAAACCTAGTGCTAAAATTCTGTTTTTCATATCTTGTTGATTATTAGGTTTGTATTTGATCTGCTGCAATTGTTATTCCAAATCCTTAAAGTGCAATATAATAGTGTATTTTTTTTATGAATCTGAATTGATCTCAATTAAGTCATAGCAAACAAGGCCTATGGTAGCAAAATTAAACTTAATATAAGTATAAAACCTGTTGTTTTATTTTTAAAACAAAATAATAGCTATTATCTCCATAAATCTGAATTTAGAAATTTTTCATGAGCATTGCTTTAAGAAATAACCGTGATAAATTCAGTAAAATCACTCGATTGATCATTTAAAAAAGTGTTATATTTGCTGCCAGTGCAAAAATGTTTTGTGGGAAGACTTTGGAAATTAAATCATAAGATAATGAGATTACTTCTTGCTTTTTTTATTGCCTTCATTTTTATATTAAGTACCCCAACTGAAACAGAAGCCGGAGAGCTGAATTCTGGGTTTATTTCCGAATTGAATCTTGAGTTAAACAACGAGGTAAATGAAGTTTTTTCTTTCAGACCCCCCAGCAGATCCAGGCAACCTGGAGGTACACGCCGGCCCCTGCAGCTTTCACGCAGAGATATATGGTTGATGCGTTACGGATGGGATATTGGTTTTAATATCGGGACTTCACACTCTTTGACGGATGCAAGTGGCACATCCATTGACCAAAAATTTTCGTTTCTCAATACTCAATGGAGTACAACCAGTATTAACGCCGGATTATTCGGCAGATATAAATTTCATGAGTTTTTTGCTGTACGTGCAGAATTCAACTATGGGAAAATCCATGGCGCTGATTCATTGGCTGCCGGAAGAACAAGAAATTTCTATTTTAGCAATGACATTTTAGAGTTTGCTGTAGTTGGCGAAGTTTATGCTCCAAAACCTTATATTGGCTTCCCATTTGATTTTTATGCATATTTGGGACTGGCAGGTTTTTATCATAATCCAGACCTTACTGTTCCCGATCCTGAGAATTATGAGTTTGCTGATTATAGCTTGTTTCAACCTGCCATTCCAATGGGATTAGGCGGATATTATATACTTAGCAATGATTTCCGTATTGGCTTTGAGGTCGGTTGGAGAAAAACATTTTTTGATTATCTGGATGGATTTACACGTCCGTGGAGCAGGGGTAATGACAGTTATTACTTTACGCAAATTAAATTCAGTTATTTTATTCCTGATATGGTAAGGCGCTGGTAGTATTATATGAATGAAAACATTTAGCGTCTGCGGGTTTCTTTAAATAATTCAGTATTTTTTTTAATTTTTTTTTAAATATTTGTTCTTTTTAAACATAATAATTATTTAGCTAACGAATTTTACATTGAGTATACAGTTAGCAAATATTTAAAATCCATCAGAAAATGCGCATATATTTGAAATTTATTCTGCTTTTTGTTTTTTTAGTGTTTACAACCACGAAAATTTCGGCTGCTTCATCTGTAAAGATGAGCTCTGACCAGGATCTGTCAATTGAAACGTATTATTTAATCCATCAGTTTTCAGAAACCACCCATCTTGATCTTCAGGAGAACATTTTCAGGCGTCTTTTTGGTTCAAGAAAAACAAAGGCAGAAAAAGTGAGTCGTTCTCACAGGCATGCAACAAGGCCACAACGCTATACACCACCTCCAAGCCAGAGCCAAAATCCGGAATCTCATAGTTCAAGATCATCAGGGGCTTCGGCATCATCAAATAACCGGTCAACCCGCAACCAGGCCAAACCGCCGTTGCATACATCACTTCGGGATCAGTATTATGCACTTGGGTATTGGGAGGTTGGCCTTTCATTTGGCACGGCACATAATATTACAGATGTTGCTCAAAACAAAGGATTGACATTAAATGAATTTACCGATTATCATGCCAATAATTTTAATTTTAATCTGGGATTTTTTACCAGATATGTTATGAGTGAATGGTTTGCTTTAAGTTTGGGAATGGATTATGCCAATCTTACAGGGCAAGCTTCCTTAAGAGAGAATATGCCGGAGAATTCCCCCTACAGTTTTACCAACGATATTTTTGAATTTTATGCAAAAACTGAACTCTTTCTTCCGGCATTGTCAAGAAGTCCTTTTGATTTATATGGTTTTGTTGGGATAGGATTGTTTTTTAGCGATGCCCGTGTTTTTGATATTAGAGGTCGCATTGTTGAATTGGATGTCGATTACAGCCAGGTTCAGCCCGTTATACCTGTAGGAATAGGATTTTCTTATAAGCTCCCCAATGGCTTGAGAATAGGATATGAGTTTGGTTGGCGCAATACCATATTTCATTACCTCGATGGAGTAAAGATGACCCGTGATAATTATGATAATTACTTCTTCAATAGCCTGAAAATCAGCTATAGTTTCTAGTCCTGACTTCTTAAATTTCCTGAAAATCAATTCTGGTTGCCAGATATTTATTATATTGCGGGTAAGCATGTAATAATATTTTCATATGAAAAAACATACACTTACTTCCGGATTAAAATTATTTATTTTATTGTTTTTATCCTCCTGTTCAATTGTTTCTCAAGGAGGAAAAGACCTTGATACATACATTAAAGATCAGGCAATACCCCTTTCAGAAAACACAGATCTTGATTTACTTATTAATGCCGCCGGTAAAAGCAGGCTTGTATTGCTGGGCGAAGCAAGTCATGGTACTCATGAATACTATTTATGGCGCGATGCAATAAGCCGGCGGCTGATTTCCGAAAAGGGGTATAATTTTATTGCAGTTGAAGGCGACTTTGCAAGACTTTACGAATTGAATCGTTATGTGAAAAATATGCCAGGTGCTGCGAATTCTGCCCGCGAAGTGCTTGAAAACCTTGACCGTTGGCCACAATGGATGTGGGGGAATGAAGAGGTTTTGGCACTTTCTGAATGGATTAGGGAATATAATGATGATTTACCTACCGAGCAGAAGGTGGGTTTTTATGGAATGGATGTTTATGATGAATGGAGATCCATGGATGCAGTTCTTGATTTTCTGCGTGATCATGACAGGGAAATATTCAGACAGGTAAGGAGCTATTACAACTGCTTTCAGCCTTATGACCGCGATAGTTGGTCATACGCCCGGGGAGTTCAGCAGGGCCGTCAAGATTGTTCAGCTCAAACTCTTGCGGTTGTAGAGCTTATCAAAAACTCCCGGGACAGATTAAAGGAACTTTCAGATTATGAATATTTTTACCTGCTCCAGAATGCTTATGTAAAACACAATGCTGAGAAGTTTTACCGTAAGTCTGTTACACAACGGGATGCATCTTCATGGAATTCGCGGGTACACCATATGCATGAAACGGTAAACCGCTTACTTGATCTATATGGTGAAGGTTCAGGCGGCATAGTCTGGGCACATAACACACATATTGGAGATGCCCGATTTACTGATATGTATAATGTTGGAAATCAGAATATTGGAGAATTGAGCAGAGTTCATCATGGTCCTGAGAATATTTTTAGTGTGGGATTTACCACTTATAAAGGCAGGGTAATGGCAGGAGCACAATGGGGTAGCCAGCAGCAGGTAAAAAGAATTGCTTCAGCCAGGAGAAATAGTGTGGAATATGTTATGAATCAAACAGGGTTATCAGCGTTTTATATGATTTTCGATGATGAAGACCGAACCCACGATGAATTTATGGAGCCCCGTGGTCATAGAGCAATTGGAGTGGTTTATAATCCTGTAAATGAGCCCCGGCAGTATGTAAATACTATATTACCCTTGCGTTACGATGCTTTCATCTTTTTTCATGAAACCAAAGCTCTTACTCCTCTTAGGTAGTTTTTAACTTAGGTTTGTTCGATATTGTTCTTTATGCCGCTTAAAGGTTGTGCGAAGGTTTCTACATCCTCACCTGTAATAGTTTTATCGCAGAGTATGGCCAGTCGTTCCACAACATTTCTTAACTCCCTGATATTTCCGGTCCATGTAATTTTCTGCAGGGCTTTATGCGCATCTTCTCTAAATTCGCGCGGAGCCATGCTGTTTTCCTGTACGATCTGCTCCAGGAAATGGTTTGCCAGCAATGGAATATCATCAATTCTCTCATTTAGTGAAGGAACCGGAATAAGTATAACACTTAACCGGTGATATAGGTCTTCACGGAAATTTCCCTTTTGTATTTCCTTTTGTATGTCTTTATTGGTTGCTGCAACCACTCTTACATCAACGTTGATTTCTTTTTCGCCACCAACACGATTAATCTTGTTTTCCTGCAGGGCTCTTAATACTTTGGCCTGGGCTGCCAGGCTCATATCACCTATTTCATCCAGAAAAAGTGTGCCACCGCTTGCCAGTTCAAAATTTCCTTTTTTTTGTTTTATTGCTGATGTAAATGAACCTTTTTCATGTCCGAAAAGTTCGCTTTCAATAAGTTCAGATGGAATAGCAGCGCAGTTTACTTCCACAAACGGACCTTTCGACCGGTTGCTTAATTCGTGCAGCCACCTTGCAACCAGTTCTTTACCCGTACCATTTGGGCCTGTAATAAATACCCTGGCATCGGTAGGAGCAACTCGTCTTATCATTTCCTTGATCTGATTAATGGCATGTGATTCGCCAATCATATC
>SL_3KL_010_SEDDRAFT_10003561_pt1 | contig 14127 bp, 14 predicted proteins | sample SodLakKL_010_SED_2_FD_10381 | JGI IMG/M metagenome (IMG submission 10381)
AGGAAAAACGGGATAAACAGCGCATTCCCGACAAACTGTACCCGGCTCATCAATGTACTGTTTTCAGGTACCAGGCGGTTCATGCTGAGTCCGGCCAAAAACGCCCCGATAATTGCGGCCAAACCGACAAGCTGGGCGGCATACGCCGTCACGAACAGTACCGTCAGCAAAAAGACGTACTCTATGTTGGTCTGGTCACGGACATTCCTGAAGAACCAGCGTCCAAGCCGGGGAAGTATGAAAACCACCAGCGCCAGATAGACAGAAACCGAACCGAGGAAGGTGATCCAGAAGTACGTGCTTATTTCCCCGTGAACGGTTGCTGCAACAATCGCCAGTATGGTAAGGGAAAGGGCATCTGTCACCATGGTTGCCCCGAGACTCAGCGTTACGGCCTTGTTTTTGCCGATGCCAAGACGGTTGGCTATCGGATAGGCCAGGAGCGTGTGTGAACCTACAATGGCGCCCAGCAGCAGAGCACTCTCCGTTGAATAACCCAGGAGTGGTGGTGCCAGCAAAAGGCTTCCGGCCAGTGGAAGTCCAAATGAGACCACCCCGAACAGAATACTCTGTCCGCGTGACTTGCTGAACTTTTCCAGATCTATGGATACCCCTGCAATGAACATCAGGTACAGCAATCCCACCGTGCCCAGCAATATGATGGTGGCATCACGTTCCAGAAAGCCCAATCCACCCTGTCCCACCAGAGCCCCGGCTATGATAAGCCCGACTATGGCAGGCACCCTTAGCTTGTTGGCTACCAGGGGCACCGTCAGGATTATGACCATGACCAATGCAAATATCAGCACGGGATCACTGAACGGAAGAGATAGAAAATCAGACAGTTGCATGGGTAAAGGCAATATGTTCCGGGATGCCGGGAATGGAGTTGCTGCGCAACCGACGGCGTGCACGCAAACATAAGAAAAAACTGCCAGATCTTTAGCGGTAAGCCCCGGGTCAGAAAAAAAATATTTTTTTCGAGAAAAATTAATAACGGGTGACACTATGGTGTCACACCATGCCGGTACATTGCTTCTGAACGAACAAAGAAACCCAAAACCGGAGACTGAAAATGAACACGGCAACCCCGCTGAGGCACCCTTCAGAGAAACGACATTCAAGCGAAATGACGGCAAACACACGCCGGCTGGCACTGCTCGCTGATGAACGGATCCACGAAACGGATATCTTCGCACTGTTTGGCTGGAACGACCTGCCGGATGCGTTGCGAATTGTCATCCGATCTGACATGGAGGCGTATCGCGATGAACTGCTCGGACTCTATTCCACTTGTGATAAAGGTGTTAAAAACCGCAGAAAGAGTGTTTCCTACTGGATACGGGCATACCGCCAGGGCATGTGCACGGAGCAAACAGCTGTCGATGCACTATCGGCAACCATTGCGATCTGACCCGGAATGCCTGCCTGCACTGCAATATCGCCGGATGTGTTGGTTTGCAGCCACTAAGTTTTAAAAACATTCTGCCAGGGCGCAGTTTATGAATCAACAAATCCTAGAATCGCCTGAAAAGCACGAGCAGACGAAAAACAATGGTATCGATTTTTCCAAGCCGGACATGCTCTCCCGCAAACAGATAACCGATACGCCTGAAAAATGAGGCTGATTGAAGATTGAGCAGTGAAATCAGAAGCTGCCTGTCATAGTCCGATAACCGGCAATGTGAATATGAATCTGCACGAATAATGACGTGAGTGAAGTACCAATGCAGTACCTTCGCCTGATGCATAATGTGTCCGACCGACCAGTCGCGTTTACGCAGGGCGGATAATCGCTTGCGGATGACCCGGAAGGAACTGGCGGCGACAGGGGTAGTGCTCTCTTCGTGACGGCGGAACAGGATGACCGGCTCAGGATCATAGTGGATGTGACCGGTGGCGCTTGCCACCAGATAACACCACCAGTCGTGCATGATAATTCCGGAAAAGGGATCATTATCGATGCCGGTTCGCAGCGTCTCCAGGACACACTCCCTGAGTGACGGGTTGATCACCATGGTGCACCCGACAACCTGGTTCTGGATCAGGGCATTGGAAAACCCAGTGTGCTTCGGGGGCGGGCTCAGTATTTTTTCACCGCTTTTCTGATCTACCAGCCACTGACGCCCATGATACAAAAACGGCACTTCCCGTTCCAGGACACCCGCAGCACGCTCCAGTTTTGAAGCAAGCCAGACATCATCCTGGTCGCAGAAAGCGTATCCCGCATACTCATTGCCGGCCTGCCCGAGAAGATGGAAGAAACTCCTGACAATGCCGATGTTTTCCCCACGGATCACATGCATCCGGTTGCATGTCCCGGTCTGTTTATTTTGCGCCAACCTGCCGGCAAATTCCTCAAGGATTTCCACAGTACCGTCCGTCGATCCGTCATCACGCACCCACAGATCCCAATAAGGCCAGCTCTGGCCCTGAATACTTTCAAGCAAGGGAACAAGATATCCGGCGCCATTGCAGGTGGATAGCAGGACTGCAATACGCCCGGACCTGCCTTCAGCTTGCGTTTCAGCTTGTATCATCAGCCCCGGTTGTTTTTGGTTCCTGCGATCAGATCCCGGAGGATCCGGTCGATTTCCGTCACGAGCCGCTCTGCTGAAAATCGTGTTTCCGCGTATTCACGCGCCCGATTGATCATCGCGTTACGAAGTGCCGGATCGTCGATAAGCTTTCTGATCTGACGAGCAAGATGTTCCGGTTCGCCCGACCGGTAAACAAGCCCAGTCTCACCATCCAGTACGATTTCAGGCAGTGCGCCGGCATCAGAGCTGACAACGGGACATCCCGCCAGCATCGCTTCCACGGCAACACGGCCGAAGGTTTCCATCCGCGATGTGATCAGCAGCATATCCGCCCGCGCGTATTCGGTACCAAGATCACTGCGATACCCCATCAGTTGAACTCTTTTCTCCAGGCCGTCACCTTCAATCTCTTTTGCCAGCCTACGCATCTCCTCCTCATCACCCGATCCGTAGATATCAAGCAGCACGGATACTCCCGCCGCATCCAGAATTTTGACAGCCGCAACGGCCTCGCTAAAATGCTTGACCCGGCCAATCCCGCCAGCCATGATCATACGGAGCGGTGTGGCTGCTCCATCTGCCGGCTTTCTCAGCGGATCCGGTTGTTCTGCATTATAATTTTCCACGTCCAGGCCATTGTAGACGATTTCGGTGCGAAGCTCTTTGGAAGATCCGGCCGCACGCTGCAGCCGTGGCGCCAGCTGATCATGCAGAAAACGGGAGTTGCAGATGAAACAGTCACTGGTGCGGGCCATCAGGCGCAGNGACGCTTTCGTACCGTTATCGAACAGCCCGAACCCTGTAGAGCGGTCTCCGGGCAACTCCCGGGCATGCCAGACATGCACCGGGCGTGGGAACAGTTTTTCAGCAGTCATGGCACCCATGGGTGTGGCAATGGTATTGGTGTAAATAACATCGGGCATCCAGCGCTCCGCTTCCCTGACCAGCCGGCCAAGCAGGAACCGGTTCCTGATCCTGCGATAATATCTCGCAACAGCATGGTATCTGAATCCGATCCAGCGCATGAAGGGAATAATCCTGAAGGAAATATCCTCTTCATAAAGTGCCCGCGAAAGAGGGCCTTCGTCCGGTACAACGACCAGAATCTCGTACTTGTCAAGCCGCTGCAAACCCCTGACCAGCGTCAGCAAGGACCTCTCCGCACCATAGAGCTCACCGCTATGGGAAATAAAAAGAATCCGCGGTTTGTAGTGATAATCTATTTCTTTACCGGTCAATGAGAGCCTCCTTTAGTTCCACAAAAAAGAGATTTGTCTTTCGATATCCTTTACAGCATGCCATAAAGATGATACAACTTTTCGCCCTGCGTGACCGCATTATATTCCTTATCCAGGAATATCCGTGCATTCCGCGTCATCGTTCCCCATGATCCCGGGTCGGACATCAGTTGTTTCAGGCAGGATGCGATTCCGTCAATATCCCGCTCCTCTGCCAGCAAACCACTATGGCCGTTATGGATAACCTCCGGAATGTCACAGTGATTTGAACTTACCACTGGCATACCGCTGGCTGCCATTTCAATAAGCGATACAGGGGCGCCACCCTCACTGTCACCATCCTCGGCGGTGACACTGGGTGCCAGGTAGATGTGATGCGCGCGCGCCGTTTCAAAAAGTTTTTTTGCTGTCATGAACCCGGTCCGTTTCACCCGCTTGCCCATTGGTGACTGCTCCAGGAACGCAAGGATTTGCTGCTTTTCCCTGACGGATGCCGGGTCATCAATGGCGTCCCCCACAAGAGTCACCTCCAGATTAATGTGCTCAGCGACCTGCTCCAGTGCCTTCAAACCCAAAAGGAATCCTTTTTTGGGACGGAAAGCCGCTGCCATAAGCACGCGAAAAGGCTCATCGCCCTTTTTTTCTCTGGGTTGAAAAGCAATGGCATCCATGTCAACGCCAAGATGATGAACCCGCAATTTCTTTGCCGGACATCCCAGCGCCTGTACTTTTGCAGCCATGAAGGAGCCTTCGCACAGCACCAGGTCCACACTCTGGAACATATCCATATACCGTTTTTTCCACGCCGGATTCACTTTCGGAAGATGATCCACATCCTGCCCGTAAAATGTCACCACCTGCCTCGTTTTCCTGGATCGGGAGGAGGGAGGCAGTTGCATGACACGGTGGTTTTTCCATCCAACCGGGCCAAAATGGGAATGCAGGATGTCCGGTTTAAGGCGATTGCACGTGTACCGCACAAAGAAATGGTAGTCGATGTGCCGGAAAAGCCGGGTGGACAGCCGTGTGAGTCGGCTCGCCGGTCCGGAAAGGGAATGGATGTTGGGCAGGTGGAACTGATCCTGGTGCTGCAACTCCTTGCAGAGGATATGAGAGGTCACATCATCCGGCAGGAACCGCACCTGATTGTAGAGCCAGGTCTGGGTCTGTGGAAGCCATACGGGAAAACTGTGTGCTGCAGTCAGTGACATGAAAAAACGGATTGCTTGGAGTTACAATGTGAAGAACAACTGGCAATGAAAACAGGTTAATGGCATTGAAAAGAGCTGCTTGGTGTGGATGGGGCCGGTTGTAATGCAGGGCAACCGCAGGCTTTCAAAGGTCTGGGAAGCAACCTTGGATTCATCGGGGCCTGTTTTTGACAGCATCAAGAAATTCGCGGATGAAACCGGACTGCGTCCACCAAAGTAAGGGAAAGTACACGATTGCAAACAGCAAGGCAATTACTGCTACCATTACAACGTCGGACAGCATCAGACCCTCGCTGACTATGAACCACCTTCCAGCCATGCATGCCGCCCAGGAAATGGCAAGAATACCCGAAACGGAAGCAATTCCCCCAAAGAAACGCGGCCATGACAAGCCGATCAGATTGTTTACCATAATGGACTGCCCCAGCGCAAAATACAGGACATTGGCTGCCAAATACATCCACAAGAGTGCAAAAACGCTGTACTGTGCCCCCGCCAGAAAGACAAAGGTGTTGATGATGGCCGTTCCGAGGTTCCAAAGAAACATGAGGCGCGCCCGCCCCTTAGCCAGAACAATGTTGCCGCATGGATTCCCGACCATTCTCAACAACCCGATGGCCGCCATCAGCGGGATGAGTGCCGCCGCCAGCTGCCAGCCCCCGCCGAACAGCAGCGGCACCAGCCAGGGGGCAGTGAGGGCTGCCAAAAGGAAAAATGGTGCCGTGAGGGCCATTATGGCACGCATCAGCTTCAGATAACCGTTACGCAGCACGGCATTGTTGTCCTGGCGGCTTGAAAACACGGGAAAAGCCACTCTGTTGAGCAGGGGACTGATTCTTGTTATGGGAAACAGCACAAGATGGTATGCCAGATGATACGCCCCCAGAATTTCAGCACCGAAAAAACGACCGATGATAAGTTGATCGATCCGTGCGGAATAGACACTCAGTCCGCGCTCGCCCATCTGGAAAAGCCCGAAACTCAGGTGCGAGCGAACCTCACCGGGTGAAAAGCAGAAGGAGGGCCTCCAGGTCCGCATTCCGTTGCCCATGTACATCAGGCTCAATATTGCAGCCGTGACAATGTGGGACCAGATCAGCGAATACACGCCAAAACCCCACAGTGCAAGAACAGTGGCCGTTATGAAACCGGCCAGGGAGCCGACACCTTCCGAAACTGTTATATATTTGAATGACAGTTTCTTGCGCAGCAGCACCTCATAAAGTGTCCCGAATGCGAACAGGGGCAGTATGGCACCACCGATCCGCAGCAGTCGACCGACTTCCGGCTCTCCGTAGAAAACAGCAAAAAGCGGTGCCGTAATATAAATGACCAGATACAGACCTGCTGCCGCACTGATGTTGATCCAGTACAGGGTCGACAGTTGCCGGGACGATTGGCTGCGGAAATGGATCACCGCATTGCTGGTACCGCCATCGGCAAAAATCCGGCCCAGGCTGATCACTACCATCGCCATGGCAAGCAAACCGAAGTCACCGGGCGTCAGGATGCGCGCAAGCACCATATACTTGAGCAATTCCAGGCCATTGGATATTAGTCCGCCAATACCGCTCCATCCGGCGCTGCGATATGCTTTCTGCTGCAGACTCATTGCAACCGCCTTCGCATGCCGTTTTTTTTAACCCATTTGCCGGCAGTACGCAGCATTTTCCCCACCACTGAAGTGCGACGGACTACGGGACAATCATACGGAACAGCTCCGAAACTGCTTTTGAATTGTTCCACACCACCCATACCCATGCTCGGGTTGAAGTCAAACCATCGGTATCCGTTCCCGCAAACGGATTCGATAGCAGTGACAAACAGCAGATTGACAGGTCGAAGAGCCCGGAACTGGTAGTCAAAAGCTCCATGCCAGTAAACAACATGATCGTTGCCGAAAAGCAGCACCGCTCCGGCTACCGGTGTCTTATCCCGTTCGGCCAGCCAGAGTTCGCAATGCTCCGGCAGATCGGCCAGCAGGTCAAAAAAGTTCCATCCATAGACATGCAGTGGAGAGGTTTTCCAGCGTCGGATGCTTTCAAGGTAGATCTGGTGATAGGTTGCCCAGTCCGCGCGGGAATCTGCCTTTCGGATCCGGATTCCGGAACGGCGGGCCTTGGCGATTTTGCGTCGCATCTTGCCATCGGACTGGTAGAGCAACTGCTGTAATGATTCTTCACCTACCGAACCGTCTATAAGATACGATCTATCGGATTGGATTTCGATACCCGGACCAGACAGATCCGGCACCGGTGTATCCATGATCAGGGGATGCCACCGGAACGTCATAGAGACACAGTACCGGCCCAGCTCCTGCAGCAAAATGCGGGCATCTTCGGCCGATAACGGAGTTGCTTCCAAATCACCAGGCAATGCCGGAAGCCATCCACCATATGTGCCGGCCGGAGCCATGTGCCAGGTATGGCCAAGTCCGAGCGGCAGGCGTTGGCGGGTAGCCGGTACCAGTACCTGACGCCCCGAAGGAAGTGTTGCCCATAGTGGTGAAGGTTGGAATTTTCCGTCCGTATAGCGCTCCCATATCCCGGACCAGTCCGGCGATTGAAAAAAAGCCGCCAGCGGGGCCTTTTGATAAATGTCATGCCAATCGTCCCATCCAGCCGGTTCGATCATGAGGAAACAGAAGTTTGGGGGTTAGGGAGAAAGTGATTCTTGTTCATCAGGACAAGCGGAGCGTGGCGGTGAAAAAACGGTCACGAAATATGTCAACCCGGTGAATCAAAATAGCGAATAAGCACTTTATGCACGCGTTCGGCCACTTCTTCGATCCGGTCGGAGAGTCCGGGCCACAGGGGCAACCGGATCAGGGAATCGGCCAGTCGCTCGGTTCCTGGCAATGCAGGGACGTGACCCAGTGTTGACCGGGCCCAGGGAGAATTGTGCAGCGGCACATAGTGAAACGTGGCATCGATGCCTGCCTTTTTTAATGCTTTGAGCAGCGGATTGCGGTCCCGCACATGCTGCACGCGAAAATAGAATATATGGTAGTTGGGCCTTGCATAGCCGGGGACCTGTGGGAGAAGAATCCAACCCCGGTCTGCCGCCGGCTCAAGCACTCTGCGATAGGTATTCCAGACAGACTCCCTGGCTTTTTGGATGGCTTCTTTTTTCTGCAGCTGCGCTTCCAGCACCGCAGACAGGATCTCGGAGGGGATGTAGCTGCTGCCGGGTCCGACCCAGGTATATTTGTCCACCTCTCCCCGGAGGAAAGCCGATCGGTTCGTCCCTTTTTCACGCACCCGTTCCGCTTTTCCTGCCAGGTCCCCGTCGCCGGTGACAAAGGCACCTCCTTCACCGCAAGTGATGTTTTTGGTATCATGGAAGCTGAAACAGCCAATATCACCCACCGTGCCCAGAAACCTGTTGTTCCAACGGGCCCCAAGCGCCTGGGCAGCATCTTCGACTATGGCAATTTTGGTGCCATTGCCTTTTTCCTGTTCCTTTATGACCCTGTAGAGACCGTCAAAATCTGCAGACACCCCGGCGTAATGCACCGGAATAACGGCCCGGGTAGCCGGAGTGATGCGCCGTGCCACATCGTCTGGATCAAGGTTGAGATCCGCTTCCCGGATTTCGGCAAAGACCGGCGTCCCGCCCCGCATGCATACGGCGTTTGCCGTCGACACAAACGTAAAACCCGGCATGATCACTTCGTCGCCGGGACCTATCTCCAGCACGATCATGGCCATTTCCAGCGCATGTGTGCACGAGGTCGTCAGAAAGCAGTGACGCGTCCCAAGCCAACGGCTCAACAGGGTTTCCACCCGTTTCCCGACCGGACCGTCCCCATGCCAGCTGCCCTCCACCAGAACTTTCTGAACCGCTTCAAGCTCTTCCGATCCTCTGCAGATCCGGTTAAACGGGATGAATTCGCTCATGAAAAAAAATTGGAAAAAAATGTCGGTTTCACTTACCGCGATTAATTTTGTAATTTACATAAACGCCAATCAAATGTCTTCCCTTTCATGACTTCAAGGAAACCCGACCAGAAAATTACCCGTCAAGGTCTGACCTATGATGATGTCCTGCTGATCCCGGGATACTCCAAAGTTCTTCCACGCAATGTAGATACAACGACAGAGCTCACACCCGGACTCACGCTTAACATCCCCATAATCAGCGCTGCAATGGATACGGTGTCCGAGTACAGGCTGGCCATAGCGCTTGCGCGTGAGGGCGGCATTGCCATGCTGCACAAGAACATGACCATCGAAGCCCAGGCCGGGCAGGTGCGGCTGGTCAAACGCAGTGAAAGCGGCATGATCGTGGACCCGATTACGCTGAAGCGCGAGGCAAGGGTCGCCGAAGCCCGCAGCCTGATGAACAGCCTTCAGATCGGCGGCATCCCGATCGTCAATGACAGCCACGTGCTGGAGGGAATCGTCACCAATCGCGACCTGCGCTTCGAATCGGATCCGGCTAGAAAACTGGGTGATATCATGACCTCGGAAAACCTGGTGACCGGAGTGGAGGGGACCACCCTGGAAACCGCCGAGAAACTCCTCCAGAAGTACAAGATCGAAAAGCTCCCGATCGTAAATGAGGATGGCGTCCTTGTCGGTCTCATTACGTTCAAGGACATTGAAAAGAAGAAAAATTTCCCGAATGCCTGCAAGGACGAGATGGGCCGGCTTCGTGTCGGAGCTGCCGTGGGCATCTCTCCCGAAACGCACGAACGCACGGCCGCCCTTGTTGAAGCAGGTGTCGATATCATTACCGTGGATACGGCCCACGGCCATTCGCAGGGAGTGATCGAAACGGTTCGCCAGATCAGGACCGATTGGCCTGAACTCAAGGTCATAGCCGGCAATATCGCCACTGCCGATGCTGCAAAAGCATTGCACCAGGCTGGGGCGGACGTGGTCAAGGTAGGCGTCGGTCCCGGATCCATATGCACCACCCGTATCGTCACAGGTGTCGGTGTACCGCAACTCAGCGCCGTCATGGAAGTCGCGGACTATACCCTGAAAGCCGGAATCGGCCTGATTGCCGATGGCGGCATCAAGCAGACCGGTGATATCCCCAAGGCCATCGCCGGTGGAGCGACAGCAGTGATGATCGGGTCGCTGTTCGCCGGGGTGGATGAGAGTCCGGGCCAGACCATCATCTATGAAGCCCGGAAATTCAAGACCTATCGCGGAATGGGCAGCCTGAGTGCCATGAACCAGGGCAGCAAGGACCGGTACTTCCAGGATGTCGAAGACGATATCAGGAAACTGGTTCCGGAAGGTATTGAAGGACGCGTACCCTACAAGGGGCATCTTTCCGAGGTGGTATTCCAGATGACCGGAGGCCTGAAGGCTGCCATGGGTTACTGCGGCGCGGCAACCATAGAGGAATTGAAGGACGCTCGGTTCGTGCACATATCCGCCGCAGGAATACTTGAAAGCCACCCCCATTCCGTCCAGATAACCCAGGAGGCCCCGAACTATTCGGGTAAATGATCTTTTAATGCGGCATCGTTGCCGGAGCTGGCAGCGGTGCCATGCTACGATGATGAAGCTTTTGTCAGCACATTTGCATACATTGATGATGATCATCTTCAATTGTTGAACAGGCCTGAACATACCGGCATTACCCCGTGAAAAAACTGCTAAAGAAACTTTTCGAACGTCGCCGCGAAGAGGTGACCATTTTATTGTTCGATGACGACAATCCGCATCAGCAGGAGAGCTATACGCTCAAACCGGGAATGCTCATGGCGCTTCTGGCGGGACTGAATATCGCAGTAGTTCTGCTGGTGTTCCTGCTTGTCTACTTCTCACCGCTTGGAACCTACTTTTTCAACAAGGAGAACCGTGCCATACGCAGCTCGGTGATCCAGGTCCATGAAAAGGTCCTCGCACTCCAGGATTCCCTGAAAGCCCGTGACCAGCAACTCCACCAAATTCAACGCGTGATCCGTGACGGGGCGGATACCGTATTCGACATCAGGTCCACACCGGAATGGAATGCCGTTCACAGTGAGCCCGAGCATGAACCTGAACGGGCCGCAGTGACCTACCGCATGGCGCATATTCCGGGAGTGCAGTCGCTGCAAGGGGAGCAGATCATTCACTCCGATATCTTTTCAGGTGAAGTGCGGTTTCCCACAGAACCGCCCGTAACAGGCACTCTTACCGGCAGATATCAGCCGGATATCGGACACTTCGGATTGGATATTGCCGCACGGAAAGGCACTGACGTGCGCACCGTTGCCGATGGTGTAATCGCAAGCTCGGAATGGACCATAAACAACGGGTATGCCGTCCACATCCTTCATGCCGATGGATACGCTACCGTCTACAAACATTTCTCCGAAGTGATACACCGGACCGGTGATGTGGTCCGAAAAGGGGATGTCATCGGAAAAGTGGGCGGGACCGGCCTGCTGGCCTCCGGCCCCCACGTTCACTTTGAATTGTGGAAAAACGGTGTCTCGCTTGACCCGGAATACTATATAAATGTAAATTAACACCGCTCATACTCCATAAATCGCAACATTATCTATCCTCCAGTATGTTTAGCAAAAACTCTAATACGCAAAAGTCTGCTATGAAAAACGAAATCCCCGGACAACCCAACATCAATATCATAAGCGCCGGCTCTGTTCTTACAGGTACTTTTAAAAGCAAAAGCGACCTCCGCATTTCGGGCACCGTCGAAGGAGAGGTGCAGGCTGACAGTAAATGCATTGTTTCGGAATCCGGCCTGGTAAAGGGTGATCTTGTCACAAAGGAAGCCGATATTGCCGGTACCGTTCAGGGTGAACTTAAAGTCTCAAACCGCCTCATCCTTCGTGCTTCGGCCAAGATATCGGGCGACATACAGACCAAAACACTCATGGTGGAAGAGGGGGCGCATATCGACGGCTCCTGCAAGATGGGTGACCTGACTGCTTCCGATGCCGGTACAGGGAATACCAGGGACACCTGGAAAAAGCAGCCTGAAAAGAAAGAAAGCTGACGGAAACAGCGGCCTTACATTATTGCAATTCCTCGCGCAGGTCCCTGTCTGGCCCTGAAGCTTGCATCTGACACACATGCCCATACGAAACCTTGCTAAATACGGTGAATTTATTGCATTGGGGATCCACATCGCAGCATCCATGATCATACCTGTTGTAATTGGCATATATGTGGACAAGCGATGGGATCTCTCGCCCTGGGGCGTGATCGTCGGGGCACTGCTCGGTTTCGGAAGTCTGATCTCCATTGTGATCAAACTGGCCGTCCGAACTGGAAAAAGCGAATACAAGGCCACGCACTCAGACCGTGAAAAATCATTACGCACCTGGGAAACCAATAGTGAATCCGAAAAAGAGGGAAATGGTAAAATTTAGCGGCTATGTCATCATCTTTGACATAGCCAGCCTTGTTCTCGCCGGTATACCCATATACCTGCTGGCAGGGATCGAAGTCTTCCTTCCGATACCTGTCGCCCTTGTAATTACCACGGTGCTTGCCATTGCCAGCTTTTATCCATTCGTCAGGATGAGCGGTGGATCGATGAACAGATATATGACCGCCATGCTGATTGCCATGTTCACCCGTATGATATTCATCGGCGTGTCGGTTGTTGTCGTTTTTGTTTTTACCGAATTGAACCAAATTGGCTTTACAGTTGCTTTATTATTTTCCTATATTTGCAAATCCGCTTTCGAGACATATATTCTAACACGTTAACACAGAGGGCATACGTCGGTATCGTGATGAAACAACTTCTACGCTTTCTCCTTCTGACTCTTGTATTTACGACAGGTGTAGCTGTTGTTTCCAATGCAGATACCGGCAGCGAAAACCGAATTGACCTCATCGGCAAAGTGGTCGACAAATACTATCTGGATTTCAAACCGCTGACGACCATAGAATTGCCCCGCCTCATCTACGACAATGGAAGCGTCCATGTCTACCAAAGCACCACCTCGCTGCTCAACAAGAGCGAGCTGTTCACCGACGCCGCCTATGTGGATGCCTACCCAGTGATTGTGGACGGGCGCATCAAACCGGCCTCCTACCAGATCGTCCGCCTTGACGGCACCTCTCCGCAATTTGACTTTTCAATTACGTCGCACCTGGTTTTTTTCTGGCTTGCAGCCCTGCTGACTTTCCTGATCTTCATCCCGCTTTCAAAAAAATACCGCGAGGGTATCGGGCGCAATACAGAACCGCGGGGACCCTTTCAAAATATTTTTGAAACACTGGTCATCTTCATCCGTGATGAAATCGCTCTGCAGAACATCGGCGCTAAAAAATACCAGATGTTCACCCCATACCTGCTGACCGTATTTTTCTTCATCCTCTTCATGAATTTCTTCGGCCTGATGCCATGGGGTGTCTCCTCAACGGCCGATATCACCGTAACAGCAGCACTGGCCCTGTTTACCTTTGCGGCAACACAGATCTTCGCCAGCAAGGATCACTGGAAGCATGTATTCTGGTTCCCCGGNGTTCCGGTACCCATCAAATTCATACTGTTGCCGGTGGAGCTGATCGGACTTTTCACCAAACCCTTTGCTCTCTGTATCCGACTCTTTGCCAACATGGCATCCGGAAAAATTCTCATCTTGTCGATTTTNGGAACCATTTTTATATTTTCCGATCTTTTCGGACCGGGCGTGGCGTACGGGACCTCATGGTTCTGGGTTTTCCTCACGCTGTTTATCTATCTGATCAAAGCGCTTGTCGGCTTTATTCAGGCATATGTGTTCACCATCTTGTCAGCGCTCTTTATTGGAATGGCCACGGCCGACCACAGTGAAGAGCATGGCCACTGATCTTTTCCCTACAAACAATTAACTGTAATTAATGAGGTAAAATAATGGAATTAGCATACTTAGCTGCTGGATTTGGAGCTGGAATCACCACCATCGGTGCCGCTGTCGGTATTGGTATGATCGGTAAAAGTGCCATGGAAGGTTCGGCGCGACAGCCGGAAGCTTCCGGCGATATCCGTACGTCCATGCTCATCTCGGCTGCTTTTATTGAGGGTGTTGCCCTTTTCGGACAGGTAGTCTGTATTGTCCTTGCTCTCAAGTAAGTATTTCCCACGCTTTTCAACGTTCGTAAACGCCTGACACCATTGCCATGAATCCTGTCTTTACCCAAGGCCTGCTGGATGTGGATTTCGGTCTGTTTT
>SL_3KL_010_SEDDRAFT_10003562_pt1 | contig 14125 bp, 14 predicted proteins | sample SodLakKL_010_SED_2_FD_10381 | JGI IMG/M metagenome (IMG submission 10381)
CCAAGCCCGGACTGACTGAGATAACTGACGTAGCGATCAGAGTCCTGTGCATCTTGACGCACAAAGAAACTGAAGGGCCCACCGACGCCGCGAGCAGGCAGGGCGGCCAGCATCTGGCGAAGTTCCTGGCGATCACTAATGGCGTCAATGTCAGCCAGCAGATCCGCAATAGGCTCAACACCCAGAGACTCCAGGCGATCCTCGTCCATGTAGGCCAGATAGAAATCCCGGATCATCTGGCCGGCACTGCCTTCCTCCAGACCCTCTTGGTCGGAAACCTCCTCAACCAGCACCCGCAGGTCCCGCTCGGCCTGCTCACTCAACTGGTCAAAACTGCCGTAGCGCGCCCGATCGGAAGGTATCTCGGTCCGCTCCATCCAGCGACCATTGACGAAGCGAAAAAAGTCGTCCTGCGGCCGCACATTTGGATCCATATTGTCCAGATCCACGCCCAGGGCAGCCGTTCGCTCGGTCGACGCTTCGCCGACCGTGCCATCGTCATCACGCTCACAGGCGGCCATCAGGGCTGACGCCACCAGCAACACCATCAGGTGCTTGTTCATGTTTTCACCTCTTGCTTGATTCGTAAAACGCTTGAAACAGGCCCGCCACGACAGGGGCCCCTCGGGAGACAGGAAAGTCTCTCCGACCGCGTGCACAGCGCAGGGTTCACCTATCCGGGTAGTTACCAGACCGGGGGGCTGACAGATGTGACGTACGTACCGGAAGCGACCTAGTGCAGCCAGTCGTCGATAAAACGCTCCAGATCGTCGTAAGTGTAGTTTTCAAACCAGATATAACGAAGCCCGATCCGGAAACGGTCCCCCTTGTCCTCACGGGCCGCCACCACGCGACAGCGGGCATCCACATCGGAATAACGGCCATCCTTCAAGGGCAGCTGCATCTGAACGCGGAGCTCCTCCCCCTGGAATCGACCTTCCAGCGCCGATGCCGGCAACAGACGCGCGGCCGTTGCCGAGTTGCACAGCAGTTGCAGACCCGTCAGGGAAATATCCAGGGCAAGCGCCGGGTGAGCACTACCCTGGGGATCCAGCACCTTGACCGGATGCTGCGTATCAATACGCTCAAAGACGCGGCGATCGTCGCTGCCGTTGCCTGAGCTTTTTTCAAGTCCAGCCATCAGTCACCTTCTCCCTCTATCCATGTTTCAGGCACTGGCCAGCCTGTGCGCTTGATCACCAGACCGTCCGGTAACGGCCTACTGTCTCGGCCGCCCCCCCTTCCAGTGAATGAACACTCCCCGACTTACTTCGCCTCATCATACGACATCAGATGGCGCAACTGGAAAGTCCCTTCTTTTCCAGATACCGCTGATGGTACTCCTCCGCCCGATAAAATGTGGAGACGGGCGTAATCTCGGTCACGATGGGCCGGGAAAAGCGCCCCCCAGATTCCAGCGCGGCCTTAGAAGCTTCCGCCACCGACATCTGCTCGGGCGTGTGGTAGAAAACAGCCGAACGGTACTGGGTACCCACGTCCGGACCCTGACGGTCTCGGGTTGTGGGGTCGTGCATTTCCCAGAAAACGTCCAGCAGAGCCTCGTAGCTCACCTTCTCTGAATCATAGACTATTTGAACCACTTCGGCGTGACCTGTGGCGCCGCTGCAGACATCCTCGTAGCTGGGGTTCTCGACATTCCCGCCGAGATAGCCCACCTGAGTGTCCACGACACCGTCGATTTCCCGGAAGCGGGCTTCCACGCCCCAGAAGCAGCCTGCGCCGAATGTTGCCGTTTCCTGTGCCATTGCTCCGTCTCCTTCATCGTCCCCGAAACCGCCGTCTCCCGTCTGATCAGACTGGGGTCACGGGCCATTTCACGGGGCTGATTATACGCCGTTTGCAGACCGGGGCCGTACTCGGGTAAAAAGCTCGGTTTCACGATAGGGAGGTGCCTTAATGGGCGCAAGCAGAAGTGAACCCCACGGTGGTCGTCACCCCTTCCTCAAGGCGCTGGGCCCAGGCCTCATCATGGCGGGTGCTGCGGTCGGCGTGTCCCATCTGGTCCAGGCCACCCGGGCCGGTGCCGAGTTCGGTTTTCTGCTGCTGGGCCTGATATTGCTGGCCTGTCTGCTTAAATACCCTTTTCTGGAATACGGGCCCCGTTACGCCGCTGCCACCGGAGAAAGCCTGCTGGATGGCTACCGGCGACTGGGGCGCTGGGCGCTGGCCCTGTATACCGTGATTACCCTGGGGACGATGTTCGTCATCCTTGCCAGCGTCACGGTGGTCACCGCCGGGCTGGCCGCGAGAATCCTGGGGCCCGACATTCACTCTCTGATCTGGGCTGGCCTGGTCCTGGGCGCCTGCGGACTGATCCTCCTGCTGGGGCGTTTTCGCGCCCTGGATCTGAGCATGAAGCTGATCATGGGCCTGCTGGCGGCCATTACCCTGTTGGCCGTCGCGCTCGCCCTGGGCAGCCCGGGGGCCTGGGAAAACAGCAGCGCCGGTCCGCCCCTGAGCAGCCTGTGGAATGCAGCGGCCATCGGCTTTCTGCTTGCGCTCATGGGCTGGATGCCGATTCCGCTGGATGTGGCGGCCTGGCACTCCCTGTGGTCCCTGGAACGGGGGAAAAACACCCAACACCGGCCCTCACTGCGCCATGCCCTGCTGGATTTCCGCATTGGCTATCTCGGCGCCACCCTGCTCGCGGTCTGCTTCCTGATCCTCGGCGCGGTGGTGATGTACAGCAGCGCGAGCGGCTTTTCCAGCAATTCCGTAGTCTTTTCAAGCCAGTTTGCCCAGCTTTATGGCGACATTCTGGGCGAGTGGAGCACCCCTCTGATTCTGGTGGCCGCCTTTATCGTCATGTTCAGCACGACCCTGGCCGTGAGTGACGCTTATCCACGGGTACTCGCCGCTCTGGTCGGGTTTGTGCGGCCAGGCCTGGTGCTGGAACCTGGCTCGAGACGGCGGCTCTACCTGGGGTTTTTCCTGCTGGTGGGCCTCGGCGCCTTGCTGATGATTGGCCTGTTCGGCCACTCCTTTACCCTGCTGATCGATTTCACCACCACCGTCTCCTTCCTGTCTGCGCCGGTGCTGGCCTGGCTCAACTTCAGGCTCGTCTGCGGCCCGCATATGCCGGCAGCCGCGCGGCCCGGACGGGGCATGCGGCTGCTGAGCTGGGCAGGTATCGTCTTTCTGGTCGGCTTTTGCCTGGTCTGGCTGGGCTGGCGCGTACTGTCCTGAGGCCCGACGAGTGGGCCACACGGCGAGCAGGGAAACGCTCAGCCACGGCTCAAGCGATCCAGCAGGCGGTGCAATCGTTTCAGGGGTTCAAACAACGACAGGGCATGCAGGGCGAGGCCGATAATCCAGGCGAGAATCAGCCAGCCGGAGACCAGACGGGCGGGTTCGGCAAACCAGTCCAGCAGCAGCAGGACCGGCGCGGCAAACAGGAAAATACCGAGGTGGATCAGAAAGTCCCGGCGGGCGCGAAGCCGGACTTCCGCCAGCTTGTAGGGGTTTTCCATCCTTCACCCTCTCCCGGTGATAGCCCCCCCCGGGCACGGTCACCCGGCCCGGGGGGCGGCAAAAGCGTCCGCGTTACTGACCACCGCTTTCTAGCAGGGCGAGCGCCTGATCCAGCACCGCAATGGCGCTATCGTGATCACCTTCCTCGTGATGAGCTTTTCCCTGATCACGCAATTCCTCAATCTCCGCAACCGCGGCGTCATCCAGGCCCAACTCCTCGGCCATGGTGAGCGACTCGTCGATCATATCCACATAGGCGGGACAGGTATGCGCCCAAGCCAGGGCCGGTGCGCCCATCATGACCAGTATCATCAGTATTTTCTTCATGGATTGACTCCTTGCTGTCATTGACCCTGCTTTTTACTCAGCCCCGTAAGGCACAGAGTGGCAGCAGTGGACGCTCAGCTCAAGTTCCCGGGATCAAAGACCTCAGGCAATAGTGGTTTCTGCCCGGATTGATCTGGGTCAAACCATCCTCTGTCACAAGGCCTATGATTGAATACAGTGGGCTGCCCATGCAGAGCAGGGCAGACCGCGTCATGGGTACACACAGACACCGTCGGAGCAGAACCATGGAAACGAAAAGCATTCTCGTCATTCTTGATGCAGAGCACGGGCGCAGCGAAGCGCCATCCAGGGCCGCTCGCCGGGGGGCAGAGATCGCCCGCCAGACCGGCGCCAGCCTTTGCCTGGCGGTGTTCGAAGACCACCAGACCATCGTCGAATCCGGCCTCATGGGCGACGCCCTGACCCGGGAAGCCCTGGAATTGTGGGAGTCGGAAACGAAAACCTGGCTGGAAGGACTGCGTAAGAGCCTGGGTGAGGATCTGGACATTGAGATTCGCATTGGTGGCGGGCACCCCCTGGCAGACTTCGTCCTCAAAGCCATTCAATCTTCGGGCGCCGATCTCGTAATCAAGGACTCCCGTGGACGGGGCTTTGTCTCCCGGACGCTGTTCACGCCACTGGACTGGCATCTGCTGCGGCGGTGCCCGGTACCCTTGATGCTGGCCAAGGAAGAAGGTCGCGAAGGCGTTGCCCGGGTGGCGGCCGCAGTGGACCCCTTCCATGAGCGAGGCAAGCCGGCGGAACTGGACCAGCAGATACTGGCTACCGCCCAGTCCATCGCCACCTTTTTCGGGGCCGAACTGCACGCCGTGCACGCTTGCCAGACACAGCCACTGGGCGCAGGCTCACCCATGGAAGGTCCGTCGCTGCAGTTCGAGAAGGTGCGGGAGGAAATCAGCAAGCATCACACCCGGGCATTGACTGACTTGGCCAAGGAAGTCGGATTGCAAAAAGAGCAGACACATTTTATCGACGCCAGCGCCCGCCGGGCGATCCCGGATTTCGTGCGCGAAAATGAAATCGACCTGCTGGTCATGGGCACGGTGACCCGCAAGGGCTTGAGTCGTCTGATTATGGGCAGCACGGCCGAGGCCATCCTCAATGACCTTAGCTGTGATGTGCTGGCCATCAAGCCCGAGGGCTTTGCCAAGGCAAGCAGCTGAAGACACAAAGGGGGCTTCATGGGGCAGGGAGGCCCCAACGACGCTACTCATCATCGGTCATACTCACATAAGCCCGGTAGCGATCGCGGATATGACGAACATAGTTGTAGGGCTCCCGCCCCCGCACAAAGCCATGCCGGGCCTGCTGATGGTAACGGGGCTGTGAGAGCAGCAGCATGGCTTCTTCCACGTGGCCGAACCACTGGTCCGGATCTCGACCCTGGCGGGCAGCCAGGGCGCGGGCATCACGCACATGGCCGATGCCGGCATTGTAGGCGGCCAGACTGAACCACATCCTTTCATCCACCGGCAGGCGATCCGGAAACCGTTCGCCCAGCCAGTCCATGTACCTGACCCCGGCATGAATGCTCACCTCCGGATCATCCAGCGGTGACAAGCCCAGCTCACGGCCGGTCCGGGGCATGACCTGCATCAGGCCACGAGCACCAACCCATGAAACCGCGTCCGGATCAAAGCGGGACTCCTGATACATCTGGGCGAGAATGAGGCGCCAGTCGAAATCGTACCGTGCGGCGTATTCACGAGTCAGATCATCCCAGGGTGAGAGCTGCCCCCCATCCATGGCGCTGACCCGCCCCGCCCGGTGAGCACGCATGCGACTGGAATCCTCGAAATAGCGCCGATAAAAGATGTTGTAATGCAAACCCCGATGTTCGGCATTCCAGAAACTGTTCACGGCTGCCAACAGCGCCGGGTTCTCTTCCCGCACAGCCCAGCCGTGGGAGACCGGGTCACCGAGCGCGAGCAACGCATCAATATCTTCTCTGACAGTCATTTCCGATTGCAGAATATGGCTGTCGGCAATGGTCAGATCGAAATCGCCGTCAGCCACACGGGCAATGATCTCCTCGGTTTCCATGTCGGACGGCGCGGCTTCCAGTGCCACATCAACGCCTTGCCCTCGCAAGCGCTCGGCAGTTTGCCAATAGCTGCTGCCCTGGCGCAGATGCAGACGGCGCCCATCCAAAGCTTCCGCCGAGTCCAGAGGCGCTTCCCCGGCCCGACCCACGACTGTCTCAGTGGCATAGTGGTAGGGACGTGAAAAACGGATACCCCGGGCCTCCCGTTCCGGACTGCGGGTCATGAAGGCGGCGATCATGTCACCCCGCCCATCCTTAAGCATGGGGATCATGTCTTCATGGTCCTCTGCCACCACCATTTGCAATCGTACATCCAGGCTGTCCGCGAAACGCTGGGCCAATTCGTATTCAAAGCCCACCAGCTCACCACGGTAGAGGTAATAGCTGGCCGCGTTGTTGCGTGTAATGACGCGCAATACCCGTCGCTCTCGTATGCCGGCCAAATCATCCCTGTGCTGTTCAATCTCGGAACGGGTCAGACGTTCCCGGGTGAGGAAACGATTGAGGCTGCTGTGAAGCTCGGTGTTGTCGGGCCGAACTGCCCAGGCCAGGGGGCGCAAGGCCCCTAAAGGAAACTGCCGCTGCAGATCTTCCCGATAATTTTCCACCACATCGAGCACATTGCTGTCCTGGATGGCAAAGTCGTAATCCTTGCGGGCCAGGCCGTCCAGCACCTCATCGCTGGTGAGGGTAGCGGACAACTCGAACCATTCAACGGCGTCCCGATCCGCCAGTTTTTCCTCTGCCAGATCCCAGAAGGCGGTGTCCTGCATGATGCCAATGGAATAGCCATCCAAACCATCTAGATCTTCAGCCTCAGGACCATCCGCCCGGCCCACGACCACTTCCTGGCTCTGAGCCAGGCCAACGGTAAACGCTACCTGCTTGGCGCGATCAGCAGTGACGGTCATATTGGCGGCGATCACATCCCCCCGGCCGGCCAGAAGGGCCGGGATCAGCCCACCGTAATCATCCACGGCCACAATGATGGGCTCCAGACCCCGGTCCCTGGCAAAACGTTCAGCCATTGCCCGCTCGATGTCGAAGGGGTAACCCGCTCTGGGAAGATAGGCATCAGCGCTGCGATGAACCAGAATCCGCAGAGCGCCCCGATCTGCCAGTGCCGGCAGGTCCCCCGTCTCAACCCAGGGTGTAGCGTAATCTGCGTGACCGGTCCCACGGTTCTCTCGGCCTTCACAAGCCAGGCAAAAGGCCAGGACGAGAATCACGACCAATCGATGAAAGCGCATACTGCCCCCTGATTACATTCGCCAGTGCTTGCCGCCGACAGGTCAGTGTCCGGCCCGGCTAACTGTGGATATCGGTCCCTGCGTTCAGCACCTCATATCACTTATAGTGGCAGGCCTGTAAAGAAGCGCAAGAGAGAGAATGACCGCCATCATGAGCCGCTCGCCTGATCACGACCGCAAAAAAAGAATGGCCTGGCGGGGCGGCTTGCTGGTGCTGGTGGCCGCCAGTCTCTGGGGTACGGCCGGCGTAGCGGCACGGTGGATCCACGAGGCGGGCACCCTGTCATCCACAGAGATCGGCTTCTGGCGAATGGGCTTGGCTGCACCCCTGTTATTGATCGCTGCAGCGCTGATGGGTGGCAGACCGCGACTCGGCGCAAATCGCCCCCTGCTGCTGATCATACTGATGGGCCTCGCACTGGCGGGCTTTCAGGTGGGTTACTTCACCGCCATTGCTGCCATCGGCGTCGCCCTCGCTACCCTGCTGGCCATTTGCACCATACCGGTGCTTACCGCCTTTCTGGCCTGGCCTATTTACGGTGAAAAACCCGGGCTGACAATTATCTGCGCCCTGGGCCTGGCCTGCGCGGGCATGGTGCTTATCGTCGGAGGGGCCGATCTGCCGAGGATGCCGGGAAGCGGTGGGCTGCGACTTGGACTGCCCATGGCGCTGACTGCCGGATTGTGTTTTGCGCTGCTGACCCTGGCGGGTCGCAGCCTGCCACCGGCGCAACACCCCCTGTGGACGGCGGGACTGACCCTGTCAATCGCCGCACTGGCTCTGGCGCCGGTTGTACTGCTTCAAGCTGCTGATCTGCCGGCCAATGAAGGCCTGACTTGGCCGGCACTTCTGTGGATCGCACTGTTGCCCACTGCGGTGGCCTATGTGCTGTTTTATTCAGGGGTGGGAAAGGTTGCGTCCGGTACCGCAGGGCTGCTTATTCTGGCCGAGCCCCTGACCGCCAACATTCTGGCCTGGCTGGTTCACGACGAGCGCCTGGGGAGTCTGGGTTGGTTGGGAGCCGCATTGCTGCTGGTGGCCATGGCGCTGGGGGCGAAACGCCCTGACTGATCAGCCAACAGGCCACCGGCTTCCCTGCTCAGTCACCGATCACTTCCTTGCGCGCCTTATCCGGCAGCGCCGCCGCGACCCGGCCCCCTGGCCAGAACACCAGCATCAGAGCAACCGAGATACCACCCAGCACCACGATGGGCCAGGCAAGACCGGTCATATGGGGCTGGAACAGCAAGGCAATCACCGACATCAGCACCCCAGCCAACATGAGGAACAGACCACGGCTAAATAATTTGCAGGCATCACGATCCATGTGATGGAGCTTGTCGTTATGCCTTTCTGACATGTTGTCTCCGTGTACCATGCGCCGATCGACGCACCCCCCACGGTGAAAGATTGCAGCATCATGCGTCATCTACCTGGATCACGCAACTCACTGATTTATGGCCAAGATTCAATTTTACATAAGTTTGAGTCGGCCTTGATCGGCGTCGAGCAGCATTCGGCGATACGGTGGGCCGGCAATTGATCTGGCCGGAAGCGGCCCGCACAATGTTGGCCACCGCACGCATTCGTGCCTGGACAAGCCGCATGGCCGGATATCCAGGGCCCACCCACACCGTCATTGATACCGCCGCCAGGAGGCCCTCAAGTTGCCTTTTCCCCTGACTGGAACGGAATGGCTGCTTGCCAGCCTGGTTATTTTCATCGGCGCCCTGGTGCAGGGCAGTATCGGCTTCGGGGTGGCCCTGCTGGGCGCGCCGCTCCTCTTCCTGATCAATCCGGCGCTGGTTCCCGCCCCCGTCATCATGGTCGGCATGAGCCTACCGGCCTTGATCCTGGCCCGGGACTGGCAGGCTGTGGTGCCACAGGATGTGGCCTGGGTCCTGCCGGGCATGGCCTTGGGTACTGCAATTGCCGGGTTGGTGCTTGGCCTAGTGTCCGAGCGCGGCCTGGGTTTGCTGTTCGGCATCCTGGTGCTGCTGGGGGTCGCGCTGAGCATCGGCCGGAAAATCCCCGCCCCGGGCCGGACACTGCGCCTGGTAGCCGGTGGCGCTGCCGGATTCATGGCCACCACAACGGCCATCGGTGGGCCGCCACTGGCACTGGCCTTTCAGTCCGTTCATGGGGCGCGCCTGCGGGGGACCTTGTCAGCCTGTTTTCTGCCGGGCGGCGTTTTTTCGCTGGCGGCGCTGGCCTGGGTGGGTCGCTTCAGTAGCACGGAATTTTGGCTGGGCCTAAGCTTGTTTCCCGCCATCATCGTCGGCTTCGCGCTTTCCGGCAGGCTCAGCCGTTGGCTGGACGGTGGTTGGCTGAGGCCGGCTTTGCTTGCCATATCGGCCATGGCAGGCCTGATGGCCATTTTCCGAGCGCTAGTCTAGCGGGCCGGGTGACTGCCCCGCGTCCGTTCCGCGTGACAGGAAAGCTTCATCCTGGCTTGACAACCAATCTCGCAACATGGCATCGGCGCGCTGATTCATCCAGTGAAGGCAGCGCTCGCTGTCCTCGCGCAGGGACTCCACGCTCTGGTGCGGGTGGGCATCCAGTTCACGCACATGAGCGGCCAGCCACTGCGCCATCTCTTGCGGGCCCACTTCCGGATGAAACTGCAAGCCGAGAACGCTGCTGGAAGCCGAAAACGCCTGGACCGGGCAGGTGTCCGTGGACGCCAGGCAGCGGGCGCCGTTCGGCAGCTCCATGGCATCCCGGTGCCAATGCAAAAGCGGTACCTGATCCAGATAGCGGAGACAGGAGGACTGGCCAGCAGGCTCCAACTCAAGCGGCCACCATCCGAGCTCAGGGGCCGCGTCCGGGAGAATTCGACCACCAAGGGCACGGACGATGAGCTGAGCACCCAGGCAGATGCCAAGTAGGGGGCGGCCGGCCTGCAAACGCTGCTCGATGATCCGTAGTTCGTCACGAAGAAAGGGAAAACGCTGATCATCCATGGCACTGATCGGCCCCCCGAGAACGATCACCAGGTCCGGGTCTAGCGCATGCACGGATGCCAGGTCATCGCTGGGCGCGTCCAGGGTGTCGACATGAAAGCCGAGACTGTCGAACACGGATGACAATACGCCAAGACCCTTGAATGCCAGCTGGCGAATGACCAACAGCTGGGGCCGTCGTGACTCTGCACCCTGCGACCGATTACTCCCCATCATGGCAATGGTCCTCGTGAATCTTTCGCGCCTGTTCCCGGCACGCAATGACCGTAATCATCCGGGAATTTTCAACTCACGATCTCAGCCCGATACCCTTCTTCAGCAGGTACAGTGCCGTCAAATAAAGCGTTAGCAACAGCACCACAAGCAGGAGAAAGGCTACATCCAGCCGCACATCGCTGATTCCATGAATGCTATAACGGAACAGGTTCACCATATACAGAATCGGGTTGAACAACGACGCTTCGCGCCAGATGCCGGGTAACAACTCCACCGTATAGAACACACCACCCAGATAGGTGAGAGGTGTGAGGATAAATGTTGGGATAATGGATATATCGTCAAACTTTCTGGCGAACACGGCATTGATCAGACCGGCCAAGGCAAAGGTGGCGGATGTCAGCAGGACCACCGCCAGCATCACCCAAGGGTGCTGAATACTCAGGGGCGTAAAAAAGGAGGCAACCACGGCAACCAGCGCACCCACCAACAGCCCCCTCCCCATGCCACCAATCACATAACCGGCAAGAATCAGGGAATTTGGCATGGGCGATACCAGCATCTCTTCAATATGGCGGCCAAACTTGGCACCGAAAAAAGAAGACACCACATTGCCGTAGCTGTTCTGTATGACCGCCATGATAATCAGACCGGGTGCAATATAGGCGATGAAATCAATACCGCCCATTTCACCCACACGGCGACCAATAAGCTGGCCGAATATGACGAAATAGAGGCTCATTGTAATGGCCGGTGGAACCAGCGTCTGAACCCAGATCCTCAATATTCGAGTGAGTTCCTTGTTGACAATGGTATAGAGGCCAACAAGGTTCTGGCGTGTACGGTTCATTTGGACACCCCCCCTTGCTCACCCCTGTCCTGAGCTACGAGACGGACGAACAGCTCCTCAAGGCGGTTTACCTTGTTGCGCATGCTGGATACTTCAACACCCGCTCGGGAAAGCTGCTCAAACAAATCATTGACTGGCTTGTCGCGATGAATTTCCACTTCCAGGCAATAATCATCGATCGCCCGCAGCTCATAACCCTCAACTTCCGGGTACTCTTTCATTGGGCTAGTCAGATTGAGCTGGAAGATCTCCGTACTCAGCTTCTTCAACAGCTGTCCCGTCGTCTCATTTTCGATGATGCGACCATGGTCAATAATGGCAATATTACGACACAGATTCTCCGCCTCTTCCAGGTAATGAGTGGTCAGTATGATGGTTGTACCCCGACGATTGATCTCGCGAAGGAAGGCCCACATGGAACGGCGGATCTCAATATCCACCCCGGCCGTCGGTTCATCCAGTATCAACAAACGGGGCTCATGCACCAGTGCGCGGGCAATCATTAATCGGCGCTTCATGCCACCGGAAAGACTACGGGACGCTGAGTCGCGCTTCTCCCAAAGATCCAGCTGCTTGAGATAAGTTTCCGCCCTGGGTACGGCCACCTTTCTCGGTATACCGTAGTAGCCAGCCTGATTGAGAATTATGTCCCGGACAGTTTCGAACTGATTGAAGTTGATTTCCTGGGGGACCACGCCGATACAGGCCTTCGCCGCCTCCAGTTCGCGATCCATGTCATGACCGAAAACCGTTATGTTGCCGGCGGTCTTGTTGACCAGAGAAGTCAATATGCCGATGGCGGTTGTTTTGCCCGCGCCATTGGGGCCCAGCAGGGCAAAAAAGTCGCCCTCGGCCACGTCAAGGTCAATGCCCTTCAGTGCTTCTACACCCCTGGGGTACGTCTTTCGAAGATTGCGGATGGAAAGTGCTGTCATGCCGTTTTCTTTCGGAGGTCGGTAAACGGGCACTTTAACACGGGTGCCAGGTGCATTGGAGCACGAGAAAGGCCGCGCCCCTTCCGGGACGCGGCCTTTTTGCCTGCCTGCCTTCTGTATCAACCTGGCTTACGGCGTATTCATGCAGAAGGTGTAATTGCCGGAGCCACTCCAGATCTCCAGCCTCCAAGCGTAGAAACCCGAGTTGCCATTGTAGTTGATCTCGGCTACCTCGGTGCCACTGTTCGGCAGGGAAGACGCCACATCCTGCCAACTGGAACCATTCCATCGTTGCAGGTAGAGATCAAAAATAGCGTCATTCGGAGAGGTCAGGATGCCACGATGCACACCTGCTGGCGCCTGATAGTAGGTTCCATCCGGCTCAAAGGTTCGCGTGCCACGACCGCCACTCAGGCTGCCCGTGTACTCGGTGTAGCCAGCCGGACAATTTGACGGATCCGGGCCGCCGCCACCGCCACCAAGACGGCTGTACAGTAAACGGTTGGGGGAACCGGAACCGATTGCAGACAGACGATTGGTGGTGGCGTTGCTGTTGATGGCATTGGCGATCTGAGCCGGTGAGGCGCTGGGTGCGGCCTGCAAGTACAGAGCGGCCACGCCAGCGACGTGAGGCGCCGCCATGGAGGTGCCACTGATGGTATTGGTGGCTGAGTTGCTGGTATGCCAGGGCGCCGTAATGCTGGAGCCCGGTGCAAAGATATCCACACAACTGCCGAAGTTGGAGAAGTTGGAACGACGGTCCGCACTGGTGGTGGACCCCACCGTGATGGCCGTGGACTCACGCGCCGGTGAAGTATTACAGGCATTGGCGTTACTGTTACCCGCTGCCACTACCATGGTCACGCCGGCATTGGACGCACCGCGAACGGCACTGTCGAGGGCGCTGGAAGCACCACCGCCAAGACTCATGTTAGCCACGGCCGGCTTGTTGTGATTGGCGGCCACCCAGTTCACAGAGTTAATGATGATCGAGTTACTGGTATTGCCGGTACAACCGAACACCCGTACCGGATAGAGCCGCACGCCCTTGGCAACGCCGTGGACGCTGCCACCGACGGTGCCCGCCACGTGCGTACCATGACCGTTGCAGTCTGATGTACCGCGGCCATCATTGATACCAGTCCAGCCAGGGCCCATGCGGCCACTGAACTGGTTGTGACTGGCACGTATCCCGGTATCGATGATATAGGCATGGACACCGGAGCCGGTGTAGTCATAGTTGTAGGTATTGTTTAGCGGAAGATCGCGCTGATCAATGCGATCCAGGCCCCAGGTTGCGGGAGACTGGCTTTGCCGAAGATACATGGTGCGGTCGGCTTCAATAAAATCAACTCGGGAATCCTGCGAAAGCGCACGCAGCGCTCGCTGGATACCACGGTTGTCGCGCTGCATGGTAGTTGCTGTCGCTTCGATGGTGAAACCCCGCAGCGCGGCCGCATAGGTGTCACGAACACGAAAGCCGCTGTCTTTCACCATGGTTGATGCAGCGCTGCTCACAGCCTGGGTACTGATGGCATCATCCTTGAGCACAACAATGTAGCTGCCAGGGATTCGATCCGGGTGATCCCAGCCCTGAACCACTTCAGACATCGGGGTCAGGCTGGTGGCGGGAATCTGTTCGCTGGTCAGTGTCGTGGCACCAAGCTGTGCCACGCTCATGGTCAATATCAGGGCAGCAATGCTGCCTCGCCATTTCAATACACACATACTGAATACCCCCTCAGGAGAAAAAGTTTGGCCGAGCCCCATGGCCCGGTCTGTTCAAATAAAGCTCACTGGAGAGGCAAACGATGTGAACCACGTCTCAGTTTTTGAGGCCAAATTTCAGCAATGCGAGCTTATGTCTGATTGTTCTAAGGGGGATTCAGGAGCAAGGAGCAAGGAGCAAAAATCGTAGGCCGACCGAACCCCCTGTAGGCGCGGAAGGGCAGATGAAAGTGAACAGTTCCCAGTGAACAGACACGAAAACGGTCCCGCCGATCAGGCGGGAGGCCTAGTGGCTGGG
>SL_3KL_010_SEDDRAFT_10003563_pt1 | contig 14123 bp, 9 predicted proteins | sample SodLakKL_010_SED_2_FD_10381 | JGI IMG/M metagenome (IMG submission 10381)
CTTTTTAAACTTTTCAACTTTTCAACTTTTCAACTTTTCAACTTTTCAACTTTTCAACTTTTCAACTTTCTTCTTCCTACCTACTACCTACTACCTACTACTTACTACCTTCCACCTTCCGTTCTCCGTCCACAAATCCCCGTCGAAAAACCTAACTTTGCAGTCGTATGCGCGACCTGAGCAAGGGGCCCGTTGGCCGACAGATCTTCTTCTTTGCCCTGCCGATGCTGCTGGGCAATGTGTTTCAGCAGATGTACAACATTGTCGACACCATCATCATCGGACAGTACATCGGCACCGAGGCCCTGGCCGCCGCCGGGGCCTCCTTCCCGGTCATCTTCGTGCTGATCAGCCTGGTTATCGGCATTACCACGGGCATCACCATCATCATCTCCCAATACTACGGGGCAAAGGACTTTGCGGCCGTGCGCCGGGCCATCGACACCGCATTCATTTTCCTTTTCTTTGCCTCCATCGGGCTGACCATTCTGGGCCTGGTATTCATCGGCGATATCTGGCGGCTGATCGGACTGCCCGAACACCTGGTGCCCGATGCCACCCTGTATTTCAGCATCTACGCCGGGGGGCTGGTGCTGATGTTCGGCTACAACGCCACCAGCGCGGTGCTGAGGGGCCTGGGCGACTCCAGGACCCCGCTGTATTTCCTGATCATTTCCAGCATCCTGAACATCGGCTTCGACCTGCTGTTTGTGCTGGTGTTCGGCTGGGGGATCGGCGGGGTGGCTTTTGCCACCGTGCTGGCCCAGGGCATCGCCTTTGCCCTGTCGGTTATTTACCTGAACCACACCCACAAACTGATCCGTTTCTCGCTCAGGGGACTCACCTTCGACCCGGCTATCTTCCGCAAAAGCCTGCGCATCGGCATCCCCACCGGCATGCAGCATACTTTTGTGTCGCTGGGCATGCTGGCGCTGATCAGCATCGTGAACCGTTTTGGCACCAATACCATTGCCGCCTATACCATTGCCTGGCGCATTGATTCGTTCGCTGCCCTTCCGGCCATGAATTTCGGCCTGGCCCTCACCACCTTTGTGGGACAAAACCTGGGGGCCAACCGGCCAGAAAGGGTGAAGCAGGGCCTGAAAGCCACCCTGATGATGACGGCCGCGCTGTCGCTCAGCGTTACCCTGGTGGCCTGGGTGTTTGGCAAGCAGTTGATGGGGGTATTTACCTCCGACCCCCAGGTGATCGCCATCGGCTATGGTTACCTGGTGATCATCAGCTCGTTTTACGTGGTTTTTTCGTCGATGTTCGTCACCCAGGCGGTGATGCGGGGAGCCGGCGACACCCTCATTCCCATGTTCATCACCCTGGTGGCCCTGTGGCTGCTGCGCATCCCCGCCGCCCATTATTTGTCGGAGCATTTCGGGGTGCAGGGTATCTGGTGGGGCATCCCCATTGCCTGGGTATTCGGGCTGGTGGCATCCTACACCTATTACCGCACCGGCCGCTGGAAGCGCAAGGCGGTGATAAAACACAGCGGGGTGTTGTGAATGCCCGCAGCAGCGGATGCGGAAGACAAGGGAAGCCTTATTCGGTGCCCTTTTCCCCTACAAAATACTGCTCCTTGTGCCTGAACAGCACGTTGAAGGTGGTCAGCGAACCATAGACCCTGGTAATGTATTGCTGCAGGTTGACCTTTTCCTGATCGTCCAGCTTCTCGTTGCTGTTGATCCGCTGTTCCAGCACCCTGAGCCTGTCTCTGATCAGCACGATCTTTTTAAAGAACATATCGATGGGTATCTCCTTGGCCTTGAGTTCGGGCGAACCGGGTTTGAGGATCATCAGCCCCTTTCTCCAGCGCTCTCCCATCTCTATCGTTTCGGGGAAATCGGCATACCGCCTCAACACGTTCGAAAACACCTTTTCCAGTTCGGCCAGGCTGATCTGCGGGCCACCCCCTTCCGCCCCTTCGGCGGCATGTGAACCTTCGATCAGTTTCAGCCCGGTAAAGGAATTGGCAATGTCCTTGTCTCCTTTGTGCAAAAAGAACACCCGGGTGGTTGTCAGTGATTTCTTTGTTACAATGCCCACCCCGAATTGTGGGTGCTCGACTTTTGTTCCAATGGCATATTCGCTGGTTTCCATAATCGGTTGGTAAACGTACAACAGGTTCGATTGTGTTTCCAAATGTACGCGAATTTTTCTTCATCCCCGAAGCGGGGTGAACGAAACAATGCTCATCGACCGCACAGGAGGCCTTTTTCCGGGATGTGTACGCAAACGGACAATCATAAAGTATACACACTCATTATGGGATGTGCTCCCGGCAACATTCCATTAGCAGTCAAAGTATTAATGCCGATGGTATATTTATTGTTGCCATATATCATCATTACCTAAATCCCTCATTTATGGCATCCAGCTACATTCTCGCCGCCATCCGGAACTTTCTTCGCAACAGTTTCTCTACATCGGTCAACATCTTGGGCCTTGCTGCCGCTTTTTGCTGCACCATTTTTATTGTTTTGTACGCCATTGACGAATACCGGTACGACCGTTTTCACGAAAATGCGGCTCATATTTATCGTTTCAATACCCAGTTCGGCCCCCAGAGCGAAAGGGTACCGCTTGGGCCCTACCTGCTCGACAGCCATCTGGACGAAAAGGTCCCCGGCCTGTTGAAAACAAGCCGGTTGAGGCCCGGAGAGGCCATGTTCCTGTGGCTGACCGACAGGTATCAGGTACACCTGGACCAGGACATCATGCTGGTCGATTCATGCTTTTTTTCCTTTTTTTCTTTTCCCCTGCTCCAGGGGCAACCGGATCAGGTGCTGCAGGATCCGCACAGCATGGTCATCGCCTCCTCACTGGCTACCCGGCTCTATGGTGAAGAAGACCCCGTGGGGAAGGTCTTGTATTTGCAGGGAGAACATCCCGTTCACATCACCGGGGTCATGGAAGACCTGCCCAGGCAAAGCCATTTCGGAGCTGCAGCAGTCGTCAATGTGGAAACCATCAGGCGGTTTGCACCCGATTTCATATTCAACCATTACGGGAGTTTCGGCTTCTACTATTACCTGCTGCTCGACCCACTGGCCGACCCCTTGCTGGTGGCCGAATCGATCAACCAGACTTTCAGCGAAATAGCACCGGAAATAGGGGCCGATGCCACTTTTCATTTGCAGCCCTTGCTGGATATCCGCCTGAAGTCGCAGCGCATCGCCTGGGATATCGACAACCACGGCAATTACAGCCTGTTGCTGGGACTTATCGCCATTGCCGCCATCATCCTGTTGCTGGCATCGGTCAACTACATCAACCTCTATACCGCCCAGTCGGTCCGCCGCAAAAAAGAAATGGGGATCCGCAAGGTCATGGGAGCCACCCGCAAACATATTTTCTGGCAAAGCATGACCGAAAGCCTGATCATCATCCTCATCGCCTTCGTGTTGGCCATTGGGCTTGCAGAAATATTCTCCCCCCTGATCAGGGACTTAAGCGGCAAACCCCTGAATATGGGCCTGCTGCTCACCCCCCCGGCCATACCCTGGATCGTCCTGGTTTTGGGCGCAGTGACCTTTTTGTCGGGCTTTTACCCCGGCATGGTACTCGGACGGTTTCGCCCTGCCGATATACTGCGTGGCAGCATTCCGGGCAATGCAGCCGGCCGTTTCTGGGGGCAACTGATGAACCTGAGGGTGAGGCAGGCCCTCATCGTATTCCAGTTTGCCTGCACCACGGCACTGATTGTCATGAGCCTGTCGGTAAACCGGCAGATCCGGTATATGCTGTCGGCCGACCGGGGATACGAGTCTCAGGAACTCTTTTTGATACACAACCCCTACGACGAACAGCAGGAAAGCCGCTTTGAGCGAATAAAGCTCTCCCTGGAGCAATTCCCTTCGGTCGGGGTGGTCAGCGCCGGCATGAATGTACCCACCGAACGCATCGGGAATTTCACGGGCATCATGCTTCCCGAAGACGACCACGAGTTCCAGAGCGGACAGGTGAACGTGCATGCCGATTACTTCAGGGCTATAGGTGCCCGGCTCATAGCGGGCAGGTTCTTTTCTGAGGAATACGGCAACGAGCACCGGAATATTGTGGTCAACCGCACCGCTGCCAGGGCGCTGGGGTTCGAACGGCCGGAAGATATTGTCGGCAATGAGGTCATCACGGCTCTTTTCGAAGGCCGGTTGCGCGTAATCGGGGTCATTGAAGACATCCATTATTATTCGCTCCACGAGCTCATTACCCCCATGATCTTTACCACCGGGTCCCAACAGCCCGCCTACGGCAACATACTGGTAAAAAGTACCCCCGGACAGATGGACCGGGCCATTCGTGCAGCCGCCGAACTATGGGGGGATGAACACAGCAGTGTTCCTTTTAATCATTCACTGATCGAAACCCGAAGCAGGGCGCTTTACCAGGGAGAGGAGCAAACCAGGCAGCTTTTGAACCTGTTTATGGGGCTGGCCCTGATCATATCGCTGATGGGGCTGTTTGCCCTGTCTTCCTTTGTCATGGTATTCCGCATCAAGGAGATCGCCGTACGGAAAGTACTGGGAGCCCGGCAAAGGCAGGTTTTGCTTATGTTCGGGCGCGAGTTCAGCCTGCTGGTGATCATCAGCTCGGCGATTGCCTGGCCCCTGGCCTGGCTGGTGGCGGGCCACTGGCTCGACAACTTCGCTTACCGACAGGACATCCATTACGGGTACTTTATCCTGGCCACCTGCATTTCGCTGCTTGCAGCCTGGTTTACCATTACCTACCACGGCATCAAGACATCGAAGACCAATGCAGCGGCGGCATTAAAGTATGAGTAGCCCTGAAACAGGAAAAAGCTTTCAGCGGAAGCAAATAAATTCGTATATTTGCATCCGCAAACGGCTCCGTAGCTTAATTGAATAGAGCATCTGACTACGGATCAGAAGGTTCCAGGTTTGAGTCCTGGCGGAGTCACTTGAAAGTCAACCCCTTGCAAAGTTTTTGCAAGGGGTTTGTTTTTTGCTTGCCCACGATGTGCGCAAACAATCTGTTCCGGCAAATAATCCCGGGCGATGCCTGCCGGTTTGGCCTGGCGGGCTATTTCAGGATCACGCGATTTCGCTGCGTGCCGTGATCTGTGGCATTGTTCCTTTCAGGAAGAATGCACCAGGGCCATGATTGACCCAGGGGACAATTCCGCAGGCCAACATCCTGACCGCTATCGGGCGCAATGTTTCAGGTATGCTAATTATTCGACCTGCGGGGGTCATCTTCGGGGTTTACATAATTGATCACCCAGGGTCCGACCGAGGTCAGCTGAATGACGGTTTCACCTTCAGCAATGGCAAAATGGCGCATACCCGGCGGCATGGAGGTATAACTTCCGGGGTCGAGAATTTTAACACGTTCACGGTCGATTCTGTCCCCCGAACCCAGCAAAAACCTGCCGGAAAGCACCGTTACCCGCTCTACGTTGGGATGCCAGTGGGGGGCGATATAACCCCCGTCAGGTATTTTGATGCGCAGGGTAAAGACGCCTGATTCCGATGGATCCCCTTCCAGCACGACCACCCTCAATTCTGGCTCAAGTACGGGCGACTGCTGCCAGTCCAGCTCATCGGTTGCGGTAAAAACAATGTGATGTTCCGGGCCTTTATCCATATCCCTCATGCTCTCCTGAGCCACAAGCAATCCCGGTATAAAGATAAAAGCGACAATTGTTGAGAAAAACATGTTTGACTTCATAACAATCCTCCAATTTAAATCAGGTTTATATAATTGTTTGTTTTTTACAATGCATAAACCGTCCTTTTTTTTAAAACAAACAAGGTTTTGAAATTGTTTGAAAAAAAAAAATTATAAAATTTGCCCTGTTTATCAGCAGTTTAATATATGAGCGCCGCAGGTGCACAATCGAGTAGGAGGAAAACAAAGTAGTTTTTCTCCTACTTTGTTTTCCGACCTCTCACACCACCGTACGTACGGTTCTCGTATACGGCGGTTCCTTAATAAACAACTCTTACCACTTTATAATGTTCCGATAAGAAAACGTATCCGGCCTCACGCAGCCGCTGGTCTGTGACTGTTCGTGATAGGATGAAACTCTTCGCTATACGCCAATAGCCTTTCCGTGTATTCGCCCACTCGTAAGCTTTATATTTATTAATACCAAGCTTGACCAGGTTGGCCATTTTGGTTTTTATCCGTTTCCATTGTTTCCAGATTACCATTCGTAGCCGTCGGCGATACCACGCGTCGGTCTTTGTCAGTAGCTTTTGCATATCGGCCATCTTGAAGTATTGCACCCAGCCTTTAATGTATTGACTTAATGCTTCCTTTCTGCGCTCGTTGCCCCATCCGTTGCTTCTTGATGTCAGCTTTTTAATTTTGGCCTTCATCTTTTCCACACTTTTGGGGTGTATCCTCAACCTTGCTTCTCCTCTATACGGCACACCCAAAAAAAGGCTGCCCGGACAGGGCAGCCTTTTTGGCTTTTTCCTTCTTTTCAACGATACCGGTTATTTAATGGCAAACCGGTAATTTAAATATTCCTGCCTCTGGCCTGCGCGTAAGCCGGATGTGCCCGGGGCATCGGAATGATGGTGCATCAACCGACAAAAAACTACCGGAACCTGTCAGGTTTTTGAAAACCTGACAGGCCTTCCCGGTATTTAGTATAACCTTTGCAAGCCTGGCGCAGTCCTATCTTCATGCGGCGGCGCAGGTGTCATCACAGGAGGGTTGGCTTCCAGCAGCTTCAGCACCTCTTCCACCACGCGCTCCATCTGGGGGTCCCGACCCTGAACAAGCAGGTTGGGATCATCCCACACTTCAATATCCGGTTCCACACCAACACCTTCCCAAAACCAGTGACCGGCGTTGTCATAAAGCCTGGCATCCGGTACGGTGATGCCCCCACCGTCGATCAGCGAGTGTCCTGTGGCCGGCCCAATCAGGATGCCCAGGGTGCGTTCGCCCACGATGGGCCCCGCTTCCAACACCTTGAAAGCCCAGGGCAGTCCATCGCCGCCGGAACCGGCCCAGCCGTTTATGAGCATCCCCATCGGACCCGCATTGGCTTTGATGGGATTGGTATGGTCCTTGCCGGCACGCCAGTGCAAGTTATACACCACCGGGCGGGTCAGCAGTTCCAGGAAACGGTCGGCCAGTTGGCCACCGCCGTTGAATCGTTCATCAATGATGAAACCCTGCTTGTCGAGCTGCCCGTAATACATGCTGACCAGTTCCAGCTGTCCGCGGCCACCGGTGTTCGACATATAAATGTATCCCAGCTTCCCGTCAGACAACTCTTCGACCATCTGACGGTTGCCTTCAATCCATGCCAGGTACCTCAGGTTGTTCTCCGCTCCGGGCGACAGGCACTCCACGATCACCGTGCGGGCATCGTCCCGGCTCCCCGAACGGCTTATCAGCAAAGCAACCGTTTTGCCCGACAGGCCGGCAAAGGAGGCATAGGGATCTTTGGCCGGAACCAGCTCCATGCCATTCACGGCAAGGATATAATCGCCTTCCTGCACATCCACGCCGGGGCGGTCGAATGGAGAGCGGGTTTCGGTGTTCCAGGGCGCAGGCCTGACGATGCGTTTGATGCGGTAGCCCCTGCTGTCAAGTTCCCAGTCGATACCCAGGAAACCATTCGGCTGGGGCGTGACACTCTCTGCATCACCACCGAAGGCATAGGTATGCCCTGCACTCAGCTCGGCAATCAGGTTCAACTGCAGGTTGCTGATATCCCAACGGGTGCGGGCATCCTCTATAAGCGCCCCGTAACGGTCGCGCAGCCCCTCCCAATCGACCTGATGCATATCGGGATCGTAGAAAAAGTCACGGTAACGCCGCCAGGTGTCGGCAAAGATCTGGCGCCACTCCTCACGCGGCACCAGGTTCATCGTCATGTCGGCGGTGGAAATCGGCTTGTCAATGCTTTGTTTGGGAGCAGGGCTGATGATGCCATACCTGCCCGAGCTGAACACCAAAATGGATTTGCCGTCGCCGGTAAGCTGGTAGCTGCCCACATTGTCCATGATGGTTTTCTCTTCCCGGTCACTGATGTCGTAAAATACCAGCGAAGCCCCGCTTTCTCCCGATCCGGAGTTGGGGTAACGCATGTAGACAAGCTTGCCATCGATGGCGTTCAGGTTGCCAAGGTTGCCCGCATCCGGAGGAAGAATGACCAGGCGCGACTCCATATCCGCAAAATCAACCTGCACATCAACCCCTGTCCCGGCAGGCCCATCATCGTTTTTGTCATCTTTCTTCCTGTCATCGCCATTGTCATCCTTCTTCTCCACCGCTACTTCGTCATTTTTAGGGGCCAGCAAAGAAGGAGTGTCGGGATGAAGGCTCAGGGCCGCCAGCTTTGTGGCATTGGGATAGATCCAGGTGCCGTCGCCCAGCGCCGAATACACAGCGGAAAAATGTCGCTTGGTCAGGTAAAACAGGTACTTCCCGTCGGCACTGAATACCGGGTTGGAATCGTCGTAGAAACCATTGCTCACCTGATGGTAGTTCCCTCCGGCCACCTCATACAAAAAAACCGCCTCATGGGCATTCTCCAGACCGATTGTAAAGGCCAGCCATTTGGAATCGGGCGACCACCTGATGGGATAGTTGCCTCTTGACCCATGCCCCACGTTCCAATAGGTGTTGGCAGCAATGGTCTCTGTGCCGGTTTCGATATCAAGTATCGTGATGTTGTTGTATTCGTCAATAAATGCCAGTAGTTTGCTGTCGGGCGACCAGTAGAGAGTATACCCATACCCCTTCCCGCGCTGGCTGATTTTTCTGGGCGGGTATTTCCCGTCGCTGTCCTGCAGATAGACCTCGTATTCGCCCGACATGTCGCTCCAGAAAGCAATATGCCTTCCATCGGGCGACCAGGAGGGGTCTCTGTCAAAGGCACCGCTGGAACGTGTCATGTTCATGGTAAAACCATCGGAAACAGGGACGTTAAACAGCTCTCCACGTGCTTCAAACACCACACGCTTGCCATCGGACGACGGGGTCATGTTGTTGATGTTGCCGCCCACACGGACCGAACGCGGCCTTTCGGGCAACAGGTCACTGACCACGTAAATATCAACCGGATCATACGTTTCGGTCAACAGGTCCATCAGGTAGAGGGTACCCCCCATCTCAAAAACCAGGTCACCATCACCTGACGACATGTAGGAGATGTCGAAATCATCAAAGTAGGTGAGCTGTCGTTCCAAGCGGGTATCCAAATCAAATGCCCACAGGTTAAAGCGCATGTTTTCAGCCTGGTCTGACAAAAAATAGATGGTATTGTCTGACCAGGCTGGCTTGCCATCGACATCACGGCGGTTGGTGATGTTTTCGGCGGTGTTGCTTTCAAGGTCAAAGATGAGAATGTCTGATGTCAATCCGCCCCGATACCGCTTAAACGGATAGTTCTCCGTGATCCTGGTTATGTAGGCCAGCCTCTTGCCATCGGGCGAATAGGTGGCCAGCTCACCATAGGGTACCGGCAGCTTCTCAGGGAGCCCCCCCTGTGCGCCGACCAGGTAAAACTGACTCGGGCCGGGGCTGCCCTGCCGCGAAGAAGCAAACAGCAGGCGCGCCCCGTCAGGATGCCAGTCGACCATCCGGTCGCTGAACGACTGGTAGGTGATCCGTTTGGGGATGCCACCGGTAACCGGTATCACATAAATGTCGGTGCTGCCATTGTAGTTGGCAGAGAATGCAAGCTGCCGGCCGTCGGGTGAGAAGCGCGGCCACGACTCCTCGCCGGGCGACCGGGTCAGCTGAACCGCTTGCCCCCCGCTTTTCTCAACGAGCCAGATATCACCGGCAAACACAAAAGCGATGTGGGTGTCAGACACATCCATCTGCCGCATCAGCTTGGCGCTGATCTGCGAAAAACCCTGCACGGTAAAACAGAGTAGAGCAACAAAAAGCATCAATTTTTTCATGGTTGTCAGATTTTTTAAAAACTATTTAAAAACAGGGCATTCGCGCTGGGTCTCAGTTACAATAGTCGAAGAACGCATATTTTTTCGTATTGTCAGTGAAAAACAATAAATAATCTGGTTGTTTCTTTGCGTTTTTGCGTGTCGTTACTTTTAACGTAATTGTTTTTCTTTCAGGTTTACCAGGGGTTTGATCACCTTCCTGGCCATAAAATCAAGGGCCTTGCCCCTGCAGGCAAAATCATTGAATGATCCAATAATGAATGAATCAGTTAATGGATGGTAGAACATGAATGCACCGGTTACCCCCACACACCCCCAGCTTGCCGTTTTTTTGGGCATCAGCACCGGAATGGTTTTCATTTTCCAGATGGCATATCCATAGTTGAACCCGATCGACGGGAAGCCCATTGAAACATCGTTGTTCAACATGGTATCCAGGGTCTGTTTTTTGATGATTTTCCCGTTTACCAGGGCCTTCATGAATTTCAGGTATTCCCGAAGCGGAGCCGTGATGCTTCCTCCGGCGTGGTCGATCTGGTGAACACCTTCAACCGACAGGAAGTTGGTGTTCTTAAAGTAAAGACCGGCCATGGGATAGGGCGATGCTTTTTTTGGTTTGGAATAGCCATAGCAAAAAACATGCTCCATGCCCAGGGGATCAAAAATGGCCTGATGCATGGCCTCATGGAACTTCATGCCCTTGATCTTCTCAATGATGAAGCCCAGCAGGTAATAATTGGTGTCGGTGTAATGATGCTTTTTCCCGGGCGGAGCCACCGGCTTCAGGTTTGCTTTCCCCCACATTACCGCCTCTTTTGTCTGGATGGAAAAACCGGGGTCTTTTCGCATTTTTTCCCATAAATGGTAAAAGACATCGGCGAGGCCCGAGGTCTGCATCAGCAAATGCCTGATCCGGATGTCAGCCGAATAATCCCTGCCCTTGTAAACATGCAGGCCTTCCATGATGTCTTTGTTGAGGTATTTGTGGATGGGGTCTTTGAAATCCAGCTTCCTCTGGTCATGGAGGATGCCGATCAGGGTGGCGGTGAACAGTTTCCCTACGCTGGCCAGGTGCAGGGGCTGTTCCGGGTTGGCGGGGATGCCTCCGGTACTGCCTTCGGCCACATTCATATCCACGCCCAGGCTGTCTGAGTGTACCAGTAAATAGGCGTTTCTGACCCTTTTGTCATTTTGCGCCTGTTTTCTGAATGCTTTTTCGATGTTTTCCTGTATGTTTAAGTGCTTCATGCAACTACTGCTTAATTTGTGCATTCATCTAATCTGACCCGGCCGATCATTTGCACAGCAACACCAGTTTGCCGGCTTCGTCCGAAATGATCTCAGCTGCCCACTGCAAGGTGATGCCCGGTAAAGCCACCTCCACCCTGCCCTCTTCAAACTGAATATCTTCTTTATAGTCAACAAAAAACACAGCTTGAGTAACAAACCACAGCTGGTCTTCAAAGAAAATACTCAGTTGATTTAGAATCTGGGGCCAAGTTGAAGCATTTAAAGGTTTAGAAGTTTAATTTTCATCTTTTCAACTTTTCAACTCTTCAACTTTTCAACTCTTCAACTTTTCAACTCTTCAACTTTTCAACTCATCACTCACTACTCATCATTATTCCGTCCTCTGTCCTCTGTCCTCTGTCTTCCGTCTTCCGTCTTCCGTCTTCCGTCTTCCGTCTTCTGTCCTTCTGACATTTCAGCGCCTAAAAAGTTACAAAAAGACCCGGAATATGATGTAATTAAAAAACGTATTGCCTGATGGAATTCCGGCAATTGGCCGTTCACCTTCCCGCTCACATAATTCAAAGCCTTGCCCCTGCAGGCAGAATAATAAATGTTCCGATAATGCATGACGAAGACTCGGTTGCCGTGCTGGATGAAAGGCCTGACAGACCATGATAAGGGGAGTTGCGGCTGCCGAAACGACATAGATCCGGGCGCTTCGGTACTTCAAGAAAGGGCTGGGGGCTGAAGCTGAATGGGTTGCAGCAGCCCTGTTTATGTACAAGGTCTTAAATAAGGTGTTTGGACTGCACCAGGGTTTTCCCACGCATGCTCAGAACGGGTATGGGCGAATGATTCACCATTTGCTGGGCGTAAGGCCCAAGGAATATATTCCGTGGAGCATACTCCTGTTCCGTCATGATGGAGATCAGGTCGGCATCCACGTTTTTGGCGTATTCAATGGTCGAACTGGTAATGTTTTCACAGACCTCGCTGTGGGTTACCAGCCGAAGCCCTGCTTCGCGGACAAAACGGTGGGCCGCATCCGCATTTGAATTCACCCGGTCTTTCACGGCCCGGGTGTTTTCGCTGTAGAGCGACAGCACAAATACATCGGCATTGAATTTCGTGGCCAGATCAAGGGTAAACGGAAGCTTCTGGGTGGTTTCCAGGGTATTGTCGATGGGAATGACCACAGCCTTGAGTGGCCGTCCGGCATCGAAGCCCAAACGGACGGTGATGACCGGTGTTTCGGAGGTAGAAACAATGCGGTAGCTATGGGTTCCCATCCAGAATTCTTCAAAACCGGACAACCCATGTGCCCCGACCACCACGATCCAGGCATCGGCGTAACGGGCCTGATTGGCTATTTCCTCATGGATCCTGCCTTTTTTTACCGTATATTCAATATTGCCCTTGAAATCGCCCCTGTGCGTTGAAACCAGGTTTTCAAACTGTTCCACAACCGTATCCGGCCTCCTTGGTTCCCCGGCCTTTTGCGGGACTTCGTAATCAAGGTGTTTTTGAACATTTACGAGCAGCAGTTCGCTGTCTGTTTTTTGTGCCAGCTTTATGGCATAGCGAAATGCCAGCACCGATGTTTTTGAAAAATCAATGCCTGTTACGATCCGGTTCATGTCTGTATTTTTTTCTGCTGAGGTACAGGGTCAAAGACTGGAGACTGGATACAGAAAACAGAAGACGCAAGACAGCGGAAGGCACCAGCCTCACCATATAAATGTAAGGAATTTTCGGCAGAACAACAAGGAAATGAATGCCGGGGCCGATCAGAGCCTTAAGGGCCTGGGCTGGATGTCAGAGCTTCTCCCGGGCTTTTTCCAGGTAAGGCAGGGGCGATATCAGTTCAAACTCCCAGGAAATATCGAAGAAGATGTTCAGCAAATTCAGGTGATCAGCGCCAACGATCATCAATATCCTGTCATCCGGACCACGGGGAATTCTTTGCACATTACGGAATATTCGCAGGTTGCGGTTAAACCATCTGCCACTCTCAAGATCCACGCCGGTAAAATCTCCGGGTTCCTCCTCGTAGGTGAATGTACCGTACAAATAACCGGCCAGGCAGTCTCTGACGCGATCCGGTTGGTTGAGCCGCGAAAGTTCATCAATGATCCCGGTCACCTTTGGTGCCGTAAGCGGAAGCCCCAGGTCGATCCTGACCTGCCTCATGTGATTGCCAAGCCTTGCACCCCGTTCTTCATCGCGAAAAATTTCCCGTATGTTGTCGTAGGGCCTCCCCCAGTCATCAACGCACCAGATCTTTTCCACATCAGCCATTTTACCAATGCGAAAACCCAGTTGATATTCCTCCCCGGTGGGCAGTTGATAATCATCAGCCAGGTATTTATGATACAAGGAGTCAATGCGGATCTGACGGTCGGGGTTCAGCTCAATGGCAATGATGGTGGGTTGAAAATCCAAAATGGCCCTGCTGATGGCGATGATCTCCGACTGAAAGGGTTCATCCAGCACCGAGATCTGATCCTCTGCACTTGTCTGCACAAAATCAAGGTTGGGGTAACTGAAGTGAAATGACCCAATGGTCATGACCGGGACCCGGGGCAGCGGCTCAGCGGGTTGCCCAAACCCGGAATGAGCAAAAATAATGCTGCATACAAAAAAGATCAGCTTTTTCATTTTTTTTGTGTTGATGTTGTAGACAATTAAACAAAAGTTAATAGTAAATAATTCATTTATTCACTATCCGGAGGCAGTGCGATTGCTAAAACCTTGGAAAACCCCAAACTGGTTTAAAAGTTTAATAGTTTAATAGTTTAATAGTTTAATATCAAGCACTTAACCTTTCAACTTTTCAACTCTTCAACTTTTCAACTCATCACTCACTACTCATCAATATTCCGTCCTCTGTCTTCTGTCTTCTGTCTTCTGTCTTCTGTCTTCTGTCTTCTGTCTTCTGTCTTCTGTCTTCTGTCTTCTGTCTTCTGTCTTCTGTCTTCTGTC
>SL_3KL_010_SEDDRAFT_10003564_pt1 | contig 14123 bp, 7 predicted proteins | sample SodLakKL_010_SED_2_FD_10381 | JGI IMG/M metagenome (IMG submission 10381)
ATTGTGTTGAAATAACTTGGTTTTACCGGTTTTTCATCACATTTCTTGTTTCTATAGGTATTGTCGGGAGAGGGGCTTATGGCCCCTTTCTCTTTTTATTTGGTTTGGAAATATTCTTCCATGACCTGCCTGAATTCGCTCATGGTCATATCGTACTTAGGTGTAAGGCTTCCTTTGCCCGGAAACTCTTCCATATGTACCGTACTTGTGGGGAAGGCAAAGCGAACGCCCAGCTTATGGGCAAGGCGAACAATCTCGACGAGAACCTCATGACGCGCGCGCAATTCTTCTGGCCAGGTTGGAACGGCGAAAAAGATATAAAACATGATTTGTAGAGAAAAATCACCCATTTCGTTAAACTCAACAATATAAAAGTCTTTCCGGGTATTTGGGTGTTTTTCAACAATTTTGCGCAATCCTTCCACAAATACTTCAATCAGATCAGGCGGCGTATCGTAGGTAATGGAAATGTGCATAAAAAAGCGACGGAATTCTCGCAGGCCATGATTATCGATGGACGAGTCGGCCAGCCTTCCGTTGGGAACGTAGATCAGGGAGTTGCGAAATGTCCGGATCCGGGTTGACCGGAACCCGATATCTTCCACCGTTCCATCCATGTCACCGCTTGTGATCCAGTGTCCTACCGAAAATGGTTTGTCAATGAATATCATCAAAGAGCCAAAAAAGTTCTTCAATGTATCCTGTGCGGCAAGTGCCAGTGCCAGCCCGCCGATGGAAAGGCCAGCAAGCAAGGCAGTGATATTAATTTCAAGGGTTTGGAGAATAAACAGTATTCCCACAACCACTACAAACACCCTCAAAACCTTTTTGATGATCGGAATCAGGTGGTCATCCAGATTGCTTCCGCTTTCTCCGGCAATTTTTTCAAGATACAGAGAAAACACATCAACCAGCTTGTAAAACATGAGTGTGGCAAAAAACGGAAGTATGGCGCGGAAAGTAAAAGTAAAATATTTTGCTGCCTCAACGGGAAGTTGCAACAATGGAAACACAACCATGATAAACAGAAAAACTACAAAAAGGCTCAACGGCTTTGCTACCGGTAACAGATAAGGTCTCACCAGTTTGTTATATCCCATTCGCGAAGCCCCTTTATACAGTAAGCGGCTAAGCACCAGGGTCAACAATTTGTGAATGAGGAAACTCAGCAGAATAAGTAAAAGGATTCCAAAGTGCTGCCAGAGGTATAAACCGGCAAACTTGTATTTTCCTGCACCCGGAAATAAATCAATCAACAGATCCGGCCCAAATGGGAAGACTTCCCTGTGGAGGCGGTCAATCTGCCGTATGGACTCCAGACTGTATAACCACCTGTCGCCGCGTTTTGTTAAATATATTTCAGGAAGACGCTGTGTTGGCTTGTAAATATGTTCATTATGAATGGTGTCTGTGTGGTTTGGGTCATTGGGTGCAGCATCAAGATCGATGTAATAACCCTTGCCGTCGAACACCTGTTTCATGCGGACGGCAAAGTCACGTGCTTCTTCCCTGCTGAGCTCCGGATGCATGAATGCTTCTGCTGCCTTGTCGGCATCATAGCTGCCGGGCTGCAGAAAATACAGATGTGTTTGAAGGGTGTGAAAGGGAGTCCTTACATTCACACGAACATCTGACTCAATCAGCCGATTGGCCGTAGTATCTTCCGTTGTTTCTGCCAGCAGGTTGAAGGCAAAAAAAATCAGCAAAAAAGAAACCGGCAAGGAATGATAACGAAACATAGCGCGAGAAATTGAGATGGTTTTGTATGCCAAAAGCTCAACAAAGGTATGAAAAACCACCTTATTGTAAGAACCGGGGGTCAATTGTATCAATTGTAAACAATCATGAGGGAATTCTAAATCAGAATTTTCATATCTTTGGCTACAATACAAAAACGGACAACGTGGCAAGAGCGAAAAAATTTGGTGCTTTCAGCGGGGTGTTTACACCATCACTGCTGGCAATTCTTGGTGTCATAATGTATCTGCGTCTGCCCTGGATCGTTGGCCAGGCGGGATTATGGTCGGTGCTGGGTATTATTCTGGTGGCACACGTAATTTCTGTTGCAACCGGACTGAGTGTGGCATCTGTGGCCACCGACAAGAAAGTAGAAACGGGAGGCAGCTATTACATTATCTCCCGAAGCCTGGGGCTTCCCATTGGCGGCACTTTGGGGATGGCTCTTTTTGTGGGGTTTTCATTTAGCGTAAGCCTCTATCTGATTGGTTTTGCCGAAACATTCCTGAACACTGCGGGCATGGAGCTAAGCCTGCAAAACATCAGAATTACCGGAACCATTATTCTGTTTGTTGTAACGGCCGTGACTTTTATCAGCACGTCTCTGGCCATTAAAACCCAATACCTTATCATGGGGGCCATCGGGCTTTCCCTGGTTTCTGTTTTTTTTGGAAGCCATAGTTTTGTAACTACGGATCCCTTATTGAGGCCGACTGATGACGTTTTACCCTGGATAGCCTTGTTTGCCATTTTTTTTCCTGCCGTTACCGGGTTTCAGGCAGGGGTGTCTATGTCGGGGGACTTAAAAAACCCGGGCAAGGCAATCCCGGTTGGTACAATAGCTGCCATTCTTGTCGGTTTCATCATCTATACCGGCCTGGCCACTTTTTTTGCACTCACTGTTGACCGGAACGTGCTTATGCATGACCCCCGGGTATTATTTGAAATATCTCTTGTGCCGGAACTCGTCATTGCCGGTATTCTCGCCGCCACCCTCTCATCGGCCATGGTGAGTATTTTGGGTGCCCCGCGGGTTTTGCAGGCAGTTGCCATGGACAGGATTTTGCCCCGCTTTTTTGCTAAGGGTTACGGGGCATCAAACGAGCCCCGGAATGCTTTAATTGTCGCTTTTTTGATCGCGCAGGCAGGCATACTGATCGGAGAACTGAATGTGATCGCACGCATTGTTACCATATTTTTCATTATTACATACGGTTTCCTGAATATAACCTATGCCATTGAAAGCTGGGCCGGCAGCGACTTCAGACCATCTTTCAAAATACCTCGGTTTGTAAGCATTATTGGAGCTATAGCCTGTATAGTGGTGATGATTCAACTGGACATTGTGGCCCTGATTGTGGCCTCTGTCATTCTGGTTGTTTTGTTTCTGTTTCTGAAAAAAAAGGAACTTACCCTTCAAACAGGCGATACATGGACAGGTGTTTGGTCCTCGCTTGTCAAAACCGGACTAATAAGGCTTAGTTCGTCCGGTAGTAAAATACGGAACTGGCGTCCCAATGTGATGTTGTTTAGCGGTGGTGAGAAAAACAGGCCGCACCTGGTGGAAATGGGTCGCGCCCTGGTAGGAAAAATGGGAGTTTTTACAAACTTTGAGCTAAGTGAACAACCGTCGGGTGACGTATTGTTTGGTGTAAAAGAGCTCCCCACATTAAAAGATACCCGTCAGGAAAACCGGGATGTGTTTACCAGAAAACATACCTGTAGAGATATTTATGAGGGCATCGACTTGATTTCCAGGGTTTACGGCTTTACAGGGTTCGAACCGAACACTGTTTTGATGGGCTGGGGACGCAAGTCGCGCAAACCGGAAAAGTTTGCGGAATTGCTCAACAACTTGCAGCGTCAGGACTTTAACTGTGTGTTTTTAAGTTATGAAAAAGAAAAAGGCTTTGGAAAATACAAAACCATTGATTTTTGGTGGAAAGGGTATGGCAGAGGCTTGTCTTTGGCAGTTTTCCTGCTAAAATTTATCACATCGGGTCACCTTTGGCGATCAGCGCGCATACGCATTCTTGTCATCAATACCGACAGCTCGAAAACCGAAAGTTTATATGGCCTTATCCGGCAGGTGCTTGAGAACCACAGGCTGCGGGCAGACGTAAAAGTGATTTACAATGGTGTTGATCAGTTGCCTGTTGTCGACATCATTGGTGCTGAGTCCAGAAACACCGATCTTACGATCATGGAACTTCCGGAGTTCAGTCACCGGGCTGCAGATACAGCATTTGCACAAGTCAATACCCTTGCCGACAGTGCAGGTACTTCCCTTTTCATCTCACCTTCAACTGTATTTGACACATTCAGTTTGCTGGGCTTTGAGGAAGACACCAAAGAAAGCATTCCTGAAGAAAAAAGCCGGCCTTCCCCAGATATATTTAACAACCTGCGTTTTTCAGCAAATGACATAATTGCAAATGAAGTAAATAATATCGGGCAAACAGCAGGACGTTTTGCCCAGAGGTTTTTTGAACAGGGGCCCGAGCGAATACTGAAACTTGATTTGCGGTTTTTCCCTGAAATACGTCATTTTGCTCTGCGTACAACAGACTCCCTTGAAAAGCTTGTCACAGAAACAAAGCCAACAGAGCTTCCATTGGCATTTCTGCGAATGCTCAATGATTTTTCTTTTCATTCACAGAGGCAAATACAACTACTCCGTGATCAAAGAGTTTCTGCCATCAAGACAATTCTGGAAGAGGCCACGCTTGAGTACCTGGATGCCCTGAGAGCCATGCGCAATGTAATGCCGGAGTATATTCGCCTGAAGCGCAGCCGTAAACAACTGGCTTTGAAAAAAGAAGACAGCCTTCGTACGCGCGTATATAAAACACGAAAGATCCTGCTTGCTTATATATTGCGTCGGCCTGTAACCCATAGAATCAGGGTGATTCCGCCCGCTGAATATTTTCTCTATCACAGTCGCCTCAAATCTTTGCAGCAAATTCTGGCAGATTTTTCCATGCATACATTTGCTGAGGTTGTGGAAATAAGAAAGCTGCTGAACGGCATCCATGAGTTGATTGAAAAAAGCAGGCTGGACCCTGAAAGCAAGCCTAAACTTAAAGAACGCATAAAGTTGGAGCGCAGCAGGCTGGAAGCCAGGTTAAAGCTGCTTGAACTGGAAAGCCAGCAATTCTATTATTCTGCCGGGCAAAAATTTTATGAAGACCTTCTCCATGATCTGCAGCATTTTAGTCACCACCTTGAAAGCACGGGAGCGAATATCAGAAGTGCCCATTTTTCATCCCAGGCAGCAGAAATCCCTGTGCTGACAGAAGATATATCCGGCTTTGCCTCCACATGGTCAAACAACCTGGAGTTATTCATCAACAAAGCCACCCTGGACTTCTATGTCTTATCTTTAAAAGGCCGAATCCATTCAAAAATTAAAAAGTACCATTCTGATCTTAAATCCAACCTTGAGTTTAATTTGGTGCGGCGCCTGGAATCGTTTGAGCAATTTGCGCAGGGAATACTTGAACCTCCTGGCGACTCAGCCAAACGTCAAAACCGCCTTGATCATGAAAGCCTCAAAACCGTTCCGGTAGCAGATATTTATCGTGGCTTGTACGCAGAGATAGGGGAATTGATGAGGGATATCCCTGAAAAGGTAGAAGTAACGGCAGACCAGTTAAATGAGAAAAACAAAGAAACAGCTTTTGTTGACTCCGGAAGGGTGGAGGTGAGTTTTCGCAAAACAGTTGAGTATTATATCGGTTCAGAATTGATCGACCACTGTATAAGGGTCTCCAATGAAAAAGAGGTGTATTTGCAGCAGGTTATTACGGGGATCAGGGACGCAATTCGCTTACTCAACTTTGGTCTTGACAGTGAAAGCAAAAATGATGCAAACTCGGAACAGATTGAACGACATGAGCAAACCCTCACCCTTGTCAGGAACTTCCTGGAAAGGGTAAAGATTGAGAAGGGTAAGATCATGGGTGTGGCAGGCTTCATGGAAGAGAAGCTGGAAGAAGGTCTTCGCAGGGCGTTTGACCCCTTGTCGGCGGCTACCATTAGCACATCCAGCATGGCTGTTCGGAGAAAAACGCGTGAATTGGAGCAGGGAGAGCTCTCAAACAACATTCTTCGTCAATGGCAAAAAGTCAAGGAAGTTGCCCGCAACCGTTTTGTGGACCTGATGTACAGCAAGAGTGAAGGTCAGCTCTGGATCAGTTACATGGCAAAAGGGGACACACTTCCGGCAGCTGCCAATAAACAGATATTGTCTTTTGTGGAAGCCATCACGCCTCTTCAATCGGTGATGAAGGAATTGCCTTTTTACTACACTTCATTGTTTTCAGGACATTCAGGTACCAGTGAAGATTTTTGGGTTGGCATGAAACGCGAAATGGACGATTGCAAACGTGCCATTCAGCGTTTCAGGTCAGGGTATGGAGGAGCATTGATCATTACCGGCACGCGCAGCTCGGGTAAGTCAAGCCTGTCAAAAAAGATGGCTGAAATGTATTTCAGCAGGGATCATATTCACACGGTTCGTGCTCCCCAGGGTTGCAATGCCGACATCAATCTGTTTACACAAAAACTGATGGAGACACTGCAAATACAAAACAACAGGTTGCACGATGCTTTCCGCGCATTGCCACCGGGGAAAGCAATCGTAATCCAGGACCTCGGCCTTTGGTGGGAGCGACGTCCGGGAGGAGATGCCGTTGTTCAAATGATCAGGGAGCTTATTGACCTGTTTGGCCATAAATGCTTGTTTATCATAAATATAAATAGTCATGCCCTTGAATTAATTCATCAGCAGACACACATCGGACTGCATGCTTTGGACACCGTTGTATGTGAACCTTTTGATGCGAGAGAACTGAAGAACATGCTGTTGCTCCGCCATCAGGCCGGTGGCATGAAGTACAAATACAACAAAAAGGAAGAAGACCGGATGACAGCATGGGACCAGGCCAGGCTGTTTAACAAACTTTTTGATCTTTCCTATGGTAATCCGGGAACCGCGACTATACTCTGGCTTTCGGCTATCCGCAAAGTGTCGGGGAAAACCATTGTTATGGATCCTTTCCGCTTGCCTTCCACCGATGTGTTCAATATACTGACAAACGAACAATGGTTCTACATACAGCAGTTTGTTATTAACAGGAGGATGGGAGCCGATAAACTCGCTGCAAACCTGGAAAGACCTTACGAAGAAGTAAAAACGAACATTCGCAACTTAATGCGTGCCGGTATCCTGGTGGAGAGATTCGATGGTATTTACACCATCAGACCCGGTTTGGACTTATACATGATAGATCAACTGAAAAAGAAAAAGCACATATGAACCTGATGATTTTTGTTTTGGCAGGATTCCTGCTTTTTTTTATGTTTCAGCTCCTGAGCCGGGCAAGGCGGGCGTTTACCAAAAAAAAGCTTTGGCGCAGGAGCGCTGCATCCTTGTTGCCCCTTGCAGAGCTTATATTATGGGTGGCTTATGCATTTTGGGGTGTGCATATTTTTTTTGGCAAGTATATCTATTTTGACCTGGTCGTAGGTATAATGGTCGTTTTGGTGATCGTGGCCATTGCATGGTTTGTGTTTCGCGATCTTTTGGCGGGTGTTTTGCTTAAAGCCGAAAAGGCACTTGAGCCTGGACAGACAATCAAAACCCCTTTTGCAGAAGGCAAGATCAAACATCTGGGAAGCAGATCCATAGAGTTGATCAATGACCTGGGTGAACTGGTAAAAATCCCGTACTCCCGCCTTAGCAATGAATTGTTTATTCTCCCTCCCGACAATGAAGACAGCTTGCCCCACCACCTGGAAATTGTTTTGCAAAACGACCAAAATCCGGACGAACTGAGAAAACGCATAAAGGAAAATCTGATCGCCATGCCCTGGGTGTTGCTTCCGGTACCAGACATAACAGTGATAAAAGGAAAAGATGGGGAACCAAAACTACATGTAATGTTTTATACCCACATCCGCTCTCACGCAGCCATTGTAGAAGAAAAGCTCAAAAAAATTGCCCGACAGCATTAAGGAGCTGCATTCGGAGAAGACCTTATAACTCTCTGTTCACTGTAAAATCAATCAGCTGTTTCAGCGATTGCCTTGCCGGGACATCCGGCATAGTATGCAGCAACTCCAGGGCCTGATCCTTATAAAGATTCATAAAGTCCCTCGCGTAAGCTATGCCACCCTTTTCATTAACCAGTTCCATTAATTCGTTGACCTTTACGGGATCCTGATTGTGATTTTTGACGATATTGATGATTTTTCTCCTTTCTTTATAGGAAGAATGTTTGATCAAATAGATTAGCGGGAGAGTCAGTTTTTGTTCTTTGATATCAGTGCCCGATGGTTTTCCCTTGGCCGTGCCTGTTTCAAAGTCAAGTATGTCGTCTTTGATCTGAAAGGCAATCCCTGCTTTTTCACCAATCAGGTGCATGCGCAAAACATCTTCCGGGGATGCACCTGCAGAGGCAGCGCCACAAGCCATGCAAGATGCAATGAGTGAGGCTGTTTTTTTCCTGATGATCTCAAAATATACGTCTTCATCAACATCCAGACTGCGTGCTTTTTCAATCTGCATCAGCTCACCTTCGCTCATCTCTTTTACCGACGTTGTCACAATCTTCAATAAATCAAAATCATCATAATCAAGCGATAACAATAATCCCCTTGAGAGAAGATAGTCCCCTACAAGTACGGATATTTTGTTTTTCCACAAGGCATTAAGCGAAAAGAACCCCCGGCGCTCGTTGGAATCATCCACCACGTCGTCATGGATCAGGGTGGCCGTATGCAAGAGTTCAATCAACGAAGCGGCACGGTATGTCCGTTCGGAGATTTCTCCAAACAAACCCGCTGCGAAAAATACATACAGCGGGCGTATCTGTTTGCCCTTTCTCCTTACTATGTAGCGCGTGATCTTGTCGAGAAGAGGTACTTTGCTTTTCATGGAATCCCTGAAACGGGATTCAAATATCTTTACATGCTCCTCAACAGGGGCTTTTATCTCTTTCAATGTCATGATGACAGTATTTTTCCTGCTTCAAACTTACAACAGCTTAAGGAATTATACAAGATAAACAGGAAATATTCATTCTTGTTTGAACAATGCGAGCCTGTTGAGCCCCAAAGCTTCGGCAATACGTATACGAATGTAAATCCAAGCCCTGAACATGCACCGGCATATTTCAGAACACATTCAATAATTGGCAGTAATGAAGCTAAGCTGGTCTTAAAGAAATTCTTGATGAAACCACCTTTGATACATTTTCTGCAGGAATGCGCTCCTGCAGCATACTATCCCTTTCCCTGATGGTCACAGTGTTGTCTTCCAGGGTTTGGTGATCTACGGTGATGCAATAAGGCGTCCCGATAGCGTCTTGCCTTCGGTATCGACGGCCGATAGCATCTTTGTCTTCATACTGGCACATAAACTCATATTTCAGACGATCAAACAGTTCCCTGCCTTTCTCAGGCAAGCCGTCTTTTTTCACTAGTGGCAAAACAGCGATCTTTACAGGTGCCAGGGCGGGGGGAATGTTCATGACCACCCGCTCAGAACCGTCTTCCAGCTTTTCTTCCGTGAAAGCGAAGCTGACAACCGCCAGGAACATCCGGTCGAGTCCGATGGATGTTTCCACCACATAGGGGGTATAACTTTCGTTGGAATCAGGGTCAAAATACTGAAGCTTTTTACCGCTGAACTTCTGGTGTGCCCCCAGGTCAAAATCTGTACGAGAGTGGATGCCTTCGATCTCTTTGAACCCAAACGGAAACTCGAATTCGATGTCCACGGCGGCATTGGCATAATGCGCCAGCTTGTCGTGGTCGTGTATGCGAAACATTTCCCCCGGAATGCCTAAAGCCAGGTGCCAGCGCATCCTCTCTTCCTTCCAGTATTCAAACCATTCTTTTTCCAGGCCGGGTTTAATAAAATACTGCATTTCCATCTGCTCAAACTCCCGCATCCGAAAAATAAACTGACGTGCAACAATCTCGTTGCGGAAAGCCTTCCCAATTTGCGCGATTCCAAAGGGCAACTTTTTCCGTCCTGTTTTTTGCACATTCAGGTAGTTGACAAATATTCCCTGGGCTGTCTCGGGCCTGAGATATACCAAAGAAGCCCCGTCGCTGGCCGAGCCCATCTGGCTGCTGAACATCAGGTTAAACTGACGCACATCCGTCCAGTTTCGTGAACCCGACACCGGACAGCTTATTTCCAACTCATCAATCAGTGCTTTCAGGTCATCAAGATGGCCATTTTCCATGGCTGGCACAAAGCGGGCATTGATGTCAAGGATTTTTTGAAGATTTGCCTGCACACGGGGATTGGTTTCCCGGAACATTTTCTCATCAAATGTATCACCAAAACGTTTTGCTGCTTTTTGCACCTCCTTATTGATTTTTTCTTCCAGTTTGGCAATATGGTCTTCAATCAGTACGTCGGCACGGTATCTTTTTTTGGAGTCCTTATTGTCGATGAGCGGATCATTAAAGGCATCAACGTGTCCGCTGGCTTTCCATACAGTCGGATGCATAAAAATGGCAGAATCCAGCCCAACTATGTTGTCATGATACTGAACCATCGACTTCCACCAGTAATCTTTGATGTTGTTTTTCAGCTCAGCACCGTTTTGACCATAATCATATACGGCACTTAAGCCGTCATAGATTTCGCTGGATGGAAATATGAACCCATATTCTTTGCAATGCGCGATGATCTTTTTAAATCTGTCTTCCCCTTTATTCATTATTCGGTTTTATTGTGATTGAATGATTATGAACATACTATGTGACTCAATGGCTTTTCAGCTGAAAACATCATTCAATGGGTTTCATGTTGAATCGCCTTTGTTTGTGTTTATTACCACCCTCAGGCTTCTCGGAATGATCTCAAAAGCAAAAGGGGCATGTCCGAGGGATTCACCGTCAGCTTCCAGGAGCAAAGGAGACTCACATTCGATTCGTATGTTTTTCCCCAGAAAGCTTTCCACCCTCTTGTGTTTTTTGATGGTTCCGTCGTATAGCCTTCGCACGTTGGTTATTACCGACCATTTGCTCAGGTCTTTAATCATTGTAAGATCAAAAAGGCCATCGTCTGTTTTGGCGTCGGGTGTTTGTTGCATCCCGCCTCCATTATATTTGCCAATCCCGACCCCGATACTGAAAACCTTGTCGGTTAACTCATTGCCGTCAATGATCATCGTTGTTTGACANGACTTATAAGAAAACAGGGAGCCGATAAGGTTTACCAGGTAGAGAAACGGATTTCCCCTCCCCCGGATTTTGTCGGCATTGGTTTTTTTTGCCACCAGTCCGTCAAAACCGAGGCCGGCAACATTAACAAAAAAACGGGAGTGCTGCCTGTTGTTATTATAGTACCGTACAATGCCAACATCCTGAAGCATGGTTTCACCCTGTTTCAGGATCAGTATTGACTGCTCATAATTGGTAGGTATGTTATAAGTTCTGATCCAGTCGTTACCTGTGCCAACCGAAATCATACCCACGGTGACCCCGGTTGTGGGCCATTTTGTTTGACCAAAAACACCATTTACCACCTCATTTATGGTACCATCGCCACCAACGGCGATGAAATTCCTGTACCCTGCTGCCATGTTTTCCAGCACCAGTTCACAGGCGTGCAATGGCCGTTCAGTAAAAACTGCCTGGTAAGCAAAACCATGCTTTTCCAGGAGGCCGGAAATTTTGCCCCAGTCCCTCCCTGCTTTTCCTATGCCGGCATTGGGGTTAACCACAACCAGCCATTCCTTCTGTTGATAATTGGTCAATTGAAATTCTTTGTTGTCTTGTTTTTTGGAAGATGCAAAGGTAAAAAAAATATCAGAACGCCTGACAGGCAGGCATTGATAAACGTTCGCACGGCAGGCCCTTAAGGATGTTTTATACTGAAGAAACCCACCCGCTTTTTAATATGTATTCTGCGATTTGAATGGCATTTGTAGCCGCTCCCTTGCGTAAATTATCAGCCACAATCCACATGTCCAACCCAAATGGAACCGAAACGTCTCTGCGGATTCTGCCTACGAAAACCTCGTCTTTCCCTTCTGCGTATTTTGGCATGGGATAAATGTTGCCGGCAGGATCATCCTGCACAACAACACCTTCGGCTTTTTCCAGTAATTGTAAGATGTCGGCCAGCACAAAATCATTCTTCAGCTCAACGTTAACCGCCTCAGAATGTCCGCCCACAACCGGAATGCGTACAACGGTGGCGGTTATTTGCAGGTCAGGAGCACGCAAAATCTTCCTGGTTTCTGTAACCAGCTTCATCTCTTCTGCAGTATAAGCATTTTCAAGAAATGCGCCGCCATGGGGAAAACAATTCAGGTCAATGGGATAAGGATACGCCATTTCCCCCTGCTGTCCCTGACGTTCGTTGTGCAGTTGCGCCACCGCTTTTACCCCTGTTCCCGTAACCGACTGATAGGTTGAAACAACCAGTCGTTTTATGCCATAGGTTTTATGAATGGGTGCCAGGGCAACAACCATCTGTATGGTGCTGCAGTTCGGATTGGCAATGATCTTTGCAGACGCCCGGAGACTGTCTGCATTTACTTCAGGCACCACCAGAGGCACTTCGGGGTCTGCCCGCCAGGCTGATGAATTGTCGATGACAAACCAGCCACGTTCGGCAAAAGCTTCGGCATAACGCAGGGAGGTTGATGCGCCGGCTGAAAAAATGGCTATTCCCGGTGACGCCGTTAATGCATGTTCAACCCCGGTAACGGTGTAAGTCTTGTTCCTGAAAACCACCTCGCGGCCAACAGACCGCTCCGATGCACATGGGATAAAGTTTGTTATCTCCATCTTTCGCTCTTCCATCACCCGCATCATCACTTCACCTACGAGCCCGGTGGCTCCAATCAATGCTACTACCATAAAAAAGAGGTTTTAAACCGTTTGCAATCTTTTCCAAAAATAATCAATCTCTGAATCAAAAAAAAGACATAATTTTATGTCTTAAAAAAACAATCAATGAAAGAAAAAAACATTTTATTTGTTTTGTTGTTTGTTCCTGTTGTCCTTTCTGCTCAGTTTGTGGATGATTTCAGCAACGGCAACTTCACGGATGATCCGCCATGGGTTGGCGATCATCATTTATTTGTTGTGGATAATGGCATGCTGCGCTTATTTGATGATGATGCAGGAATGGCGTGGCTTTCCACAGAAAACCAGATAGTTTCCAACACACAGTGGGATTTGTGGGTCCGTATAGCTTTCACACCATCTGACAACAACCATCCCAGGATTTACCTGGTGAGCAATGAAGCAGATTTAACGGGCCCGTTGAATGGTTATTTTCTCCAGGTCGGAAAAACGGGCGGAGACATGAAGCGCTTGTTTTTCTATCGCCAGCAGGGTACAGAAACTGTGTTGTTGATGACGGGCAGTATGAATCTGGCATCGGGCAGCAACAATATAATGCGAATCAGGGTAGTTCGCGATGGAGCGGGCAACTGGGCTTTTTATGCCGATCCTGCCGGAGGTTATATGTTTTTGCCACAGGGATCGGTGTTTGACAACCACATCACCGGTACTTCCTGGTTTGGGGTCCGATGCACCTATACAGCCAGCAACAGCAGGCGGTTTTATTTCGACGACTTCCGTGTAGGTGATATATTACCTGAAGATCCGCCGCAGGTGGAAAGAATTGTTGTTGATTCACCCACAACACTCGATGTGATCTTTAACCGTGTGGTAAGCACAGAGTCTGCCACACAAATCACCAACTATTTTGTTGACAGGGGTGTCGGGCATCCGCTCATTGCGGCAAAAGATCCGGACTTTCCTAATGTGGTCAGGCTGCTTTTTGTTGAGCCCTTCGACATCAATCTGTTGTATCATATTGAAATCAGCGGGGTGCAAAGTGTTGACGGGCAATATATGGAGCCTTACCTCGGATATTTTGTAAACTATGTTTCAAACCGTTTTGATGTGGTTTTTAATGAGATAATGGCCAACAGCAGGCCTGTTGTAGCGCTCCCGCCACACGATTGGGTGGAGTTGTATAATACCACAGATATACCCATTAACCTTGAAGGCTGGACCTTGCAGCATGGTGCCACCATTCGGGAAATCCCGGAAGCAGTCATTTTACCTTCCAGCTACCTGGTTTTAACAACGGAAGAGGCTTTTCCATTTCTTGAAACCTATGGAAATACCATCGCCATCCCTGCACTGTCTGCGAACGCATTCACCATTGGCGGCACCTTGTTGATCCTCAGGGATCAGCTTGGAAAAATGGTGTCATACGTCAGATATTCCGACCGATGGTATCGTGATGCGGCAAAATCCGGGGGTGGCTGGTCATTAGAAAAAATTGACCCATATAACTTTTGTCAGGGTGCCGAAAACTGGCGGGCATCCGATGA
>SL_3KL_010_SEDDRAFT_10003565_pt1 | contig 14122 bp, 15 predicted proteins | sample SodLakKL_010_SED_2_FD_10381 | JGI IMG/M metagenome (IMG submission 10381)
CATCGAGGCGGTGGTGGCGATGATCCGCGAGCGATTGCGGGTCGCCCTATCTGCCCGGGAGCGGCAATAGGCCGTCATGCAGCACGCAGTAGAGCAGCAGTAGAAGTGAAACCAATCGTTCCCGCTGATGCGGGATGTGTTCAACCCAAGCCCGGATGCGGCGTTGTGTCGCAGACCGTCCCAATCACAGGTTTAACAAATCCATGAGTGAAAGTTTTGCGCAAATGCTCGAAGAGAGCATGGCCTACACCCAGATGCAGCCGGGTGCCATTCTCAGTGCCACGGTCATCCACGTCGGCCCCGATGTCGTCCTGGTCAACGCCGGACTCAAATCCGAGGGCGTGATCCCCACCGAACAGTTCATGAACGAACGTGGGGAACTGGAAGTGCAGGTGGGCGACGTGGTCGAAGTCGCGCTCGAAGCCGCGGAAGACGGCTTCGGCGAAACCCGCATGTCGCGTGAAAAGGCCAAACGCGCCAAGGCGTGGGATCGCCTGGAAGGCGCCATGGAAGACGAGAAGTATGTCATCGGGCTGATCTCCGGCAAGGTCAAGGGCGGCTACACCGTCGAACTCGGCGACATCCGCGTTCCTGCCGGGCTCGCTCGTGGATGTGCGGCCGGTTCGCGACACCGCGTACCTGGAAGGCAAGGAACTGGAATTCAAGCTGATCAAGCTGGATCGCCGGCGCAACAACGTGGTGGTGTCGCGCCGGGCTGTGGTCGAGCAGGAATACAGCGCCGAGCGCGAGGAACTGCTGAAGAACCTGCAGGAAGGCGTGGTCGTGAAGGGGATCGTTAAGAATCTCACCGACTACGGCGCGTTCCTGGATCTGGGCGGGATCGACGGCCTGCTGCACATCACCGACATGGCGTGGAAGCGGGTGAAGCATCCCTCCGACGTGGTCAACATCGGTGACGAGGTCGACGTCAAGGTGCTCAAGTTCGACCGCGAGCGCATGCGTGTTTCCCTCGGCCTGAAGCAGCTGGGCGAGGATCCGTGGGAGAACATCACCCGCCGTTACCCGACCGGCACCCGCATCTTCGGCCGTGTCACCAACATCACCGACTACGGCTGCTTCGTGGAGATCGAAGACGGGGTCGAAGGCCTGGTACACGTCTCCGAGATGGATTGGACCAACAAGAACGTGAACCCCGGCAAGGCCGTTGCCATCGGTGACGAGGTCGAGGTCATGATCCTCGATCTGGACGAGGAACGCCGCCGGATCTCCCTGGGCATGAAGCAGTGTCTGCAGAATCCCTGGGAAGACTTTGCGTCGAACCACAACCGGGGCGAGAAAGTGAGTGGCGTGATCAAGTCGATCACCGACTTCGGGGTCTTTGTCGGCCTGGACGGTGGCATCGACGGTCTGATCCACCTGTCCGATCTCTCCTGGCAGGTGCCCGGCGAGGAGGCCATCCGCAACTTCAAGAAGGGGGATGAGGTGGAAGCGGTGGTGCTGTCCGTCGATCCCGAGCGTGAACGGATTTCGCTGGGACTGAAGCAGCTGGACCGCGATCCGTTCTCCAGCTTCGTGGCCGAACACACCAAGGGCAGCATCGTGTCCGGTGTGGTCAAGGAGGTCGATGCAAAGGCCGCCGTGATCGAACTGGCCGATGGCATCGACGGCATCCTGCGCGCGGGCGACATCTCGCGTGACCGAGTCGAGGATGCACGCAGTGTGCTGAACGTTGGCGACAAGGTCGAGGCCAAGTTCATGGGCGTGGACAAGAAGACCCGTGCCATCAGCCTGTCGATCAAGGCCAAGGACTACCAGGAAGAGGCCGAGATGGTCAGCGACTACGCCAGCGCGGGTTCCACGGCCACCACCTCGCTCGGCGCGCTGTTGCAGGAAAAGATGCGCGGCAAGAACGACTGAGCAGACCGCCCGTGTGACCGACACACCGGGCGCCGTGATTTCCTGCGGCGCCCGGTGTGTCGGTGCCGAATGCGATTATCTGAACGACAGCGGACAGCAGGGAGGCTGGCCGCCAGAGTGAGGGCCTGAGCGTCCGGGCCTGGGCAAAAAAACGGGCTGCATCCGGCGCCGTGTTGCCGTTGAGGGAGCTGCAATGGGGCCTGTATGTGAGGAAACCGTCGGTGCGGCCCGCACCGCTCTCATTCCGTGAATAAGAAAAAAACAGGGGGGATGTGTTGTTATGACAAAATCTGAGTTGATCGAGAAACTCGCCGAGAAGACCCCCCATCTGCCCCCAAAGGACGTTGAATTGTGCGTGAAGGCCGTTCTCGAACGCATGAGTCAGGCTCTGGCTCACGGGGATCGGGTCGAAATTCGTGGTTTCGGCAGCTTCGCACTGCATTTCCGGCCGCCACGGATAGGCCGCAATCCCAAGACCGGCAAGGGCGTCGCCCTGCCGGGCAAGCACGTGCCTCATTTCAAGCCCGGGAAGGAATTGCGCGAGCGCGTGAACCAGGCGTTTGCCGACACCGGAAGTTGAATCCCCCATGAGCGGGCAATGGCTTATGCTGCTGCTGCCCGTGGCGGCGGCGAGCGGTTGGTTCGCGGCGCGCCACGTTCATTCCCGTCGCCACGCTTCCCGGGAGCCCCCTCTGGACCGCTATCTGGAGGGCGTGCGCTATTTGCTGGATGACCAGACTGACCGTGCACTGCAGGCCTTCATCGAAGTCGTCGAGATCGACCACGAGACCTTTGAAACGCACCTGATCATCGGGCGCCTGTTCCGGCGACGAGGCGAGGTGGACCGTGCGATCCGCATCCACCAGAACCTCGCCGCACGCCCGGCTGTGACCGATGCGCAGCGCGCGCAGGCGACCTATGAAATGGGTCGGGATTTCCTTCTGGCCGGTGTGCTGGACCGTGCTGAGGTGGTCTTTCGAGAATTGATGGATTCGCCCACGGTAGGCAACCGGGCCCTGGAGGGACTGCGCAACGTCTACGAGACCCAACGGGACTGGGCGCATGCGATCGAGATCGGTCTGCAACTCAAGGATCAGGAGGGTGCGTCGGCATCACTGCGCATTGCTCATTACGAGTGCGAACTCGCGCTGGAAAGACTGGAAGAAGACAAGACCGACCTTGCCCTGGAACACGCCAATCGGGCCATGGACCTGTGCCCGGGCCTCTCCCGGGCATTACTGCTGCGAGCGACCGTGGCGGAGCGCAATGGCGACATCCCGTTGTCGATCCGTCTGGGGCGCGAAGCGGTCGAACGTACCCCGGCTCTGGCGACGCTGGTGGTTCCCAAGCTGGAACGCCTGTACCTGAACGCAGGCCTGCCTGGGGCCAGCCGCAGGCTGGAGGATACTCTACGCGCCCTGGCCAACGAGAAGAACATCACCGTGGCCAGCATAGCCCTGATGCGCCTGTACCGGCGCTCGAACCGGCTGGATGAAGCCCTGACGCAGCTCCACAGGATTCTGGCGCAGCGCCCGGTGCCTACCTCCGGACTTCTGGAGGCTGTTCGCTGGATGAAGATCCTCCCGGCAGTGCACACCTACAGCAGTGAGTTCGCAGCCTTCGAGAAGGCGCTGATGGACCAGCTGCGCAGCCAACCCCTCTACCAGTGTAGCAACTGTGGCTACCAGGGCCGGGCACATGTCTGGCAGTGTCCCAGCTGCCGCCGCTGGGATACCCTGCGGGGCATGGACCTGGATCTGGACCAGCCGCCAAACCAGACTTTTCAATAAAAAAGATAATTGACATGAGCATCGATCCAAAAGTTATTGTTGCACTGGATTTTCCTGACCGGATGGCGGCCGAGAGAATGGCCGGGCAACTGGACCCGCGTCAGTGCGCGGTGAAGGTGGGTTTCGAGCTGTTCGTTGCCGCGGGCCCCAGTCTTGTGGAGCACCTTCAGGCGCTGGGATTCCGGGTTTTCCTCGATCTCAAGTTTCATGACATCCCGAACACGGTGGCGGGCGCCTGCCGCGCCGCCGCGCGCCTCGGCGTCTGGATCGTCAACGTGCATGCCNCGGGCGGGCTGGAGATGATGCGGGCGGCCCACGACGCGGTGCGGGAAATCCGACCCGAGACACGGCTCATCGCCGTAACCGTCTTGACCTCCAGCGATGCGGAAACGCTTCGTGGGATCGGCATCGATCGCAGTCCCGAGCAACAGGTGCTGCGCCTTGCCGATCTGGCGGTAGGCGAAGCCGGCCTGGACGGACTGGTGTGTTCCCCGATGGAGGCATCGGTGCTGCGCCAGCGTCTCGGGAACATGCCCTGGCTGGTCACACCGGGGATCCGTTCAGGCGGCGGCGCCGGCGATGACCAGAAACGCGTGATGACCGCGGGCGCCGCATTCCGGGCAGGAGCGAGTCATATCGTCGTAGGCAGGCCCATCACGCAGGCCCCCGATCCCGCGGCCGCCGTCGCGGCGATCCTTGCAGAGATCCCCGGGCAGGCCTGATTCGCGAAGCCAACAGGTACGGAAGGAGGCGGTCAGGTTGGTGGAATCTCCCTGCGCGCCCCCTTTGCCCACGGACGCATTCGAGGTTAGGATAGACGCGGTGCCGGGATTGGCACCGTGCTACCAACGCAAAACATGGAGGTTGTCAACATGAAAAAGTGGATCCTTGCCGTACTTTTCCTGATGCTCGTCGCCGTGCCGGCTGCGTGGGCCTCTGGCCCCGTGAATGTCAACACTGCGTCGGCCGAGGAATTGGCTCAACTCGGCAATGTCGGACCGGCCAAGGCTGCAGCAATCGTGGCATACCGCGAGGAGAACGGCCCTTTCCGCTCGATACAGGAGCTCACGCGGGTCACCGGCATCGGTGAACGTACCGTCGAGATGAACCTGGATCGAATCGCTTTTGAATAAGGCCTGACCCGGGGCGGGCCACCTGGTGTGGCCCGCTTCGCACACCAGAAAAACGCGAAGAGAGAGCATGACCAAAAACCCGCAGCAACGCATTCGAATGGCCGTCTTCCCCGTAGCCGGCATGGGCACACGCTTCCTCCCGGCCACCAAGGCCAATCCGAAGGAGATGCTGCCGGTGGTCGACAAGCCGCTGATTCAGTACGCCGCGGAGGAAGCCGTCGCCGCCGGCATCGAGACCCTGGTCTTCGTCACCGGCCGCAACAAGCGCTCCATCCCGGACCATTTCGACAAGGCGTACGAACTCGAGACCGAATTGGCAGAGCGCGGCAAGACCGCGCTGCTGGAGCTGGTGCGCAATATCGTCCCGCCAAAGGTTACCTGCGTCTATGTGCGCCAGACCGATGCCCTGGGTCTGGGCCACGCAGTCGGCTGCGCCCGCCCGATCGTGCAGCATGAGCCCTTCGCGGTGATCCTGGCGGACGACCTGATCGTTAGCCATGAGGGCGGGGCGCTGGCGCAGATGGTGGAACAGTTCAACGAGACACAGTGCAGTGTGCTCGGCGTCGAGGAAGTCCCCCCCGAGGAAACGGGAAAGTACGGCGTCATCGATCCTGTTGCCACTGATACACCGGGCCTTTGGGACGTCCGCGGCATCGTCGAGAAGCCACGCCCGGAGGATGCACCCTCGAATGTGGCAGTGGTCGGTCGTTACATCCTGACCCCGCGCATCTTCGATCTACTGGAAAAGCAGGAGGCGGGCGCAGGTGGGGAGATCCAGCTGACCGATGCCATCGCGCAACTGCTGAAGGAGGAGCGCGTCACCGCCTTCGAATTCAAGGGCCAGCGCTTCGACTGCGGCAGCAAACTGGGCTATCTCAAGGCCACCGTGGAATTCGCCCTGCAGCACCCGGAACTTCAGGACGACTTCAAGGCCTATCTGGAGTCCCGTTTCGGCTGAGATGCAGACGGCCGCCCTCGCCACGCAGGGGGAGGCTAGCGCAATCTGGGCCACCCAGACGCTGGAGGCCCGTGAATCCGATGGACTGGCAACGTACGCTCGGCATCCTGCGCTCGCTGGTGATCTATTGGCGGCCGGGGCGACAGCGTGGTTTGCGCCGCCTCTATCGCCCCTTCCTGCGTGACCAGGCGCTGGTGTTCGACGTTGGTGCACACCTGGGTGACCGCACGCGAGCCTTCGCGAGCCTGGGGGCCAGGGTGGTCGCATTGGAGCCGCAGCCGCATCTGTTTCAATGGCTGCGCCGGCTCGTCGGTTCCCGGCCCGGGGTCATCCTGCGCCCGGAGGGGGTCGCCCGGCATCCCGGCGAGGCGATGCTCGCGGTGAGCCGGCGCACACCGACGGTATCCACACTCTCCCGCTACTGGCAGACCGACCTCGGCCGCAACAACCCGTCATTCGGGACGGTGGCCTGGGAGGATTCCGTTCGGATTCCCCTGGTCACCCTGGACCAACTGATCGACGAATACGGTCTCCCGGATTTCTGCAAGATCGATGTCGAGGGCTTCGAGGCCGAAGTCGTGGCCGGGCTCAGCCAGCCGGTACCGGCGCTCTCGCTGGAGTTCGTCGCCGGCGCCCTGGAGATTGCCGGGGACGCGGTGCGAAGGCTCGCCATACTCGGACCTTACGAATTCAATGCCATCCGCGGTGAGCAACGGCGTTATCTGTTCGCCGAGTGGCTGTCGGCCTCGACCCTGCTGCAGTGGCTCCAGGACGGGGCTGATGCGCTCCCTTCCGGAGATATCTATGCGCGTTTGCCCGATCCCGCGACCCGAACGGATCCGGATTGCGCCGAGTTGCAGACTGGGCCAGAAGGCGCCCTGACTGCTATCCGCGCGACGGGGGGCGGGCAGCGATGAACCGGTGCGGGTTTCCTCGTTGGCAGGATATGACGGCGCCCGAGATCCGGGCCTTCTCGCGCCGGGATCCGGTGGTGATCCTGCCGCTGGCGGCGATCGAACAGCATGGCCCGCATTTGCCGTTGTCCACAGACCTGGACATTGGCCTGGGACTGCTCGAGGCAGCGGCGGCCAGACTCGGTGATTCCTGCGCAGTGCTGGTTCTGCCCCCGATGGCGGTGGGCACCAGCATGGAGCATGAGGCCTTCCCAGGCACCCTGAGCCTGGATCCCGAGACCGCGTTGACGGTGATTGGACACTACGGTGCCGACGTGGCCCGCGCCGGTGCCCGGCGCCTTCTGCTCTGCAACAGCCATGGCGGCAATACCCAGGTGATGGATCTCGCCGGACTTCGTCTGCGCCGGGATCACGGGCTTCTCGTGGCCAAGTGCAGCTATTTCCGGCTCCCGCCCCCGGCCGACCTCGACTTGCCGGCGGGCGAACTCCGGCACGGATTGCACGGTGGCGCAGTCGAGACCGCGATGATGCTGCACCTGACGCCTGGCTCCGTGCGCATCGAACAGTGTGCGGACAACGTGTCCGTCGGCTATCGCCTCGAGCGGGAGATGGCGCGGCTGGGACCGGAAGGGGAGGCCTCCTTCGCCTGGATGACGCAGGATCTCCATGCCGACGGTGCGGTGGGAAACGCGCTTCTGGCTGACCCGGACCTGGGCGCGCGACTGGTGGCTCATTACGGTGCGGCCATTGCTCAGGTCATCCGCGACACCGCCACATTTCCGCTCGACGTGCTGCGCTCGCCACAGCGATGAAGCGGGTCCGCGCACCCCGTTGTCATGCGCGCCCGGGGCCCATGCGGCCCGCCCCGGACCTCCCGCCATCGGCGCGTTGGGGTTCCGTGCCATGAACGAAAAACGTGCGGATGCAAGGGCGTGGGACGCGATCCTCGAGCGCCTCGCCACACTCCGGAGAAGCGAAGAAGACCAGCCGGTTGTCCGGGAGCCAGGGACCGAAGGCCATGCGGGTGGCCGCTCCCAGGTCGAGGCCATCTACCTGCCGCTCGTGCAGACCCGGAAACTGGTGATCGCACAGCTCGGTCAGACGCTGGACGGGCGCATCGCCACCCATAGCGGCCACTCGCATTTCGTGACCGGGGCCGAGGACATCGAGCATCTGCACCGCCTCCGGGCCCTGGTGGATGCGGTGGTCGTGGGCGCTGGTACCGCGATTTCCGACGACCCGCAGCTGACGGTGCGTCATGTCCGCGGTGACAACCCGGTCCGCGTGGTACTGGATCCCTCCGGTCGGGTTCCATCAGATCGGAAGCTGTTCCAGGACGGCGCCGCCCCGACCCTGTGGCTGCAGAGCCGGCGCGCGAAGCCGCCTTCTGCCAGCGGGACGGTGGAGGTTCTGCAGATGGACGAGGTCGCTGCGGGTGGGGGGTTCCATCCCGCAACGGTGCTTGAGCGATTGGCTGCCCGCGGCATGACCCGGGTGCTGGTCGAAGGCGGTGGCCTCACCGTGTCCCGCTTTCTGGCGGCCGGGGTGCTGGACCGGCTGCACCTGACGGTCGCGCCCCTGCTGCTGGGCTCGGGGCGCCCCTCGGTGACCCTGGACCCGGTACGTACGCTGCAGGAGGCGCTACGTCCGCAGTGTCGTCACTTCGCCCTGGGTCCGGACATCCTGTTCGATCTCTGCCTTCGTCCCTGAGGCGTCTGGAACCGGCTCCGCCTCGGGCCAGGCTGACCCGGAGCAACGGCAACAGGCCGGGCAGGGAGGCCAGCAGGAACAGCAGCCCGTAAGCCACGGCAATGGCGACGCCTTCGGCGACACCGAGGCCACTGAGCCCCCACAGAAGCGCCGCCGCGCCTTCGCGCACGCCCCAGCCCGCGACGCTGATCGGCAGCATCATCACCAGCAGCACCGGAGCAATCAGGGGCAGCAGGGTCGCCAGCGGAATCTCCGAACCGAGTGCGCGGGCCGCGGCCACGTAGACGATCAGGTTAGCCGCCATCACGAGGGTTGCGGTGCCCACCTGTATCAGCAATACCGGTGCGGGTAGGAATGCCCTGCGCGCATCCGCCCCGAACTCCCGAAGGGCGGCGCGCAATGCCGGAAGCCGTTGCCGGAGGCCCACCCCGCCGATCACGAGGGCTGCGAACGTGAGCGGCACCGCCCAGCCCCATCCGAGCGAGCCCGGTCGCAACGCCGGGATTGCCAACAGGGATGCAATGGCGACGGCCAGCATCACGGACTGGACCACCACCCGCTCCAGCACGACCGCGTGGATGGCGCTGCGCCTGCGCACCGCGACGATGGCGTGGCGCCAGGCCCGCGAGACATCGCCGAGGATGCCGCCGGGGAGGACCTGGTTCAAAAAGACCCCGAGATAGTATTCACCCAGGGCGTGCCGGTAGGGCATGCCGACCCCAAGCCGCGCCGCGGTGAATCGCCAGCGCCAGGCCAGGAGCATGATCTGCAGAACGGAGAGGAGCAGGGCCGGCAATACCCAGCGCAGGTCGAGTTGTACGAGGTGCGCCGCAATCTCGGTGGCGTCGAAGGCCTGGAACAGGAACAGCAGCAGGGTAACGCTGACGGCGAGGCGCAAGACACCTTTTAGCCTGTCGTTCATCGCCCCGATCCCGGCAGCGCGAGCAGATCCTGATGGCCAACCCGCACCCGGATGCGACCGGCAGCGAGGTCCGCACAGCGGCGCCCGCCCCAGGCACGGAATTCGGAACAGCCCACGGGACGTTGTTCGCAGGCCGCCGCCACCCACCCCTCGACCAGCGCCTGGGCCAGCCCCGCGTTCTCGCGTCCGAGATCCCAGGGGCTGGATTCCACCCAGACGTGATAGCCAGCATCGCGGAACCGCGCAGCCAGCTGGCTGGACGCGGCGGGGCCCAACGCGGCGCCGATGCCCTTGTCCCGCTGCTGGTGTGCGTTGACGGCCGCGAGCACGGCATCGTCCAACGGGTCGGGGGAGGACCACTCGACCTGCCCGTCATAACTCAGCACCATCAATGCTGCGGCGCGCCGTTCACGGCAGGCCGCGACCAGCGAGTCGAGCCAGTCCGCGGAGACGAGGTCCAGCAGGGCGGATGCGGTCACCAGGTCCNGCGACGGATCGGCGGCGAAACGATGCCACTCGGAGAGATCGGCNTGAATGCCNCGCCATTCATGCCCACCNGCCTCTGCCGTGGCGAGGGCCAGCAGGGCAGGGTCGTGATCCACCAGNGTCCAGTGCTGGTCGGCCGGCAGCAGGGGCGCGAGAAAGCGCCGGTTGGAGCCGGTACCGGTCCCCAGATCGAGCACATAAAGGCGCCGGCGAGGCCGGCACCAGGCCTGCAGCCGTTGCCCCAACGCCTTGGAGCGTGCCTGGTGATCCACAGGTTCGCGCAGCGCCAGCCAGTCAGCCTGGAAATGCCCGCTCATCGGGCGGCCAACTCGTTCACGGCCGCTGCGAAGGCCGAAGACGCCTGGTTCCAATCGGGCAGCGTCCGTGCATGGGTCAATGCACCCTCTGCCAGACCCTGCCGCAACCCCGGCTCGTCCAGGAGACGAGCGAAAGCGGCGGCCAACGCGTCGACATCCCCAGGAGGGATCAACAATGCCGCCTGGCTTGGCACGGTGTGTGGAATTGCGCCGCCGGTCGTCGCAACGATTGGCAGCCCGTGCGCCATCGCCTCGGTGAAGGCCATGCCATAACCCTCGTACCACGAGGGCAGCGCGAACAGGCTGGCGGACCGATACAGCGCTTCCAGTTCCTCGGTGCTGCTCTCGCCGGCAAAGCGCACGCGGTCGGCGATTCCCAGGCGTCTGGCGTCGGCCCGCACCGCCTGTACGAACGCCGGATCGCGCTCGGTGCTTCCAGCCAGCACGCACTCCCAGGCTCGATCAGGGAGCCGTCCCAGGGCCTGCACCAGCAGGTCCTGCCCCTTGCGCGGCACCATGGAACCCACGCACAGCAGCAGCGGGGGCGTAGCGGATACGGGCGCGTGCACCCCCTGCGCGGGTTCGGTTCCCGGAATCACCACTCGTACCGGAGTCGAAGCCTGCAGCCAGGGCTGCAGCAGAGCGGCCGTGAACGGGCTGGTCACGATCACTGCCTGGCAGGCCGCCAGCGCGCGCTGTTCCAGGTCGCGCAGTTCGGCGGCACGGGGCGGGGGAAGGGCGGTCTCTTCCGAGAGGGGGTGGTGGACCAGCCCGATCAGCACGAGCCGTCCGCCATGGGCTTCGGCAGGCAGGGGCAATCCACCCAGGGCGAGCCCGTCGATCACCACCACCGACCCATCCGGCAGCCGGCGCAGGGTGTGTTCCAGGGCCTGCTCCGCCTCGTGGTCGGGGCCGGGAAAACGGCCGTCCAGCTCGTGCACCTGCACGGACCAGCCCATTCGGCGCAGGCCGGAGCAGATCCGACTGTCGTAGATGTACCCTCCGGTGCGCTGCTCCAGGGGCCCTGGAACCACGAGATGCAACGGGGCCAGGCTCAAAGTGTTCCTTCGTAACTGGCCCAGGCGACGTGGGACTCGTGCAGGGTCACGCAGAGCGCGGTCAGGCCATGTGCGGAGGACCCCAGCTTGCCGCGTTGGATTGCGTCTGCCATGCGCAGGTAGATCTGATGGGCGAGAAACTCCGTTGTGGTGTTCTGCCCGTCAAAATCCGGATGGTCATCAAGGTTCTGATAGTTCAATGCGGCCAGAATGGCGGACAGCTGCTGGCTGGCGAGACCGATGTCCACCACCAGCCCGTCCGAATCGAGGTCCTCGCGGCGGAAGGTGGCATCGACCACATACGTGGCGCCGTGGAGGCGCTGGGCCGGGCCGAACACCTCTCCATTGAAGCTGTGAGCGATCATGAAGTGGTCGCGGACATTGAGACTGTACATGCGGACTCCTTTGGAAGGGCGGCGGAAACACGGGATGATCGTTGTTCGATGACCGTGGGTCAGCGGATTCGTTCCGGCGGTTCCCCGGGTCTGAGTGCGGCCGAACCGCGTCAGGGATACCGGATTCGATGGCAGAGGGTGTCACCGCCGCCGCGGGCCAGTTCGGTCATCACCGCCGGCAATGTATCGAAGACACTCTCGCCAGTGATCAGGTGATCGAGTTCCGGCGCCCGCAGCAGGTTCAGGGCGAGCCCCAGGCGGCGACGGTAGTTCCAGCGGGCCTGCCGATGTGCCGGAATCCGGCCCACCTGGCTGCTCTTCAACACCAGTCTGCGCGAGTGGAAGCCCTCGCCGAGGGGCAGCGTTACCGGGCGGTCGCCATACCAGCTCAGTTCCAGCACGGTGGCCTCCAGGCCAGCGTGCCGCAGGGCCTCGGTCAGGCCATCCGGCTGCCCACTGGCATGAATGACCAGATCCGCGGCGGCAGGCTCCGCAAACTCCCGGGCGAATTCGATCCCCAACGCGGCGCTCGCGGCCCGGCGCGCCGGGTTGATGTCGATCATCGTGACCTGCGTACCGGGGATTTGCCGACAGAGCCAGGCGGTCAGCAGACCCAGCACGCCGGCGCCAAGGATTACGATCCGGTCGCCCGCAAGCGGGCCGGCGTCCCAGAGGGCGTTGATGGCGGTCTCCATGTTCGCTGCGAGCACCGCCCGTTCCGGTGGCACCCCTGCGGGTAACGGAACCGCAGCAGAACCGGGAACCCGGTACCTGTCCTGGTGCGGATGCAGACAGAAGACCGTCTCCCCGATGCGGTCGGCCGGACCCTCCTCGATGCGCCCGACGCTGATGTAGCCGTATTTGACTGGGCCTGGAAAATCGCCGGCCTGAAACGGGGCTCGCATGGCCTCATACTGTGTTGTCGGGACCCTGCCGGTGAAGACCAGGGTCTCGGTGCCGCGGCTGATCCCAGAATAGAGGCTGCGGACCAGCACCTCGCCGTTGCGTGCCGCCGGCAGGGTCTCCTCCCGGATGCGCCCGGCGCCGGGTTGCATGATCCAGAAGGCGCGGGCGATCTCCGCGGGCATGTTCATCGGTCTCCGTTGGGTTGCGGGCGTCGCTGCATGGTACTCATCGTCACCATCCAACCGCCACAACAAATGCCGCTGAACACGGTCGAAAGCGGCAGTGCCCGATGCAAACGGACTGTGCCGCTCTTGTGGGCTGACAGGATCCAGGAAAGACACCCATGAAAACCAGGCTTCCACACACAGGCTTGCGGCGGCAGGCCCGACAATTCCTAGCGCAGGCGGGCGTCTGGAGAACGGAACTGACCATCGGACTCCTGATCGTCCTGACCGGGGCGGCGCTTCTGCACCTTGCGGCAGGGGTGCCAGCCTCGGTGTTTGCCGCAACGCTGCTCTCCTACGGGCTTCTGGTCTGTATGGTCCTGCATGCTGCACCGGCGGCTTTTCACCGCGACGGTCCGGGGCCCGCCAACCGGGTGACCTTTCTGCGCGCCGCGCTGGTGATGCCGGTCGCAGCGATGGCGCTGCTCCCCGCCCATCTCGATGCGGACGCAACCTACTGGCTGCTTGGGCTGGCGGCCACCGCCCTGGCGCTCGACGGACTGGACGGAGCAGTGGCGCGGCGCACGGGCCGCGTCACGGCCTTTGGCGCACGCTTCGACATGGAACTCGACGCCCTGCTGATCCTGATCCTCGCGCTGTTGGTCTGGCAGACGGGACAGGCGGGCCTCTGGGTGCTGTTGGTCGGCTTGATGCGCTACCTGTTCGTTGCTGCGGGATGGCGCTGGACCTGGCTACAGCGTGAACTGCCGCCGAGCCGGCGCCGGCAAACGGTCTGTGTCGTGCAGTCGGTCGCGCTCCTGGTGGCACTGGCACCCGTGGTCTCCCCCGGCCTCGCGAGCGCAACTGCGCTCGCGGCGTTGCTGCTGCTCACCTATTCCTTCACCGTGGACGTGCTCTGGCTCTACCGCCAGGACCGTAACCTTGCAGGAGAATGCCCATGATGCTGCCGTACTCGAACCGCTTGTACGCGGAATCCGCGCTCATACTGGTGCTGCTGCTGGCCCTTCCTGGGGCGACCAGCGCGGACATGGATCGCTGGGAGATCGACCAGGAACACTTCGCGGCCGGCTTCCTGGTCGATCACATCGGCTTTGCCCGGGTGTTGGGGATGTTCCTGCGCGCTGAGGGCCATTTCCTCTACGACGCCGAGACGATGGCGATCGGCGGGGGGGAGTGGATCATTCACACGGACAGCGTCTTCACCAATCACGAAAAACGGGATGAACATTTGCGCGGAAGTGACTTTCTTGACGTCGAAACCTATCCCCGGATGGTGTTCGTCCCGCAGCGTTGGGAAAAGACCGGCGACGGACAGGGCCGCCTGCACGGGACGCTGGAACTCCTGGGGCAGACCCGGCCGGTCACGCTCGATGCTCGGATCAACAAGATCGGGCGTTACCCGTTTCCGCTGGGGGGCCTGTTCTCGCGGCCCCAGGTTCTGGGTGCTTCGGTGCGTGGCACCATCAACAG